>ULPT01011220.1_pt1 | contig 14446 bp, 12 predicted proteins | sample 1953751 | NCBI WGS metagenome assembly ULPT01 (sample SAMEA4835636, study PRJEB28245) | human gut metagenome | biome: gut microbiome; material: fecal sample | place: Denmark | collected 2008
ATTGCGTGACGGGCGGTACGGGTACGGCTATCGTTTCGCCCGATACGATGCTGAAATCAACCTTGTTTTTGTTGGGGTCTATGGTAATGTCATACTCACCCGTAACAAGATACTTTTCGGGGATTTCGATGTATGCGCGCACAGTCTCCACGCTTTGAGGCGTGCCGCTGATTGCAACGGTAAGGCTTGTTGCGCCGGCTTCGACTTTGGTTTTGATTTTTGCCGACAACCCCGAAGGCATATTCTTAAACCAAGAGGTCACGTCGGTGTTTTGCGCAATTTCGGTAAAGGTATCTCCCGTCAACGTGACGGTAAACTCGCTCTCCTCGATGGCATAATCTTTCATACCTTCTACCTTAACGTCGCTCGTCGTTGCCGTGCCTGCTCCCGCGCCGTACACAAACCGTAATATCTTCAAATCATCGCTATATTTAGTTTCATAATAGTAAGCGTCGCTGTCATTGGTTGACTGCTGACCTTTCGTGCCGTATTCGGCTTTTGTCCCCGCTCCGAGTTTTACGTTGTAAATATAATAGAACTTATAGCAGGGCGAATTGATGGTAACACTTCCGCCTTTGCTAAGTTCAAAAGTGCTAAGGTAAGCGTTAAGAACGGAGTCATCATTTTCGTTCGGATTTATCAATCGCACGACGGACGCCCCTTTTATAAACACCAGATTCGTCGGCGTACTCATTCCCGAAATGCATGAGCGCGATTCGATATAAACGTCGCTGTCAAATATACTCAACTCGGCATTATAAATCTTAATACCCGCTATTTTTCCTTGGTTACGATCGTTTGTAAATCCTAAAGTAGAGATATATATCTTGCTTTTTGTTATCGTTACGCCTTTAAACGTCGTTGCGGAAGGGGTTGCATCACTTACGGCAATGCCTTGCTCGGCGTCAACTATGCTTATGTCGGCGTTTTTTATCTCGCAATCGTAATAAGATTCTATTCCCACGCCTTCATGAGGCATTTTTATAGTGAGTTTTGCTCCGGATATTTCTATTCTTCCGCCGCCTTTCTCCTTGTCATTTTCTGCATAAACACCCTTGGCTTCATTAGCTTGCGCAGAATTCACCGGGCAAGTATGTTCTATATTTTTTGTGCCCGTTCCCGAAAGTTTAATATCGCCGTTTTGAGAATAAATTCCGTACACAACCTTATCAGGGAAGCTAAAGTTGGTATTTTTATACTTGCTGCGGCATTTGATGTCTACGTTCGCTTTTTCGGCAACGGTGATATTGCTAGTGGCAAACATACCGCAAGAAAAACCGTTTGAAATCAAATTTACGTTGACGTTAATCTCTCCGTTGACTGTCAGGTTTTTGGCGTATAAGCCGTATAGTTCTTTGCCGTATTCGGTGGTGATTTCGTCGCCCGAACCGCTGATATTCAAGTTGATATTGAGCGTTCCCTTGCCCATAACGGTAAGATTGCCTGCGGCATACACGCCGTATTGATTCTCGGTTACGGCGCTGTCGCTCAGCGTTATGGTATTCGTGCTACCGTTTTCAAGGTTTACCTTAACGTCATCGTCCGCGGTAAACATTATGACTCCGCCGCTATATCCGTTTAACCTCAGCGTTTTGTCGTGAATAGAATAGGCATAAGTTCCGTCGGCGACTATATCGACTGTGCCGTCAATCGTAAGTCCGCCTGTCGCTCCCGTTCCGCCTTCCGCATAGACCGCAAAAGTCGGGCTTGCCATCGCTATGCCGAGCATAAGCGCAAGGCACATCGTAAGTCCCAAAATCAGCGTCAATATCTTTGATTTATTCGCCTTGTTGTGTATCATATTCGTATCTCCTTTTAATTTTTGTGGGGATATGTTCCGTGTCGCTATTGCGACTTAAAAACAGCCCGATTGCCTTATTTCTCAGATTGTATTAAAGTGTTATCCAGAGCGCAGGGACTACGCCGCCTTCCGCGACAAGATCCGGGGAATCAATAACGCCTTTCTTATCCCTGTACAGAACGAAGGTCGTGTATCCCTGATTGCCGACGGCGAGAGAGGGCGAACGAGTGTACCAGGTAACGTAATCCTTTTGAGTGTTACCCATCGATACCCCATGGAATTTGGCAAAATCGGACGCTTTCAGGTTCCTTGCGGAATCTTCCGCTAATACGTCCTTCTTAAATCCGTACGCCGTGGTGGTAACGTCTCGCAAAGACACCAAGAATATCTTATCGTCCGTATCTTTGCATTGGTCCGCATACTTGTTTTTCCCTGCGTTTTCCGCGTAGCCGTAATACTTCGGGTACTCGTTGGGGTTACAGCTTCTCGCGCTGTTGTCGAGACGCGTGGTTTTTATGATTTCTTTTTGCAACTTGTTGAAAACCTCGTTATAGAAGGTCTCGTTGAGCCAACTGCGTATGAAACTATATTCCCAGTTGTTGACGTAAGTTCCGTCCGGGACACCCGTCGAATTGTTGTACGCAGCAAGTAAGCCGTCGCGAATCTCGCTCTTTCTGTCGGGCTGCATCGAAAAGAAATCCAAAGCGATATCGCTCATAATATAGGCGGAATTTGCGCCTGTGGTCAAAATTCTCCATTTTATCGGCTCGAACTTAAACCAGTACACGTTAAGCTTGTAATAGCCGTTGTCCGTAATTTCATCGTACAGAGCGTCAATCCCCGACGCGCGATAGTCGTTCATTTGAACGCCGAGGTATTTCGTGCCGTTATGGATAAGGGTTTTTTGCCACATATAAGTAGCGCCCTCGTGACTTTCCCAATTATCAGGATTTGTCTTATCACGCGGAAGGGGCGGCTTTCCCGCAATTTCGTTGAGTTTTGCGATTACGGTCGCGTCGCGCTCTAAGGTTTGCGGCCAGTAACCGAAATAGATATAGTCGCCCTCGCGTGTGTACCTGACGGGGTTAAGTCCGTTGCAGGTGGTGCATACGTCGCAAACGTAACTATGCTTGCCGTTGGCGGGGATTTCCACTTTGGTGTTATATTCGCAACCCTCGCGCTGACAAACGTCGTACGCTTCCCAGCCGGGCAAACAGTCGGGGGCTTTTGCCTCAACGTGTTTGAGTTTGTGTCCGAGCGCCTTATCGACGTATCTATCCACCTTTGACGAATAGTCGCAACCTTCGCGATTGCAGGTAGAATAACTTCCCCAATACCCGTCCTCGGTGCAGGTTGCATCGCAGGAATCGTGCCATTGTAAATCGTGCCCGAGAGCAGGCACCCCCTTGTAATCGGTGTGATAATCGCAACCTTGGTTGGAACACTTTTTGTATTCCTCGGTGCCCCACCTCTCGCAAGTCGGCTCAACGCGCGGAACGTGTATGGTCATACTATGTCCCGTGGCGGAAATTCCCTCGTACCCTTCGGTTTTGCCGCAATAATGTGCGCACCTTTTGTATGCTTGCCAGCCGATTTCGGTGCAAGTCGGCTTTTTGGCGGCAACGTCCTGCATGTCGTGCTCGAGAGCCGGTATCGGCTTCTGCTCGGTATAAGTACAGCCCGGGGTTATGCAACGTTTGCCGTGGGTAAGTCCGTCCTTTTCGCACCGAGGATCATAGCCCTTTTCCTCGCGGAGATTGTGCGGCGCAAGTTCGCCGTATTCAAACGTTTCCCTGCCCAGACTGCCGCAAATACTGCAAACAAGCCGGTATACGGCTTTTCTTTGGCATGTCGCATTGTCCACGAGGTTTCTGTCGGTAACTTTTTCGACGTAAGTGTGTATGTGCTGTTGATCGACGTTTACCAAGCCCGTAACGACAAAATACGAAAAACTTGTCGTTTCAAAGTATATATTGTTGCCGTCAACTGTGGTTTTTAGTTCCTCCGCCGTGTTGTCGCCCTTGATATGATAGGTAACGTAAACGTCCGCCTCGAACGGTTTCGGCATAGTGATTTTCACTTTGCCGTTAGGTTGAACCTTTTCGCCGTTCTTTGAAACGGAAATGTCAAAAATGGCAATTTTAGCACTGTCGTAAGGTTTGTCGATTGCAGCAATAGCCGCCTTGCCCTGTTCGCTGTCCGTAGAATGCTGTAAGCTGCTCAGCGCGGAGCCGCTTTCAAACGCGCCGTCCGCGGTAATGCCGCTTTCGGCAGTCAGTTTGTTTACTTCTCCTGTTTTATCGTCGCAAGCGACCAGCGCAAGACACAGCGACAACGCAAGCGCAAGCGTAAGGAATAAGAAAGATTTTTTCTTCATCGACGTCTCCTTTATAGAACACAGCACGAATAAGCGGGTTTTTATGCCCGCTTATCCGTAATTTCGTTGTTGTTTTGAATTATGCCGCAACTATTCCAAACGTCACAGATTCGATGTCACCTGTTGTTAAGTTGCTGACTTCAATAAGGTATTTTCCATTTGCCGGAATGTCAAAGGTTCCGTCCGCGTTCATTGTGATTTCATTCAAATCGGCGCCGTACACCTTATAGGTAAGTTTTCTCGCTGACGGCACGGTGGAACCATTTTCATTGATTGTAATTTTTTCAGCGTTCAATTGTGCCGCAAAATATTTTGTCTCATAGCGCAAGTATTTGCCTGTTTCGCTTGCCGTATGGTTTTTGGCACTGCTTACAGTGATTCCATTGACGGAATTCTTATCGTAAACTGTGATTGAAATATAAATAACTTTCACACTGTCACTGAAATTAGCAATTGTATAAATGTAGTCACTATAAGTATCATTAACGCTGTCATGGGTACGGTTTGTGCATTTAAGCGGAGTGATTTGTTTGCCTTGCTCATCGTAGAACCTTATGCTATCAGAACTATAAAATTTCTGCTTTGTTATTTGGTAGTATCCGTTCTGAGGCAGATTAACTTTCAAAAAGTGTTTTTTACCTAAATTATGAGTGTTTGGTGCCTTAGGTAACTCATACGTCGTCCCGATAGTCAACTCGGCATGTTTTGTGGAATTAGTAACCCTGGGTCCCCTATTTGCCTCTTCTCTAACTTCTATATAGAGGTATATGGTTGTTTGGTCCGGGACAAGCATTTCGTTATCAATAACCGTCGCCTTATTTCCGTCGGACTTATATACGGTTATCTTCATCTTACTTTGGGCATAGTCCAACGTCTTATAGCTAGCGCCAAGTTCTTTCTTGTACCAATACGTGCCTGCTTTTAATTCGTTAGTATAAACAGTATTCGTGAGTTCGGGCATGCTTTCATCAACCGCCAAGGTTGCCGTACATGCTAAATCTTCATCGTCGCTGAACATGACTTTTTTGTAGTTTTTCGCATCGGCACCCGTAATCTCAAAGCAGTCTGAGTCGTCGTTTGTGAGCGTCCATGTTTCGCCGATAGCATGCGTTCCGTTGTATTTGATCATTTTTATGGTGACGTCATCATTAAACCCACTCATATCTACGTGGTCTTTTGTGACTTTTAAAGGAACACTGTAATAATTATCACCGAATTTGAAAATCTTGAAATTAATTCCAACCAATTCCAAAGATGTTTGTATGATCGTTCCGCTCAATTTTGTATGGTCGATGCGATAATTTCCACCGTCGGCGCCGGAAATGCTCACGCCTGTGATCTTGGTTGTTCCGGCATCTTTGCTTTCAAAAATAATGCGAATAATAACAGCATCGCCGTGTATCGTGCCGTAACCACCTGTCGTGCCATTGTATAAGAACAATGACGTCGTACCATTATAGAAGTAGTTCATATTAGGAATATCTTCGGTGATGTCTTTTTTAGTGATGCTTGCAACGACGTTTGCTTTGTCGATTAGGTAATTGTCTTTGTCCGCGCCTTCCAGCATAACGCTTTGGACGGTTGCGTCGATGTTTTTGCTTGTCATCGTGATTGTCGCGGTGACCGCATCGCCTGCGACTACTCCGTCAGGGGTTGCCTCTATTGTTGCGTTGCCGTCATACGCTTTGGTTGTCGTCACCCCGGTAAGTTCTTTCTTTGCGATTGCAAAGTCGAAAGTTTGCGTCGCGGCTTTCCACTCTGCCGTGTCTTTTACGCTGACTTTTACGGTATATTCGCCGGCGTTCTTCGGAGCGTCCGCTGTGTACGTGTCGTCTGCCGCGCCTGTTACCTTGAACATAACGGTAACCGCGCCGTCACCGTTGAACGAGAATTTGTCCGTGGTATCAACAACTTTTCCGTCATAAGTCTTGTCAAGTATTTTGCCTTCTGCAAGTTTGATTTCGTTGTCTTTTGCATCAACTGCGTCGATGTCTTGGGTATAGCTATATCCGCATACCGTGCAAGTGAAGGTTTTTTCGCCCTCCACGCCGTAGTCCGCCTGTTTGGTAACTTCTTCCTTAAACTCGTGCGGAGTTTTCTCCGTCGTGTCGGTGTGCTCCTTCGTGGTGCATTCGTGCCAGTGGTTTGTTTCGTCAAACTTCCAGTCGCTTGAAAACTCGTGTTTATTGTTGTTGCAAGCGGCAAGAACCGAAAGTGACAAAACAAACACTATTGCTATTGCCAAAATAGTGAATAGCGATTTCCTTTTCATGATTTTTGTCTCCTTTTTCCTGAATTGATTTATTTCAAACCGCAAATCAGTATTTGCGCTCTAAAACCGTTGTTTGTTGTGTTTGTATGCCTTTGTCGGATTATTTTACCGCAACGCTATACTTATATTTAATCGTTCCCAGTCCCGGTTGGATATTGCTCTGTATAATGGTCGTTTTATCTGCGGACAACTCAAACGTTGAGCCGGCAATCAATCCGTATTGGTGAGCGGGAATTTCTTTTTCCATATCTTCCTGGCTGTCGTAGAACACGATAGCAGAGCCTTTAATCCTGTACAACAGCGTTGCGATGTCTTTGCCTTTATCGTCTTCTTCGCCCGGGTGTTGATCAAAAGTCGCCGTCACGAAATCTTTATCAGCCGCAAAAACGAGCGTAACTTTTGATACCTTATGACTTTGTATAAACTGCTCCTCCGTCATTGCCATTTCTGCAAGAATCGCTTGTTTGACGGCTTCGGACTCCCACTCGACGGTTGCGTCAACTTTATTGAAAGTCTTGCCCTTGATGTCGGCAGTCGCCCACTTTGCGTAAAGCGTGAAAACTCTTGCCGGCATATAAGAAAAACTGAATGCCGTGTCGGAAAGCGTTTCGCCGCCGTCCGTGCTTTCATACCAGCCTGCAAAAACAAAACCGTCTTTGGTGGGATCTGTCGGAGCTGTAATTGCCGCGCCTGCGCTTGCCTTAACGGGCTGTACCGCGCTGCCGCCTTTGCTGTCAAAGGTTATCGTATATTCTTTTCCGGCGACAATTTCGTCAATCGACTCGGTCTTTTCTCTGCGGCAGACCGTGCAGGTGTAAACCATTGTGCCTTTTTGTTCCGTGGTCGGCTCGACAGTCACGTTGCCGCCGTTCCAGGAGTGCTCGGCTTTGTCTTTGGTTTCCTTGCAGTCCTTGTCTGCGCACGCGTGCCAATGATGATTCTCGTCGTTGCTCCATTCTTCCGAAAAGTTGTGTTCCCCGTTCTTGTTGCAAGCGGCAAGACCCGAAAGCGACAAAATAAGCATCAACGCTATCGCGCAAAATGTGGCGATCGATTTCTTTTTCATGGTTTTTGTCTCCTTTTTCCTGAATTGATTTATTTCAAACCGCAAATCAGTATTTGCGTTCTAAAACCGTTAATAATTTTCCGTTTTCGTCCGTTAAAGTGCGTCTATTGCGTCTGCAAGATAGTCGGACGGGACGGATTCATAAAAAAAATGCGTCGATGCTGCCGTCTTCCTTGGCGCATTTGACTTTGTATGCGTTGCTTTCATCAGACACGTTGTCGCAAAGAAGCACAATTTTGATTTCGGGGTTCTGTCTCCTGGCTTCACGCGCGGTGTTCATTCGCATATCGAACGTGCCGTCGCCCGACCTTGTAACGTCCATTACAAGAGTTGTTGCCGCAAGCGCGTTCGTCAGCGTAAGGATACGCGCAGTTTCCTGCGAAGAAGATTTTTCCACAAAGAATCCCGCGCGTTTCAGGGCGTTTGTCACCGCTTCCAAAACGAGTCTGTTTCTGATTGCAAGTAAGGCTCTTTTCATTTCATATCATTTCTCCTTTGCGTACACTACGCCTGTTTTTACATTCTGCATATATATATTATCATAGGGAGTATGCGTTTGAGGAGTGCCATTCGGCACCCCTTTGGCAAGTTTTTTATTCTTTTCAGAAAAAATTTTTGCAAAAAAAGACAGCCGCGGATAAGCGACTGCCTGTTGCTATATATTTGATTGCATTATCGGTCAGATTTCGTCGTCGGTTTTGTCGAGTATCACAAGTCCAGATTCTCTTGCTCTTACGGCAAGTTGCGTGCGAGAGCGGAAACCCGTTTTGAACAGCATATCCGCAACGTGGTTTTTGACGACGCCGGAAGAAACGCCGAGTTTTTCGGAAATTTCCGTATTGCTGTATCCGCCCGTCATAAGGCGCAGGATTTCAAGTTCCTTTTCGGTAAATTCCGTACTGAGTGCAAGTCCCATTCTGACGGGTTGCGTGCTGCCCGGATAGACGATTTCGCCATTCATAACTCGTTCCATCAGCGACAAAATCGGCTGTTCGTTCACTTCCTTATACCAAAAGCCTTCCACGCCGATTTGTTTTGCGCGCTTTATATAGGAACACTCCGGCATACTCGTAACTATGATAATTTTCGTTAAATTTATTGTCTTTAATGCCATATGAACATAAGGAATTTTGAGTTGATATATGTATATAACAATATTGCAGTTCATACTCCGCAGATATATCCGCCAATCGTTTCAGCATTTTTTCGTGCCATTCTTTTCGTATCATAAGTTCTGAGTAGATAAACAATTCATACTGTCTACATAACTTATACTTTCCACAGTTAAGTTTATTTAGTTTTTGTTTTACAGCATTATAAGCAACATCAAAAGGTTGTGAATCAACGTCTCTATCATAGATTATCGGTCTATTCCACACTTGAATACCTTCGGTATATTCCTCTCCTAATTGTTTTATTCTTTCTTTATTTTTTTGCTGCTTACATTCTGAAACATACGGCATAGTATACCATAATTTAAATGTTTCTTTTTTCACTGCTTCTTCTGCTTCCACAACTTCAATGCCTACCTCATTTATGGAATCATACAAATCTGGCTTGTCTTGAATTATTAAATCGGAATACTTATTCGGATAATAAAATTCTAAAAATACTTTTGCGTAACATTCTTCATATCGCAATTTCGTATGTTCCGGCAATGGCTTATTCTGATCGATTTTTACCATTATGTACCTCTAACCTTTTTTGCTTATTAACTTCTCCGCAGTTTTTTTATATCTATCAACTCGCCACAACTGCAATTCGCTATATTTATTTTCTTTTAAGTTAAAAACAAGCAATTCCGGTACGCTTAAAAGCAAATAAATTGTATCATATTGTTTTGTGCAATTATTAATGTTCTTCAAAACCTGAAAAACTTCTCGCTTAAACCAATTCGGTATGACAATCGGCGAATTGATAAATAATTCATAACTTCCCATCTCGGTATAGTCCGCAGTTTTGCTGTTGAGCCTTTCTACTTTTTGCCGAACCATATCTAAAAAATAACGTATCGGCGTTTTGTCTATCGCCATATTATCAGCATAAGAACCTTGATCCCACCAAACGCTTTGTCCGTCAACCATTACACCGGATCTTTTTGCTTTTTTTAAAATTTTTTCGGGAATATCTGTCGATTTTTCATACCGTTTGATATAATTAAACGCTTCCGCAACGTCATTCGGCATACAGTATGCAACTTCTATTCCTATTTCGTTCCCGTTATATCGTAAATCGGGCTTGTCCGAAACTTCTATATTTTGAAACTTATTCGGAAAACAATTTTCCAATATGATTTTTGCAAAATATTCGTTAAATCTCTTTTGCATTTCTCCCCTTTTTTTACCCCTCTATTTCAGCGATGATTTTATCTATCTCTTCCCTTAAAACCTGCTCGCGCGCGACGATTTCCTCAATTTCTTTATTCAACGCCTTTATATCTATCGCTTGCCGCGTATCTTCCTTTTCTATATAAGTAGATACCGATAAATTATAATTGTTTTCAGCGATTTCCGAATTTTGCACCAACCGCGCTTTGTGCGCAATATCCGCCCTATCGGTAAACATTTTTAGGATATTTTCGATATTTTTATCGCGAAGTTTATTGTTGTTCGTTACCTTTTCGCACTCGGCGGTGGCGTCGATAAAAAGCGTTGCATTTTCGTTTTTGCTCTTTTTAAGCACCATTATGCACGTTGCAATGCTCGTACCGAAGAAAAGGTTATCGGGAAGTTGAATAATGCAATCGATAAAGTTGTTATCAACCAAATATTTACGAATTTTTTGTTCCGCGCCGCCACGATAGAAAATTCCCGGGAAGCATACGATTGCCGCCGTGCCGTTCGTAGAGAGCCACGAAAGCGAGTGCATCACAAACGCGAGATCGGCTTTCGATTTCGGTGCAAGCACGCCCGCAGGCGAAAATCTCGTATCGTTGATTAAAAGTGGATTATCGTCGCCCGCCCATTTCGTGGAATACGGCGGATTTGAAACGATTGCCTCAAACGGCTCATCATCCCAATGTTGCGGACTGATTAAAGTATCTTCACACGCGATATTGAACTTATCGAAGTCGATATCGTGCAAAAACATATTGATACGGCAAAGGTTATACGTTGTAAGGTTGATTTCTTGCCCGTAAAAACCTTGCCGAACGTTTTCTTTGCCCAAAATTTTGGCAAATTTCAAAAGGAGCGAACCCGAACCGCAAGCAGGATCGTAAACCTTATTAACTTGCGTTTTCCCTACCACCGTAAGCCGTGTTAAGAGTTCGGAGACCTCTTGCGGAGTGAAATACTCGCCGCCGCTCTTCCCTGCGTTAGATGCGTACATACCCATTAAAAATTCATAAGCGTCGCCGAACGCGTCGATAGTATTATCTTTATAATCGCCGAGTTTCATATCGCCGATACCATCGAGAAGTTTTACGAGTTTTTCGTTGCGCTTTGCCACAGTTGCGCCGAGTTTGTTGCTGTTTACGTCTATATCGTCGAACAAGCCCTTAAAATCGTCCTCGCTATCCGTTCCTTGCGCAGAAGATTCTATCGCGTTGAAGATTTTTTCAAGAGTTTCGTTAAGATTTTCGTCTTTGCTTGCCCTTTTACGAACGTTTACGAAAAGTTGGCTCGGAAGAATAAAGAAGCCTTTCGTTTCCACCATATCGGCTCTCGCTTCTTCCGCCGCTTCGTCGGATAAATCGGCATAGTGAAAATCAACGTTTCCCGCGGCATGTTCGCCCGTATCTATGTAATTCGCGATATTTTCGGAAATGTAACGGTAAAACATTATACCTAAAACGTACTGCTTAAAATCCCAGCCGTCAACGCTCCCCCTAAGGTCGTTCGCTATGTTCCAAATCGCTTTATGTAATTCTTCGCGTTCCTGCTCTTTTTTAATATCCGCCATTTCGCTTTTCTCCTGTATACTTTTTCATTTTATCTATTTTATCATACAAAACATGACAACTATGGTCATAATTAAAATATTTTTCTTTGGTTTTGGCAATTATTTTTCGTCGTCTACGATTTCGACGATATCGTCAAGCGTACAGCCCAAAGCCGTGCAGATTTTTATAAGCACGTCGGAATTTACGGAAACGCCGTCCTTCTTCATTTTTGCAAGCGTTGCGGGGCTTACCTTTGCGAGCGCGGCGAGTTCCTTGCTCTTCATCTCCCTGTCTATCAGTAATTTGAATAATTTTTTATAACTTGCTGCCATAATACACCTCATTGACTACTTTCCTCAATTATACCATATTCCGGTATGTTTTGCAATAGGTATTTGAAATAAATTCAAAGAAGTCTTAATTTCTTTCACTTTTTTCTATCGCATATAATTTTATTTTCGTCCAGTCCAAGCGATTTCAGCAACATTTCCTTTTCCGTCTGAATCACGGAATACATCACCTTATCGTTCTCACAATAAGCCAACAAAAAATTGTAATTTTTCAATTTTGTCCTGATTTTATCTTCCGGATCGTCAACCTGTATTTTCGGTCGGCGGTAATCGTTATACGAAGTCAGAAAAACTTTCCAACTGTATGCCGCAAGGCTCTGTTTCGCCGCTCGTTTACAATATCTTCGCCAGCAAAGTCTGATTGACGAACGGTGCTTAACCATCTGAAACTCTTCCCACTTAAAATCCGGAATCAGATACTCGTCTCCCGGCTTCTCCCTTTCCGGGAAAAGCAAATAAGCAAGTTCTTTTTCGCTCATTCCGCCCAGTTCGTCAAGCCCGATACCGATAGCGTTTACCTTTTTCAAAACCGTCCAGACGGTCGTGCGCGAACAATCACAAAGCGTAGCGATCTGCGTGCGGTTGTTACCTTTTAAGTAATACTCTGAAATCAATTTATATTTCGACATAAAATACCTCTCTTTTATCGCCCTCTTTTACCTACAACAGTATATATGGAAAAATGTTCAATTTGAGGAACCACCTCATAATTTTAGCACATTTTCCGATTTTTGGCTGTCTTCAAAAGAGTAAAAAAACAGCCAGACTCAAGCGAGAATGGCTGTTTTTCATAAAATTCAGTATTAAAATGCCGGAATTTAACCATTTTCCGCCAAAAGCTTACGCCCTCGGATTACGGATATTAGCCTGTGTTGCTGTGTTACAAGGGTAGAGCATTTCGGCTTATAGTCTGTCATCCGTATTGGCATAAATCCGCAATTTTTTGTGTCAAACAAGTACGACACACCCTATATATATTACAAAAAAATCATTAGTTAGTCAATTTTTCTGCATTGGCTTTTTACGATCTTACTTCCGTGCCAGCGATGAAATCCGTTTTGTATGCCGTATTGCTCCTAATTAAAACGTTTTGCTCTGTAGTCGCTCGGAACGGGTATGCTAAATATGACAATTCCCGTCATATTTATAAAAGTTTTATTCTTCAAACAAATCTTCCATATTACAACCGAGCGTTTTAGATAATCTAAATAGTATATCTGCTTGCGCCTTGTTAATATCATTGTGGCGTTGTTCATACATTTGTATATTACGAATTGATACTTCTGCTTTTTCTGCAAGTTGTTTTTGCGATAATCCTGCCGCAGTACGAATTCTTTTAAGATTTGTTTCCTTTTTATGAGCAGCAATATATTCGTCTGCAACTGAGAAGAACTTCGTAATATCTGCTTCGTGAAGCGTATCGTATAACGCTAATACATTTTCAATAGGGAACGCTTTGCTTATGTTAAAGAAAGACGTTGCCTTATAATTTTGATATTGAGCTAACGCCCAACCTGCCCAATAAAATTCGGAACGACTAAAAAATGGTTTAGTGGCAAGCAATTTTCCGTTCGATGCAGTTGTATTTACAACGTGGTCTAACAAATCTAGTGCAGAATATCCAACTAAAAATCTTGGATTTCCTTTTTCTATTTGTTTTGCCACTTCGGAAGAAGCAAACATATTCCAATATACTTTTGGCTCGTAGCCACAAGCTACTGCATATTCAAACATTGTACCGATATTTGTAGCAACACTATCTAAATATCTAACATCATAAGATTTTATCGCCATTTTTAAGCCCCTTTCTAATAATATCCATTACAAATAAGCCGTCGAATACTAAGTTTTGTCTATGACCGTCTAAATAAGTTTCTCTTGCTTTTTTATCACGGCTAACACGTTTAACATAATATTCCTCACATTCGGCTAATTCATAACTTATAAATTTTACCGTATCGAATGCCTTTTCAGACTTCAATACGATTTGAATACCCAATTCTCCAAGACGCATAGCTTCGGCAAGTTGTTCAACGGAAATCATATTGTTTATAAAGTCTTTTGCAAAACTAAAATAAGAGTCGTCTGCGCGATAACCTATAATTACGTCGTATTCTCCCACGTCAACGTAAAAATTTTCTAATATATATTCTTTTGCTTGTGCTGAAATGGGGGTATTAACGTCAAACGTTCTAAACTTCAATAAAAGCGCCATCCAATTAAGTATAGAGTATTTTTCTTCTCTTAGATCTAAAATTCTATAATCAGTTAAATCTATTTCATACTGATTAGCATATCCGTTTGTTTCGTTGTTAGAACAAGCCCATTCTTTTGCAAGTTCAACATTTTCAGTACAGTAAAATCCTAACCCATAATCATTCTTTTTATTGCCTTTGCCAAATTCGGGTTTTTCTATAATATCTTTTGAGCCGTGATAAATAATCATAATATTTTACCATCCTTGCCAACATTGTATCATTAAAATGTCATCTTGTCAATATATTATGCTCTAAAATTGAAAATTATCATTAAAATGATATAAGCTTTTTGTGCAAGAAAAAGAACTTGGACGTTAAATCCAAGTTCTAATTTTCTTTTGGTCGTTTGAAAGCGCAATTCTATAATTTAGTTTTAGTAATTCCCTATAACAACTCCGCATATAAGGCTGATATTGACCGAACAAATATCCGATATACG
>ULPT01040193.1_pt1 | contig 14442 bp, 17 predicted proteins | sample 1953751 | NCBI WGS metagenome assembly ULPT01 (sample SAMEA4835636, study PRJEB28245) | human gut metagenome | biome: gut microbiome; material: fecal sample | place: Denmark | collected 2008
GTGAAGAAATGAGGATTCATTTCTTCACAGCTCCTTTTTTGTTTCTCTATCAGATCGTTCCGGTCGCTTTGAGGCGTGTCAGTGCACGCATGAGAGCGAGTCTTGCGCGATCCATATCGATGTTTGCGCTGTGAGAAGCCAGTCTGTCTTCTGCACGCTTTTTCGCTGCCTGGGCGCGTGCTACATCGATGGTTTCAGCCAGCTCAGCCAGCGGAGCCACGATGTTTACGTTGTTCTTGGAGTTTTCCAAGAACCCGCCGAATACAGCGACCTTCTGTTCTTCAGCTGCTTTTTTAATGCGTACGACGCACATTTCCAAAGCGGCTGCCAGAGGCAGATGGTTTTTCAAGACAGCGAATTCGCCGTCTTCTGCGCGGGCCACCACCATGTCCACATTGTCTTCACTAAAGATCGGACCATCCGGACTGATGACTTCCACGTGCATGGAGTGAGTAAGGGTATCAGCCATGGCTTATTCCCCTTTCTTCATCTTTTCAGCCTTTTCGATTGCTTCATCAATTGTGCCGACCATGTAGAATGCGCCTTCAGGCATATCATCGTGCTGGCCTGCAAGGATTTCCTTGAAGCCTCTGATGGTTTCCTTCAGCGGTACATATCTACCTGGGGAGCCTGTGAACTGTTCAGCTACGAAGAACGGCTGAGACAGGAATCTCTGGATCTTTCTTGCGCGAGCAACGATGACCTTGTCGTCATCAGAAAGTTCTTCCATACCGAGGATGGCGATGATATCCTGCAGTTCTTTGTAGCGCTGCAGAATAGCCTGTACGCCGCGGGCTACTTCGTAGTGTTCCTCGCCGAGTACGTTCGGATCAAGGATACGGGAAGTGGAGTCCAGCGGATCGACTGCCGGGTAAATACCCAGTTCGGCGATGGAACGGTTCAGTACCGTGGTAGCATCCAGGTGGGTGAATACGCCAGCCGGAGCCGGGTCGGTGAGGTCGTCGGCCGGTACATATACAGCCTGAATGGATGTGATGGAACCGGTCTTGGTGGAAGTGATTCGTTCCTGCAGTTCGCCGATATCGGTTGCGAGCGTTGGCTGGTAACCTACGGCAGACGGCATGCGGCCGAGCAGTGCGGATACTTCGGAGCCTGCCTGTACGAAACGGAAAATGTTATCGACGAAGAGCAGTACGTCCTGGCCCTGTTTATCACGGAAGTATTCTGCCATGGTCAGACCTGTCAGGGCAACTCTCATACGAGCTCCCGGAGGTTCGTTCATCTGGCCATAGACCAGTGCTACTTTGTTCAGGACGCCGGAGTCTTTCATTTCGCCCCAGAGGTCGTTGCCTTCACGGGTACGTTCGCCTACGCCGCAGAATACGGAGCAGCCATCATGTTCGGTCGCTACGTTGTGGATCAGTTCCTGAATCAGGACTGTTTTACCTACGCCTGCACCGCCGAACAGACCGATCTTACCGCCTTTTGCGTATGGGCAGATCAGGTCGACGACTTTGATGCCGGTTTCGAAAATTTCAGCTGCCGGGGACTGGTCTTTGAAGGCCGGTGCCGGGCGATGAATCGGCCAGTAGTCGGATGCCGGTACTTTGGCCGGATCGTTATCTACTGTCTGTCCGAGAACGTTGAAAATACGTCCAAGGCAGCCGTCGCCTACCGGTGCTGCAATAGCACGGCAGGTGTCGACTGCTTTCATTCCACGTACCATGCCATCTGTGGAGCTCATAGCTACGGCACGGACGACGCCGTCGCCGAGGTGCTGCATGGTTTCACAGATAACATCAACAGGAACGCCGGATTTATCATCTTTTACATGGATTGCGTTATAGATAGCAGGGAGTTCTTTGTCGTCATCGAATGCAATATCTACGACTGCGCCGATGATCTGGACTACTTTACCTACCTGCATCTCCTTTTCATTTGCCATGAAGAAGCATTCCTCCTTAAATTCTTTATGCGGGTTTATTCAAGCGCAGCTGCGCCGCCGACGATTTCGGAAATTTCGTTGGTGACCTGTGCCTGACGTGCTTTGTTGTACGTAAGGTTGAGGTCGGCGATTCTTTCGGTCGCGTTGTCGGTTGCAGCGGACATAGCTGCCATTCGGCTGCCAAGTTCGGAGGCAGCGGACTGGAGCATGGCGTTGTAAACCTGCACCTGTACATATTCAGGAAGCAGCTTGGAAAGGACTGTGCCTGCATCCGGCAGGAAGATGTATTCATCATCCACGGATGGTTCTTTGTCTGCTTCGCCTGCTTCTGCCTTCGGCGATTCGACAGGAAGTAATTTCTGTACCTTCACCTGCTGGCGGAGAGCAGTGATGAATTTTGTGTAAATAATGTAGACTTCGTCGACTTCTTCTTTGGTGAAGTAGTCCACCATTTCTTTTGCAAGAGCGATGGAGTCCTGTGCCGACGGTTTGTCAGAAAAGCCGAAATGATAGGAATCCAGATCATAGCCGCGGAATTTCAGGTAGTTTCTTCCCTGCTTGCCGCACACGTAGAGTGCATACTCTGACCGATCCTTACCGGAGATTTCACTTAAGGTCTGCTTCATAACATTGGAGTTATAAGCACCGGCGAGGCCTTTATCTGCACTGATGACAAGATAGCCGACCTTCTTCACTTCGCCTGTTCTAAAGAGCGGGCTGGTGAAACCGGGTGTTACCGAAGAAGCACGGCGCAGAAGCTCTCCGATTTTTTCAGCATAGGGACGGGAGCCGTTTGCTTTTTCTTCTGCTTTACGCAGACGGGCTGCGGCGACCATCTTCATTGCTTTTGTGATCTGCTGGATGTTGGTGACAGATTTAATGCGCCCTTTTATATCACGCGTACTTTCCAATCAGATCACCCCTCTACCGTTTCAGACTTTTTTGCGTTGTAGCGTTCTTTGAATTCAACAATAGCAGCTTTGAGTCTTTCTTCGTTTTCATCAGTCAGTTTCTTATTCTTGATGATGTCTTCGCCGATTTCCGGATGGCTGCTGTGGAGGAATGCGAGAATCTGATGTTCGAAATCAACGACTTCATTGACTTCTACATCATCCAGGTATCCGTTGACGGCTACGTAGATCGCCTGTACCTGATCTTCGACCGGGTATGGGGAGTACTGTGGCTGTTTCAGGATCTCTGTGGTTCTCTGGCCGCGGTCGATCTGTGCCTTGGTAGCAGCGTCGAGGTCGGAGCCGAACTGCGCAAATGCTGCGAGTTCGCGATACTGAGCGAGGTCCAGACGCAGGGTACCTGCGACCTGTTTCATCGCTTTGATCTGTGCGGAGCCGCCTACACGGGATACGGAGAGGCCGACATTGATAGCCGGACGGATACCGGAGTAGAAGAGTGCGGTTTCGAGGTAGATCTGACCGTCGGTGATGGAAATAACGTTGGTCGGGATGTATGCACCTACGTCGCCTGCCAGAGTTTCGATGATCGGAAGAGCGGTGATAGAGCCGCCGCCGAGTTCTTTGGAAAGACGGGCAGCACGTTCCAGCAGTCTGGAGTGCAGGTAGAATACGTCGCCTGGGTAAGCTTCACGTCCTGGTGGACGACGCAGCAGCAGGGACATAGCGCGGTATGCGACAGCGTGCTTGGAGAGGTCATCATAAATGATGAGGACATCTTTGCCCTGATGCATGAAGTATTCCGCGATGGAGACACCGGAGTATGGTGCCAGGTACTGCATCGGGGAGCCTTCGGATGCGCCTGCGTGGACGATGATGGAGTAGTCCATAGCGCCAGCCTGCTTCAGTCTTTCGTATACACGAACGACGTTGGAGTTTTTCTGGCCGATGGATACGTAAATACAAATAACGTTCTGACCCTTCTGGTTCAGAATGGTATCGATACCGATAGCGGTTTTACCGGTACCACGGTCACCGATGATAAGTTCACGCTGACCACGGCCGATCGGAACCATGGAGTCGATACTTTTGAGACCAGTCTGCAGCGGTACATTGACTGGCTGTCTGTCAGCAATGCCCGGTGCTTTAATTTCAATGTCGCGGAATTCGGCGGTCTTGATTTCGCCTTTGCCATCGATCGGCTGGCCCAGTGCATTGACAACGCGGCCGATAACAGCGTCCCCTACCGGGACCTGCATCAGACGGCCTGTTCTCTTGACTGTGTCGCCTTCCTTAATGGTTTCGGCGCGACCCAGAAGAACGGCACCTACGTTGCTTTCTTCCAGGTTAAGAGCCATGCCATATACGCCGTTAGGCAGTTCAAGCAGTTCGCCGGCCATGCAGTTTTCGAGCCCATAGATATGAGCGATACCGTCGCCGACTTCAAGAACCGTACCAACTTCATCGACATTGAGGTCTACTTTGTAGTTTTCAATCTGTTTCTTAATGACAGATGTAATTTCATCTGAACTGATTTTCATTTCCTAGAAGTCACCTCAATCTCTTTGCATCATAATAGCTTTCAGTGTCTGCAGCTGTCTGGCTACGGACCCATCGATCAGGCGGTCGCCCACTTGAACGGTGAAACCGCCAATCAGCGCCGTGTCCACTTTCTGCTTCATGAGAATCTTCTTCCCTGTAATTTCGGAGAGTTTCGCTTTCAATGCTTCCACCTGGGACTTGGTCATCGGGAGTGCGGAGGTCACCACAGCTTCTTCGATGCCCATGCCATGATGCGCAAGAGTCGTATATACGTCTACCATAGCGGGGAAGTCGGTAATGCGGTCTCTGTCGATTACGACATAGCAGAACTGCAGAACGACAGGCTGAACCTTATCTGCAAATAATTTCTTAATCGTATCTTTCTTGACATCCTTTGCAAGCAGAGGATGGAAAAGAAGCTCCTTCAGATCTGCATGTTCCTTGATGGCGTCTGCGATCAGGTGAAGTTCTTCTTCTGTTTTTTCCAAGCTGTTCTGTTCAGCAGCGATTTCATAGATGGCGCGACCGTATTTCTTTGCAAGGATTACGTTCTTATCCATGATTATTTACCTGCTTTTTTAGCATCCAGCTTTGCGATGCTTTCTGCGATGAGCCGGTCGTTGGCGTCCGGCGTCATGTTCTTGCTGATGATCTTTGCTGCAATATCGCAGGAAAGGACTGCCACCTGAGCCTTCAGATCTTCCAGAGCATCCTTGCGTTCTCTTTCAATCTGCTGGCTGGCCTGTTCCTTTGCTTTGGCGATAGATGCATGGGCTTCATCAATCTGTGCCTGCGCCTGCACCTTGGCTTCCTTGACTGCTTTGTCCACAATTTCCTGGGCTTTTGCCTGTGCGTCTTTCAGCTGGGCTTCGTAGCTGACTTTCAGTTCTTCAGCAGCAGCTTTGGACTGGGCAGCACTGTCCAGGTCGTTTTTAATACGAGCTTTGCGGTCGTCGAGTACTTTGAGTACCGGCTTGTAGCAGAAATGGCCAAGAATAGCACAGAGAATGATAAAGTTGACGATCTGCATCAACAAGGTACCATTCAGGTCTACCAATTCGTTCCCTCCTTAGCCTAATATTCCGTAATTATTGTAATTAGGAATAATTATTTCAGGAATGGGTTAGCGAATACGAGTACGAGAGCGATAACGATAGCGATGATCGGAATAGATTCGATAAGGCCGATAGCTACGAGCATGTTGGTGAAGAGTTTGCCTGCCATTTCCGGCTGACGGGTCATACCTTCGAGAGCTTTAACTGCGGCTTTGGAGTCGGAGAATGCTGCTGCAAGAGCTGCGCAGGCTGCAATGATTGCTGCTGCAATCAGGGAATACTGTGCTACGATTGTCTGATCCATAATGATAATTCCTCCTAGAGAATTGCAAAAAATTTTAGCACTGCCCCGTGATCAGGGAAGGCAGGCTATTGTATTTACCGTTTTTACGGGCGGTGCCGTTCCGTTTATTATGCGGCGTAGCCGCTTCACCGGCTGTGACTCAGTCAACGCTTTCTTTCAGGTATACGGAAGTCAGGGTGGTGAAAATGTATGCCTGAACCAGACCGATAAACAAAGATACGGCGATCCAGATCATAGGTACAAGCCATGGGCAGAGGAAGTACAAAACTTCCAGCAGAATTTCACCCGCGAGAATGTTGCCGAATAGACGCATAGCCAGCGTAATCGGCTTCGCAATTTCTTCGATCAGATTCATGACGGCGAAGATCGGGAATGGTTTGAAGAAATGGGAAAGCCAGTGCCCTACGCCTTTACACTTAATGAAATAGAAGTGTGTAATCAAAGAACATGCGATGGATAGGCCCAATGTAGTATTCACGTCATTGGTCGGAGACGCAGTCAGGTGTTCTGTCGGCAGAAGACCGATCTGATTCGCAGTGAAGATGAAGAGGAACAGTGTCAGAAGAACGGTCGCCACCTTGCGATAATTCGACCCGACATTGCTTTCAAACTGAGAGCAAAGACCTTCGATGACCATTTCGATCACATTCTGCCAGCCTCCCGGGATCAGGGATCTGCCTCTGGTCGCTGCAAATACGGCGATGAAGACAATAATGGCAGTAAGCCACGTGGTATAAAGCGTATCCATATTCACAGACATGCCAAAGAGCTGCTCTACAACATGTGTACCCGTATGAAGATGCATAATCTCACCCCCTTTCTCTTACAAGGATATCAAGAAAACTACTCCTTAATTAAACCGACCAGCCGCTCCCCAAGAGTTGCAGCAGGCAGTGTAAGTAAGCCACCTAAGTAGGCCAATATATTGAGCGGCGTGAAGATCACCGCTGCGCAGCTTGCGATCTCCAAAATAAAGCGGAGCATCGTGAATACCACAAGGCGGTGTCCGATGAAGTCCACTTCTCGCTTGTCTCTCTGCCACTGGTTAAACTTAACCAGCATGAGGCTGAAAAAAAAGATATGAAACAGGCAGCCCAACCCCCAGGCAATCGCATATGCCCAGCCCTGCCAGGCAAAGAGTATGCCTGCGCCGATGACCGCGATGACCAGAATGTACTGATTCATGCGCTTGGCATAGTGAGGAAAAGTCAAGTCGAAGTTCATATCATTTCTTACCTAATATCTGTGTAATTGCAGACCACAAACCGCCGACCGCTCCTATGACAGAAAGCAGAATGAGTCCCCATGGATCGGTGCCCAGCCATTCATCGGCCTTGAGACCCGCCCATACGCCCACAGCGATGGAGGCCAGCATGGAAAGGCCCGCTCCTGATGCGACGGCAGCACTTCTCAGCGGATGCCAGTCATCGTCCTTCGGCAGTTTCCCCTTCTTATCCATCTGGTTTCTCGCTATGGTTTCTAAAAAAAGCATGTTAAAAGTAAAACATGCAAATGTACATGTACATTATAGCATAGGATTTTTTACTTGGCTATAAATTTAGTCGGTTTTTTATCACTTAATCCTTCGATGTAGAGAAGGGCATCTGCAATACGCTCTGCCGAATGACCATCTCCATATGGATTCACGGCTTCTGCCATGGCTTTGTACGCCTTCTCATCCGTCAAAAGCTCATAGGCCGCATGGAAGATCTTTTCTTCATCGGTGCCGACGAGCTTCACGGTACCTGCTTCGACCGCCTCCGGACGCTCGGTGGTATCACGAAGGACGAGGACGGGCTTGCCAAGGCTCGGAGCTTCTTCCTGAATGCCGCCCGAGTCGGTGAGGACGATGGCGCTTCTGGCCATCAGGTTTGTGAATGGTTCATATTCCATCGGTTCGACAAGATGAATGCCTGCCACGCCTTCGAGCTCTTCGGAAACGGCTTCACGCACAAGCGGATTTCTATGCACCGGGAAGACCACTTCGGTATCCGGCACGGCTTCCACCAGACGGCGGAGCGCACGGTAGACGTGGTGCATCGGAGCGCCAAGATTTTCACGGCGGTGTGTCGTCACGAGGATCACACGCTTGTGCTCTTCGATGGCTTCGATCTCCGCATCCTCGAAATGATAGTCCTTCTTGACGGTCGCAAGAAGAGCATCGATCACGGTATTGCCGACGACGTAGATGTTCTTATCATCCTTGCTCTCGCGCAGGAGATTCCCTCTGGCCGTTTCCGTCGGAGCAAAATTCACATTCGAGAGGACGCCGGTCAGCTGACGGTTGGCTTCTTCCGGGAAGGGCGAAAGCAGGTTTCCGGTACGCAGGCCTGCTTCGACATGACCGATCTTGATCTGCTGATAAAAAGCGGCCAGTGCTGCAGTGAAGGTGGTCGTGGTATCTCCGTGAACGAGCACGTAGTCGGGCTTCTCCTTCTTCAACACATCTTCCAGCCCGCGGAGCACGCGGGCGGTGATGTCGTAGAGGGACTGCCCGCTCTTCATGATGTCTAGGTCGTAGTCCACCGGCAGATGGAAGAGATCGACCACCTGATCGAGCATCTCACGGTGCTGCGCGGTAAGGCAGACCTTCGTATCAATGCCCGGCCGCTTCAAAAGCTCTTTCACGACGGGCGCCATCTTGATGGCTTCCGGCCGTGTCCCGAAAATCGTCATTACTTTGATCATGATTCTTGCATTCCTCTCTTTGTGGTTTGGTTCAGGGTTAGCCTGTGGGACGTGCTGCCCACTGATTGTGGATGAAATCTTTGTCGAATGAGAAATGGTGGTGGCGGCGCATAAAAATATGGAAGCGCCGCAGAGTATAAATAAGGCGATGCCCGAAAGTCTGCGGGTAGCAGGTTTCCCGTTTTGAACTTTCCAATCATTGCCCACCTGACCGCGAATGACAAAGATTTCTCGCTTCGCTCGAAATGACGATACGGGAGTCTAATGTCTCCCAGTCTCTTAGTCTCTAGTCACTCGAAGTCCCTAATCCCTAGCTACCAGTCACTAGTCACTATCTTTCTTTTTCTTCTGTTCCATCTGATAGGGCGATGGGACGATCTCCTGCATGACGCCGAGCTTTCTTGCCCAAAGGACGAAGAGTACGAGGGCGATGGCTACGATCGCGATGCCGATCCAAAGGGACAGGTGAATGACAATGAGCGCAGTGCAGGAGAAGAAGGCCGTCAGCGCGTACATGACGAGCACGACCTGCTTTTGATTCAGCCCCTTGGCCAGCAACCGATGATGCAGGTGGTTTTTATCCGGTGAGAAGATCGGCACGCCGCTCGACTTTCTGCGGACGATCGCAAGGAGGGTATCGGTGATCGGCACGGTGAGCGCGAGAAGCGGCACGATGAGGACGGCTGTCGCTACGGTCTTCATCGAGCCCATGACGGACACGGCCGAGATGATATAGCCAAGGAACATGGAGCCGGTATCTCCCATGAAGATCTTCGCCGGGTTGAAGTTATACTGCAGAAAGGCAAGGCAGGCCCCTGTCATGGCGATCATGGCCGCTGCAGCCACCCACTGCCCCATCTGAAAAGCAAGGAGGGCGATGGCGATGGATGCGATCGTCGCAATGCCGGCTGCCAGACCGTCCAAGCCGTCGATCAGGTTCACCGTATTCACGAAGCCGATGATCCAGAAAATGGTGAGCGGCAGCGATATGACCTCCGGCAAATAAATAATGCCGAGGCGCGGCACGTCGATCCATTCGATATTGATATTGAAAATGACGACGGGGATGGCCGCAGCGATGATCTGCCCCAAGAGCTTTACCTTCGGCGGCAGGGAGTACACATCATCAGCGATGCCGACCGCGATCAAAAATGTCGCTCCCACCATGATGCCGACCATCTCATAGGTAAAGCCGATGGTCGCGATCACCGAGACCATGAAGCCGGCGTAAATGGCCAGTCCCCCCAGACGCGGTATCAGTCCATGATGTACCTTGCGCGCATCCGGCTTGTCGACGGCGCCGATGCGGATGGCGAAGTTCTTCACCACCGGCGTCAGCACAAAGGTCACAGCCAGTGCCACAAGAAACGTGAACGCATAGGCGAACAACGTAACACCTCCTAATAGACAACATTTCAATGCTATTCTACCACAAAGCGCAAGGGAGGGCTAGAATGGAGTGCGCGGCCAGCGAAAGAGCAGTCTTCGAAGCATAGTCTCTTCTAGGGAAACACTGATTCAATCGTTGTCAGATTTCATTCTTGGATTTTTATACAGAGCAAGGAATCATCTGACGAGAATAGCGAGCTATTTAAGGAAGATGATGACGAAGCTATGTATAAAAATCCATATGAAATCCGGCTCTGCGATTGAATCAGCGTTTCCCTAAAAGAGCACCGCCGGAGCCAAGGCTTAGCCTCTTGATATAAGGTACGCTTAAATTATTTAATTAATCATACTTGCATTTCTGATTTCGTATGGTATAATATATATGAAGATGGAAGAGAATGTACGGATTCCACTCCGCCTTCACAATCTGTCCCGCTTTCCCCGAGCGGGATTCCCACTCCTTTATCTCCTTTTATTTTTACACTCTCACAGAAAAAGGCGGCTCGAAAGCCGCCTTTTTCTTGTGTACAGACTGATGAATGTGCTACAATTGCCGCCAGGCGTGCTCCGGTAGCTCGGGACTTCCTGTTAATCGGGAAGGAGCTGAGTATCATGAGTACTTTTGAAACATTGTACCTGATGATTGCCTTCGCAACTCTCATTGTTATGATGTTGAAATAACATTTTCTTTCTGACATGAAAAAAGCCGCCTGATTAACAAGCGGTTTCCCCGTGTCAGCGGTCGGCCTTTCTCACCTTTAACATGATTGGGAGGCGCCGGGCGTTGGCAAATACCGTAGTACGCCTTCCATTTGTTTATATTATAGCATAGCCGTGCAAGCCCGGCTATGCTTTTTTATTTCATACCATCCACCGCTTGACACGTTCGGCAAAGGCTTTGAAGAGCGGATCCATCACTTTTTCCTCCATATTTTCCGGATGCCACTGGACGGTGGTGATGAGGTCATTCTTCACGCTCTCGGTCGCTTCGACGATGCCGTCTCTGCTTCTTGCTGTGACACGGAGACCGTCAGCGAGCTTCTTGATGGCTTCGCGATGGCGCGAATTCACGTAGAGCCCATCTCCCAAGACATCATGCAGGCGGCTTTCCGGATCGATCTCTATATAATGGGTCGCGATGTTTCCCGGCGCTTTCTGCATATGCTGTATGGTGGCCTTGGGATTCTGCGCCTGCATGTCCTGCCAGAGCTTGCCGCCCAAGGCGACATTCAGGATCTGATGGCCGCGGCAGATGCCGAGGATCGGCTTGTCCGCTTTGAGGCAGGCCTTGATGAGCCCGATCTCGAAAATATCTCTCTTCTCGTAGGTAGGCCCGATACACCAAAGCGGCTCTTCTCCGTAGAAGCGGGGAGCGGGATTTGGCCCGCCGGATAGGACGAGTGCATCAAAGCTGTCCACATATTCCTCAGGGCCGGCATAGTCGTCATAGGCCAGAATGATGGGGAGCAGGCCGGCGCGCCCCAGCGCATTCAAAAGCGGACGCGGCGCGTAGTCCGCCATTCTCTGATTGATCGGCTTCATATCTGCCAGAAGCGTGTCTGCTGTAACGGCGACGATGGGTTTACGCATAAGAAACTCCTTTAATGAATGGAAAGTGACTAGCGACTAGGGACTGGTATTGCGATTTATCAATTTTTGGGACTTAGTGAGACGTGAGAAGGGTTTGAAGGGGCACACCATTCATAGAGCACTGCATTTTAGGATGCAGGAAACACGTATCGTCATTTCGAGCGAAGTCGAGAAATCTTTCTTGCAGACTGATAAACGATTCATGTGTGAAAGCAGGAATACATAGCAGCAAGGCGTCGGTTCCCTGCCAGTGCCTATGCGATACTGACCGCAGTGCAAGGGAAACGCTGATTCAATCGCAGAGTCAGATTTTACAAGAATTTTTATACATAGCTTCGTCATAACCTTCCTTAAATAGCTTGCTATTCGCGTCAGGTTATTCCTTGCTATCCATAAAAATTCAAGAGTAAAATCTGACAACGATTGAATCAGTGTTTCCCTAGAAAGATCCCTCGGCTACGCTCGGGATGACGATACGAGAAAGGGATACCCCAAAAAGTTTGAAAGCAGGGATGAGTAGCTAGGGATTAGGTGTCGCAAGTGACTGGTGACTAGTGACTGGCATGCCAGCTCATGGCATCGCCATTATTTATGCTTCGCGGCGCTTCCATATTTTTATGCGCCGCCACCACCATTTCGCATTTCTCATTTCTCATTTCTAATTCAAGCGAGGCTTTCACACGTAATCAAAAGGCAGCCCACCCCACGGGCTAACCCTCAAACCATTTACGAACATACCCAAATAACCAACAACATGTATTATACTAAAAAAGATGCTCCTTTCGAAGCATCTTCACGTTTAGATCATATCCAGATTTCTCATGATCTGCCCTAAGACCCCTTTGAAGATGCGCATATCGTTTTCCGATACGCCTTCGTAGAATGTCTTGTCCAGATCCTTGGCCGCCTGACGGCTCGCCTGTTCGACCTGCTTGGCCTTTTCTGTCAGGAAGAGACGGTACTTCCTCGCATCTTCCGGCACACGCTCCTTACGCACAAGGCCCTTGTCGATCATAGACTTCACCATGACTGTGATGGTGGGATTCGTCAGGTGCAGATGTTCTTCCAGCGTCTTCTGTGTGACCAGATCCTTCTTGTGGGTAGAAAGATAGGCTATGATCAGAGACTGGCGCGCAGTCAAGCCAAACTTCTGCATGATACCGGACTGCTTGAGGAGCATTCTCTTATGCGCCTGACCCAGATTGTAGGTCAGCCCCAGCTTGTCGCTCTTATTTAAATCTTCCGGTTTTAAATGGATCTGTCTCTTCATACCCCTCACCTTGCCGCTATCTAAAACAGATAAACGAATACCTGAATTTCACGAACCAAATTTTTATATATTATACACTATTTTCGGCCCTCAGTCACATTAGAAATTATATATAATATGCTAATCCGGAATGATCACACCGGAAGAGGGCTCTTGTCCTGTGTGATCGTTTTCCTGCATTCGGAGACGCTCCAGCGATCGTCCCTGTCGATGCCCGCGCGGTACTCCTTCTCTCCGGATGAGATCAGGAAATAGACCTCTCCCATCGACTCCTCACGTACCACGGAAAAGCGGTCAGCCCCGGGAAGGTGTCCCCGCCAGACCACGCAGCCATTCTGACGAATGGAAAGCTCCGTCATCTGGTGTTCCACCGTCAAATGGAACTCGATCAGCCGACCGAAGCCATCATTGAAATAGAGCGTCGTCTCATCATGCATCCACCGATCGCCCGTGATATGGGACGAATACTGATACTCTACGGCATTCCCCATCGCAAGATCGTTTCCCCCTGCAGCTGCGAACACGGCTTCCGGCAGCAGGAGAAGCGCCAGAAGAAAGGCAAGTCGTTTCTTTTTCTCCACGTCAACCCTCTCTAAATATTTCATAAACAAATTTCAAAAGTTTGTATCTATATTATAAACCAATGACCGCTTTTCGGATAGCCCGCCGCCTGCCATGTCAAATTCCATAGATACCTACATAGTATCGGAGATATTCCTGTTTTTCATAAGTCGCTACAGAAAAAATCTATCAGGAATATTTCAGAGGATCCCTCTTGCAAAAGTGCAGCCCCTCATCCTCTCACGAAGAGGATGGAAAACTGGACGGTCCTCTTTCCCGGATAAGGAGCTCTCCGGCCATGGGAAGGTGCCACCGGCCATCGGCTGCTCAATTGTTTCTATATCCCCCAATTGATATATGCTATAATAATAGCAGGAGTGAATATTCCATCGGATTCCCGATGATCCTATTTTTTGAAAGGAGATTTCCTATGAACTCGTTCAACAACGACATGGCCTGGGAGCGGGAGAAATCCCTCTCCATCAATATGCCCGGCCTCATGAAAGACATCTATCTCTGGGTCGCTATTGCCCTTGCCATCACCGGCTTCACCGCTTACACCGTAGCAGGCAGCCCGATGCTGCTCTCTCTGGTCTTCGCCGGCAAATTCACGATGTGGGCGCTCCTCATCGCGACGGTCGCCCTCGTATGGCACCTTTCTTCTGCGGTTGCCCGCATGTCCCTCAAAAAAGCGGCGGCCATGTACATCATCTATGCCGTCCTGAACGGTGCGATGATGGCCTCCATTTTCCTTGTTTACACCATGACCTCTATCGCGAGCGTCTTCTTCATCACCGCAGGCACCTTCGCTGTCATGTCTGCCTATGGCTACCTCACGAAGACTGACCTTTCGAAGATGGGCAATCTGTGCCTTATGGGGCTTTTCGGACTCATCATCGCTACCGTGGTGAATCTTTTCCTCGACAATTCTTTCCTGGAAATGATCCTCGCCTACGCAGGCATCCTGATCTTCGTCGGCCTCACCGCTTATGATACGAAGCGCATCCGCGAGATCGCTTTCGCCAACAACACGAACACCACCGATGAAGGTGTGAAGCTCGCCATCCTCTGCGCGCTCACCCTCTACCTCGACTTCATCAATCTCTTCATCTACATGCTTCGGATCTTCGGAGAGAAAAAGTAACCGCCTAGGCATCAGACTTCTCTCAGAGATCATCTGGCAGGATGACAAAAGGGGCTGTGAAGAAATGAATCCTCATTTCTTCACA
>ULPT01000062.1_pt1 | contig 14418 bp, 9 predicted proteins | sample 1953751 | NCBI WGS metagenome assembly ULPT01 (sample SAMEA4835636, study PRJEB28245) | human gut metagenome | biome: gut microbiome; material: fecal sample | place: Denmark | collected 2008
CGGCGTAAAACCTAAGTTCGTATTATTATCTGTTGGCATAACAATCACATTCCCGATATAAAAAGAAAAAGTCCGTTATTGGACCTTCTCTCTTTTCTAAAAAGTATATTTTCTTTTTAGTTTGACGTTGGTGGAGACAACAGGACTCGCCAACAGCGATTGTTACCAAAGGTCAATCGCGTGCAGTGTGACCTTGGTCACAGCCGTGCAATTTTGCACGGGGGACGGTGAAACCGTCCGAGTTCGAGCCTGTTGCCGATACAGGCAAGAGAAAAACCCTACATTTTTGTAGGGTATTCGAATATTGGTGGAGAGGCGATGTTAGCGTTCGAACACTTTCTATATTACTTTTAATGGCTTCTTTTGTATCGTTCAGTGTAATTTGCTCCATATTTTTGCCGCCGCGGATGTTGAAATATACAACGGTATCGTCATCGCTGACAAACACTTTGCTTACAAGGTGGTCTATTATTTGCTTTTGATAGTCCTTGTCGTTTACGTCGCCCTTCAATAGTTCGCCTATAAAATCGAGCAAGTCTTTTTTAGATATGCGGTAACCGCGTTCAAGTTCAAGTTGCACTTTTTGCGTTTCGAGGTTATCCAGCAAAATTTCGTATTCCGCCATTTTGGTTTCAATTTTATCTTTTAGCAACTTCGTTTTCGCGTTAATAAAAGCATCGGTCAGTTTTTCGGCTTCGGCTTGTATGTTTGCAATCTTTGCAGATATAGCCTTGATGCCGTTTTCTTCGGTACGTTTTTCGTAGTATGTAAACACGGCATCCATAGCCGTCTGCGCATTTTTTTTGTCGCTCAAAAAGTTTACCACACAAGAAGTTACGTAACCTTCGAGATTGTCTTTGTTTTCACGACGTTTATTACATTCGTTCTTGCGTTTTTTCTTGCAAGTATAGTAGGAATGTTTTTTACCGCTTTTCCCGGTTCCTTTGTCCGCAAGCATTTCCGAGCCGCAATGACCGCAAAAAAGTTTTCCGCTCAACAAATACGGAACCTTTGCCGTTTTCTGTCCGCCGAGAACGAATTTGTTTTCTGCAAGTTTTTCCTGCACTTTCAAAAACAACGCTTTATCAACGATAGTGGGATAAATATTTTTACAATCTCTGCCGCCGAACTTAAATTCGCCGGTGTATTTTTCGTTGGTCATCCAGTTGTCGAAAGAACGCCCTTTGAAAAATTTGCCGTTAAAGCGACAGCCTTTTTCGTTCAGCATATCCGCAATTTGCTTTTTGGTTTTGCCGTCTGCATACTGTTCGAAAATGAACCTTATAATTTCGGCTTCTTCATCGTAAACAACAACCTTTTTAACGGGTTTAGCGTTCCCCGGTGTTTGTTCTATTTCAAGCCGATATCCGAACGGCACTTTGCCGCCGCAAAACATTCCGTTGGCAATACTCGTATCGATACCGTCTTTAATACGTTTGGAAAGTCGTTTGCTGTATTTTTCGGCGTTCCACTCAAGGAACATCTCGTAAAATTCTCCGCCTTCGTCATCGGCAATGGGCTCGAGTGCGGATATTACCTTTATGCCGAACTTTTCTTTCAGCATTTCTTTGTACATAACGCTGTCACGACGGTTTCGGGCAAATCTATCGAACATATACACGATTATGTACTTGAATGCTCCCGTCTGAGCGTCGGAAACCATTTTTTGAAAAGCGGGGCGATGATCGTTCGTTCCGCTTTTTGCTTTATCAGAATAGGTATTGACTATTTTTATGCCTTTGTTTTCGGCAAACTCACTGCAAATACGAATTTGTGCTTCGATACTTTGTTCGTTCTGGCTTTGCGAACTGAAACGCGCATAAATTACTCCCGTATCCATTGAATTTTCCTCCTTTGAAGAAGATTTGTTTTTTCGGGCAACCGAACAATCGGGAAACGTCGGAACAGTCAAGGAAGAAGTAGAAAATGTTGCGTTATAGGTCGATTATTTAATGTTTTGAGCAACAATTTCTACCCTTGACGGAGCCGACTTTTTTCGATAACATAGTCACCGAAAAATAATAACGTATGTGTTTTTTCGTTACAAAATGATATCTTAACGGTTTTTAGTTACGTTGGTTTATTTATTGCGAAGATACTTGATATTCCTTGCCGAACCTATTTTGACAATTTGTCCGCTTCTTACCATTTTACCGAGAACGGCTTCAATGGTAGTAGGACTTATGTCGGGGAGAATTTCACAAATTTCTTTTTTGGAAATCGGAGCGAGACTGTTAAGAACGGTCGCTTCTATTCTTGCCGATTTAGACACTTTACCTCCGTTTACAACGGCAAATCTCTTATCTAATTCCTTATAGCACATATACAGCGTGGACAGGAAATTCTCTATAAACGGAGAATAATCGTTGTTGTTTTCGTGCCAGTTTATGGACGATTGTCTTAATGCTTCGTAATAAAAGCCTTTGTATTTATTGATTTGTTCCTCGAAAGAAACGTATTTGCCTGCGTCGAAACCGTTTTTATATAGCAGCAAAAGCGAAAGAAGTCTTGACATTCTGCCGTTTCCGTCGCGGAACGGGTGGATGCACAAGAAGTCTAAAATAACGCACGGAATAAGAAGTAGTTGATTTATTTCGGAATCGTTTGCCGCCGACATATACGCCAACACAAGTTGTTCCATAGCGTGCTTTGTTTCGCTCGCGGGCGTAGGGGCAAATCTAATATTTCTGTTGCCTTGTGAGTCTATTTCGATAATTGCATTGTCAAAATCTTTATATTTACCACCGTATTCGTAACCCGTTGCAGATAGAAGAATCTCATGCAAATGCAAAATATCCGACTCGTTAAAACCGATGTATTGATTATTGGTATGAATTTCGTTCAATGCGTCGCGATAGCCGGCAATTTCAGCCTCGTCATGGTTAAGCGGCGCACTGCTTTGAGTAACAATAGCTTTGATACGCTCGTCACTTGTAACTATTCCCTCAATTGCGTTAGAGTTTTTTACCGACTGAATTTTGGCTATTTTTTCAAGTTCCGTAAAAATTTTCAAATGGTCGGCTTTTCTGACTTTTGCCATTGTTTTTAATGAATAAATGCTTGTAGCCATGTTAAGTGTTTTTGCCGAAATAAGCCCGTTTTTCAAGAAAGAATAATCAAATTTATGCATAGCACGCCTCCTTAATCTGCACATATTATATCCAAAACAATGCAGAAAGTCAAGAGAAATAGGCACAATATTTGCATATTGTTATTCAATATGGTGCAGATATCGACTTTTTATTGAGTCAATTCTTGCAAATCTTGTACCGCTATTTCATAAAATTGAAAAACTTTGAAATAGCGTGGCAAAACACTGCGATTATATTTCATATTGCCGTTCGGTTTCCTTTATGATTCCGAGCGGCTTTTTTCTGCATGTAAGTATTTGGAAAGTATGTTTCTGTATGGAAGCAGTCCTCTTTTGTGCCGAAAGTTCACGCTAACAACCAAAAGATCTTTGTAAAGTATGTTACATTCGTTTTTCGTTTTGTGTATGCTATTTCTCGCAGGCAGGACATCACATTGAGGTTACACGGCGGTTACATTGAGGTTACTGCGGCGTTACAAATAGGAACATTTCCGTCACGCCGATGTTCTGGTAATCGGTAAAATCGCAGTGTAAAATTTTATCGTAAAAAGTTTTTCGATGTCGCAAAGATTTTGCGAGTTCGCCTTTTAGAATAAATATAAAAAGCGTTGCAAAAAGTTTTCTAATTACGACAAAAGGTGTCGTATTGCAAAGTTAAAATTTTTTTGAGAAATTTTTCAAACAGGACAAAAACTGTCCGGTTTGAATATTAGAATCTGCTTGAAAAAATAAATACGAAGAAAAGTTGCACATTTCAAGTTTATGCTTGATCTGACTACAAAGAAAAATCTTAAAAACTTTTTCAAATAGGAAAAAAATCTTCCTGTTTGAATATTACAATCACTTCGCAAAAAAGATTTTTAACTGTTGCAAAACCTGCTACGGTTGGAAATTACACTAAAATTACGAAATCAACGGGAGACGATTAAATGAAAGAACAATACCAAAAAGTCGCGTACATAGGGCTTAGAAATAAAAAAGGCGAATACACCGCAAATATTCCGCTCTATGTAAAACTCGACGAAGTTAACGCAAAAGATATGGAGGCTTCGCGTGAAGAAATTATACGGAAAGTAACCGAAGTTATGATGCGGCGGTACGAAAAACAACTTGCCGAAATAATGGCAGGACAAAAACCACCGCCGAATAAAACCGGATAATTTTTTCATGCAATCGTTTCCCGAAGATTAAATAAAAATACCCTTGCAACAATGCAAGGAAAGGAGGAAAAAATATGCCTTATGCTAAATGCAAAATCTACAACGACGGCGGACATTTTATAGCGATACCACCGACTTCAAGACCGAAATCGCCTAAATGTTATCGCCCGGAAGAACTGATAGAAGTTGAGGATAATGCACAGAAAGAACGGTTAAACACGGATAATTGTATCATTAAACAGTCTTTTGTGGCACAAAGCGATATTTCAAAAGAATTGTCCGACAATAAAACCCTTGCGCCAAAAGCCACAAGAAAAATAACCCGTAAGCAACTGTTCAACGAACTTTATGCCGAAAGCGCAAAGATGAAAAAGCGTGAGAGAAAGGCTTTTATTGTAAGCAAAATGACGCCGCATTTTAATAGCGAAAAAGAAGCGCGGCAATTTGTCGAAGATAACTTTGCACGGCAATTACGAAACCTTATTTGCCGTAAAACTCGACTATATCGCAAGGCGCGTCTGCAAACTTGGAGCTATTTTTGCACGTTTACCTATGACTCGGCAAAGCACACCGAAGAATCGTTTCGTAAGAAACTTTCGGATACGTTCAAGAAAATGTGTTACCGTCGAGGCTGGAAATACATCGGCGTGTGGGAACGCTCGGTAGAAAAGGAGCGACTGCATTTTCACGGATTGTTTTATATTCCCGACGGACAAATGATAGGCGAACTTGTGGAAGTTCAGGACTATTCCGTAAAGACAGAGAAAGTGCAAAAGACGGTTCAGAACACCTACTTCAACGAACGATTCGGACGGAGCGATTTCGAGGCAATCCAAAGTGTTTATAGTCTTGACAGCAGTATCCGTTACATACTGAAATACATCGAGAAAGGTGGCGCAAGAATCGTATATTCTCGTAACCTGCCGCAATACTTTGTATCCGACATAATGGACGACGACGTGTGCAGTACAATTGGACAAGAAGATAGAAAACTTCTACTATTTGACTCTTTCACCTGTTGGGACGAAGGCTGCCTTATAGGAAAAGTAAGCCCGGAAGTGATAGCACAAATGCCGAAAGCGAATTAAAATGTGCAATCTTGCCCCGAATAGCACAAAAATGAAAAAGTCGCGCGACGGTAAAAGGCGAAGATCGCCAAGCGGTTTAGCGGCGGGTTCGCCTGCCGTCCGCGCTTTCATTTGTCTATCGGACGATTGCGTTTAATTTGTAGGCTTTTCTGTCAACCGAAAGTTCAGTCGGTTGATTTAGTCGGAACGTGTGCTTGTCCGCGGCGAGGCGAAGCCTCGCCGTCTCGTATAAAGGACAAGCACACGTTCCGGTGCCAACATGATTTTATTTCAAAAAAAAGACTAAGATTTTTAACCTCAAGGAGAGTGATAAATGACATATAAAAGTTGGCTAAATATATGGCTGGAAAATTACATAAAACCGAGTAGCAAGGAGCGGACTTATATCCGTTACGGACAACTTATCCGCACGCACATTGCGCCGAAAATAGGCGAAATCGATGTGAACGACCTGACGCCTATCGTGTTGCAGTCGTTTGTTACGGAATTATTAAATAGCGGTAATTTGCGAACCGGAAAAAAACTGTCGCCCAACTTTGTCAATACGGTCATATCCGTTATTCAAAATTCGTTGAAAACGGCAAATTTAGTGGGCGTTGCGGCAGAATACTCCGCCAACAAAATAAAACGCCCCAAAACGAAAGAAAAACAAGTCGAATGTTTTTCCTGTCAGGAGCAGAAGATAATTGAAAATTATGCGCTTAATAGCGGCAAAGACAAGTTGTTCGGCATTATTTTATGTCTTTACACAGGGTTGCGCATCGGCGAATTGCTTGCGCTTACTTGGGGCGATATAGATTTCGGCAAAGGCTTGTTATTTGTATCCAAAACCTGCCACGACGGGAACGACGGACAAAATCATATTCGCATAATCGATAGTCCCAAAACCGTCAATTCTCGGCGTGTAATTCCCTTGCCGAAACAGATATTGCCCCTATTGAAAGCCGTGAAAAAGCGTTCCGAATGCGAATACATAGTAGCCGACGGCGACAAGCCCGTGTTTGTGCGCTCGTATCAGCGAACGTTTGAGCTACTGCTCAAAAAATTACATATTCCGCACAAAGGTTTTCATTCGCTCCGTCATACGTTTGCTACCCGTGCTATCGAATGCGGCGTAGACGTTAAAACGCTTGCGGAACTTTTAGGACACAAAAACGCTACGATCACCCTCAATCGCTACGCCCATTCCTTACTCGAACACAAGGTAGATATGATGAATCGCCTCGGGAAAATCCTCTGAAAACAATGAAAAAGTGTGCATCAAACAAAATATTTGATGCACACTGCTGTTTTATTATAGCAAAAATTACAAATAAAATCAAGGCGCAACGGCTACAAATAAGTGAAATTTTGTGCCGTTGCTTTATTTTTGATGTACTTTTAGCGACGAAATGTAAATGGATTATTTTGATTGATGCACATAGACAGTCCGGAAAGTGCATCAATAATTCGTCGATTATTCTGTTTTTACATGCTCATTTTCCTGCCTGTCTTTCACAACGAACGAGTAAAGGAAAAGGTAATGAAGGTAGATTTCTCCAAAATAGAAATAAATTCCAAATACGTCTATTCGCTTGATCCGAAGGTATTGAAAATTCTTCTTAAAGATAAAACGACAAAGAAGAATATCATTTGGGCAACCGACGAATATGCGAATCTCGGCACGGGCTATTCGGCAACCGATGAAATCTATCCTTCCGACATAGAAGGTATTGCCTCCATAATTACGCCGCGTGTAGCAAAAAGCAGAGAGTCGCAAACAACGCGTATTCGCGGAATGGCAGAAGTCTTTACGCCGTCCTGGGTTTGTAACAAGCAAAACAATTTAATCGATTGCGCATGGTTTGGCAGAAACGACGTATTCAATGCGGAAATCGCAAACGGATGGCAAACGATTGACGCGAAAATCGACTTTCCCGATGTAAAAGGCAAATCGTGGCAGGATTATGTTAAGGCAAATCGCCTTGAAATTTCTTGCGGCGAAGCCCCATATCTTACAAGCCGATACGACGCCGTTTCCGGCGAAATGATTCCCGTAAAAAACAGAATCGGATTTTTAGACAGAAAATTGCGTGTTGTATCCGAAAACGCAGGCTCCGAAAAGGAATGGTATTCATGGGCAAAAAAGGCTGTTCAGAGCGTTTACGGGTACGATTTACAGGGCGATAACGTTTTACTTGCCAGAGAAAATTTGTTATTTACGTTTATCGAGCATTACGAAGATAAATTTGACGTTCCCCCGATACCAGAATACTTAATCGAAATCGCAAAGATTTTGGCTTGGAACATTTTTCAGATGGACGGTATCAAATTTATTGTTCCGGGCAGTTGCCGAAACAAAACCGTTAAAACCGAAACGTTGTTCGGCGTTGAAACTACGGAAGAAAAGTGTATCGGCTGCCGAACGAACGATAACGGAAAGCATAACGGCATTTATTGCAGAACTTACGATTGGGCTGCAAACGAATCCGTAGAGTTTTATTCGAGTTTTATAAGGGGGAAGCAAAATGGCAAAGTATGACGTTGCAAGTTACAACTTGATCTACATATATGCTATCAACGATGAAACGCATAAAGGCTTGTTGAAAATCGGTCAGACTTCGTTTTCGTCCAAATACAGCATTGCACAGTTGCCACCGAATTGTTCTGCGCTGAACCAAAATGCACATGCACGAATACAGCAACAGACAAAAACCGCTCTTGTATCATACGATTTGCTCTATACCGAACTTGCCACGAGAACAATCACCATGGCGGACGGTTCGAAACAAATTCAGTCTTTCCAAGACCATGACGTCCACGACGTGATTTTGCAATCGGGCTACTCGGCGGTAAAATTTGTCGAAAGCGGCAAGCAAAGCGAATGGTTCAAAATTGATTTAACGTCTGCAAAAGCCGCAATTTTGGCGGTAAAAGAAGGTAAATCGGTTCTTCCCGACGCAAAAACTTCCGTAGTCGTTGCACAAAAGCAAAAAATCACGCTCCGCGACGAACAAAAAGAAAACGTTGAAAAAACGATAGACATTTTTAAGCGTTACGACACAATGCTATGGAACTGCAAAATGCGTTACGGCAAGACGGTTACCGCTTACGAACTTATCAAACGCCAGCATTATCAAAAAGTAATCGTCATTACTCACCGCCCCGCAGTAGAGGATGGTTGGGGAACGGATCACGATTTAATGTTTGCCGGCGAAAAACATTTATTCATCGATAAAACAAACGGTAGTGTCGACTACGATAGCGCAATTGATGCCGATAACGATTTCAAATTAAAGCAAACGGTTCAATCTCAAACGCCGTTTGTCTATTTTGCGTCCATTCAGGATTTGAGAGGCTCCAAGCTCGTTGGCGGTAAATATAACAAAAACAATGCCGTTTTCGATATGGATTGGGATTTGCTTATTATCGACGAAGCGCACGAAGGCACTTCTACCGACTTAGGCGACGCCGTTATAAAAACATTGCGTAAAGCCGGTACAAAAGTATTGTTGTTGTCGGGTACTCCCTATAACATAATGAGCGAGTTTGACGAAAACAAGTACACGTGGACTTACGTCGACGAACAAAAAGCCAAGGCGGAATGGGAAGAAAATCATCCGAACGAGCGGAATCCTTACGAAGAACTCCCGAAGATGAACATTTTCACCTTCGACTTGTCCGAGCAAATGCCGACGTCCTATCGTTTCGTTACCGAAGATTCGGCATTCAATTTCCGTGAGTTTTTCCGTACGTGGACGGGCGACGTAGAAAAAGATTTCAGAATTATTCCCGAAGACAAATCCGTCGGCGATTTCGTCTACGAAGATGACGTGTACAACTTCTTGTCGCTCATTTCAAGCGATAGCCAAGACAGCAACTTTCCGTTTTCGACGGAAGAATACAGAGATATGTTTGCGCACACGTTCTGGATTGTTCCCGGCGTAAAAGAGGCAAAAGCACTTAGCGCAGTGATTCAAAGACACCCCAACTTCAAAGATTTCGAGGTTGTCAATATCGCGGGCGACGGTGACGAAGAAAAACCTTATGACGAAGCCCTTACCTTGGTGCGTAGTTCCATAAAGTCATACCCCAAAACTATTACGATTTCTTGCGGCAAACTTACAACCGGCGTTACCGTTCGAGAATGGACTGCCGTTATGATGCTCTCCGGTTCGTCGTCTACTTCCGCATCGGGATATATGCAAGCCATTTTCCGCGTTCAATCACCGGGATATATCAACGGCAGACAAAAGAAAAATTGTTACGTTTTCGACTTTGCTCCCGACAGAACGCTCAAGGTCATTGCTGAAGTACACAGGGTTACCAACAAGGGCTTAAAAGACGACGAAAAGGCAAAGAAGGCTCTTGGCGAGTTTATCAATTTCTGCCCGATCATTTCCGTTGAAGGCACGGTTATGCGCTCTTACAACGTGGACGAAATGATGCGTCAAATCAAACGCATATCCGTTGACGCGGCAATCAACAGCGGTTTTGACGACGATACGATTTATCTTTCCGACGCAGGAATGAAAATAAGCCAATTTGATCAGGACATTCTTCGAAAACTTGCCGATGTGGTAACACCTCAAAAGAAAGGCAAAAAACAAACCGACGTCGTTGTGTCCGACACAGGTATGACCGACGAACAGCATAAGTTGGCAGACAAAGCAAAGCGTAAACCGAAGAGAGATCTTACCGAAGAAGAAAAGGCTGCACTTGCACTTTATAAAAAGCAAAAAGAAGAACAAAAGAAAATGTTTAATCTCTTGCGTGCCGTTTCGATACGTTTGCCGCTCTTGTTCTATGGTGCGGACGCCGACATTACCGAAATCATTCACCTGAAAGACTTCGTGCAAATCGTCGACGACGAATCTTGGGGCGAATTTATGCCAAAAGGTTTACGCAAGGATCTGTTCCTCGACATTTTGAGGTATTACGATGAAGACGTTGTAATCGGCGCGGGACTTCGTATCAGAAAAATGGCAAAAGCCGCCGACGAATTGCCGCCTACTTACAGAGCAAAGCGTATTGTCGAAATAATGTCAAAATTCAAAAATCCCGACAAGGAAACCGTTCTTACGCCTTGGCGCGTCGTCAATATGCACATGGGCAATACATTGGGCGGATACAACTTCTTTGACGAAGATTTTCAAAAGGAATTGGACGAACCGCGAGTAATAGACAATGGCGAAATCACTTCGGATATTTTCCTAAATACCGATGCGAAAGTGCTTGAAATGAACTCAAAGTCGGGCTTATATCCGCTGTATCTCGCGTACTCGTTCTATATGCTCAACGTTTCCGGCAAAGAAAAAGATCTACCGCTCGAAACGACGCAAAAAATATGGTTCGACACCTTGGACAAGCATATTTTCGTGCTTTGCAAAACAAAAATGGCTCGTATGATTACCATTCGTACACTTGCGGGCTATTCGAAAAATAACGTTCATGCAATTTATCTTACTAAATTAGTAGAAGAACGCATGAAAGATTTGGATCGTCTTTCCAAAAAATTGACGAACCCCGACACTTGGAATATCGGAGGCGATAGAATGAAATTTGACGCTGTAGTTGGCAACCCGCCGTATCAACTTGAAGGTGGTTCTGGCGGAAGTAATGATGCGCCAATATATCAAATATTTGCAATGCTTGCAGACCGAATCAAACCCAACTATTCATCTCTTATTATGCCGGCAAGATGGTTTGCGGCAGGACGGGAGAATTTGTTAGGTTCATTTAGACATTTCATGCTGACAAATCGTTCTCTACAAAAACTTGTAGCATATACCGATTCGTCTATGCTTTTTTCGACTGTCGAAATAAAAGGCGGCATTTGCTATTATCTTCTTAATTCAAAGTATAGCGGTAATTGTAGTTATACTATTGTAAAAGGGAATACAAGCCAAACAATGGAACGAGATTTAAGCCGTTTTGAAATACTAATTCGCGACCCAATGTTATCGAGCATCGTTGAAACCGTGATGCAACAAACTAAAAAAGGGGCAACCGTAGATACAATTATTTCAAACGATACTCCGTTTGGAATATCGTCAAATCCTCGTTCAAGTAAGAAAAATCCCTTGGATGTATTTACGACCTCTACAGCAGAACACGATGTTCTTCTTTATCACGTGGAAAACAACAAGAGAAAAGTTGAGTATGTTCGTAGGAAAGATATCACTAAAAATGAAAGCGATATTGATACATATAAAGTATTTATACCGGGTTCAGGCGGTTCGGGCGATGATGATATTGTATTGGGAAAACCCGAATACGCTCCGCCGCACTCTGTGTGCTCGCAGTCTTTTCTGTACGCAAAGTTTTCCACTGAAAAAGAAGCACAAAATTTTATTCTGTATCTAAAAACAAAGTTTTTCAGGGCTCTTGTAGCGGCAATAAAAATTTCGCAAGCAGCACCTAACAAAGTGTATCAATTTGTACCGTTACAGGATTTTTCGGTATCGTGGACAGATGAAAAGTTGTATAGCAAATACTTGTTGTCTGATTCGCAAATACAATATATCGAAACTATGTATAGAAAACTCGATTAAAACAAAGCCGAGAGTTTAACGCTCTCGGCTTTGATTATCCTTGGTTGCAAAAATTATTCGCAAATGTTTTCTCATCTTAGCGCTTTCAACATTTTGTAATTGTATAACTGTTTGGTATGTGCTATTTGAACTCGGGCAAGTTTGACATTTTGCTTAAAATGTGCTATTATAAAATTAGAATTTAATGATATAGGTGGATTTGATAATGCCAAGGAAAAAGAACGTGGCAAAGAGTTTGATTGATTCTGCGGAGTCGGCTATTTTTGCCGGAATAGAGATTCATAATAAGCCAAGAATTCCCTATCGCTATCCAACTGCAACATTGCTTATCATAAATGCATGGGAGTTGGCATTAAAGGCATACGTGTATAAACATATTGGCAAGAAAAAAATATACGAAGAGAAAAATCATACGATATCTTTTAGTAAAGCATTAGCATATGTTCAGGAACATATCAATCTCTCGGAATCAAATAAGGATTTCAATGCAGTGCGAGAGAATTTATATCTTTTATCCGAATATAGGAATAATATTACGCACTATTTCGAAGAAGATCTCGATCCGATCATCTTTATGTTACTATCAAAAGCGACTATGAATTTTAATGCTTTTATTGAAAAGTATTTTAACAGAGAAATCGCATCAAATGAAAATTTAATAATTTTACCGATAGGCTTTAATCTTCCATTTGATCCGATTAAATATCTAAATAAAAAACCAACGGATAATAACAGCAATGTATTTGTTAGCGATGTATTGAATTCAATTAAGAGATTAAATGATGAAGGCGTTACGGATTCAATAGTTGTTGGATTTGAAATGTTTGTTAATAGCGTAAAGAATATATCTAATGCAGATATAATCGCAGCAATCGATCCAAATAGTTATGATGCTGTTGCATTAACACAAGAGTATAAATTTACTGATAACCCCAAAGCTCCGGCTGTTAGAGTAGATGAAGCAGAATTCATTAAGCAACAATATCCACACTCCTATAAAGAACTAATAAAAAAAGTCAAAGAACAATTACCTAATATTAAAGTCAATAAGGAATTTTCAAAGTATTTGAAATTGATCAAGGGGAACAAGGAATGGTATATGGAAAGATTGCTTAATCCACTAAATCCTAAAAGTAGCAAAACGGGGTTTTATAGTGAAAAGGCGATAAAAAGAATAGTAGAACTTTATTCAGATAAGAAATCGAACTAATCTATTTTGAATCTTTACCGTATTTTTTAGTAGATTTCAATTATGAACGGCATAAAAATAGGCGGATAGATTTTTAATTTATCCGTCTGGTTTATTGTTAAAAGCGATTTGTTGCTTGCAAATACTTCTTTCGAATACTGTTTTGTCTGCGCCAAATCGTTGTGCGGTTGACATTTAATATTCTGCCGATTTGAAGCATTGTAAATCCTGCCATAAGGATAGATAACGTTTCGTGTTCTACGGCAGTCAAGTTCATTTTGGATATAAGCCCGTCAAAAGCGGTATAATCGTTCTTTTGTTCGTCGTCGAGTATTGTTTCGGATTCGGTTGTAATCTGCTCGTTAAGGCTAATCGTGTTGAGCATAGGGCTTACAAAGTTTTTAGCCAAATATCTGTCGGCAACGCTAAAACACGCTTGCTTTATGGTTATTTTTCTACCCGTTTTAGTGTGATAGGCATCGTCAAGTCTTTTGCCCATGTGTTGGCAAAGAAACAATATTGCTTCCTGTGCTATTTCGTAGCCGTCGGAATAACGGCTCATATCGTCATCTGCACGGAGTATATCTCTTAACAATCCTTTATAAAGGTTATGCAGGTTTTTACCACCACGGACTATTACCGTCTTGATGGCACACAAGGCAATCACTTCTCCCATACGTTGCATGTTTTCTGCCGAGATAACCGTATCGTTATCTAAAACACCTTTTTGCAATTCTTTCATTTTCTTTACCTCCGAATAAATTCGCCTTTTCGGCAACACCAAACGAAGCACAAAGAAAAATGTTTTTTGATATATTTGCGGTTGGCAACATCGGAAGTCAACGACAAAGGAACAAATTGTTGCGTTGAAGTTGGACTTAATTCTATATGGTACAAAAAAATAAAGCCAAGGTTGAAATAACTCAACTTTGGCTTTACTAATATATACAAATTTTAAGTAACAATTTTTCCCGTTTACTTCCGATTTTCTTTGTGCCACCAACTACCGCCGAAAAGGCAATATATTCGGAGGGCTTAAAAACTATTGACGGCACACAAAAAGGCGGTAGAATCAACGTTCTGCCGCCTTTAATCGTAGTGTTATTGAATTATTTGGCAATTTTGTTTGCTGCAATTTATTTGCCTGTCAAATCGGCAACCGCAATTACTTTTTCTTCACAAACTTGCCGTTTTCGCGTGGCTTTGTAAGCCAGTCGTAGGAGATTATCTTTTCGTATTTTTTAGTCTTGACAATAATCCCCGCAACGCCGTTTACGCAAATGAAAAGGAACCACGGGTTCGACCGCGGTTCCAAGTGGTGGAGACAACAGGACTCGAACCTGTGACCCCTCGCATG
>ULPT01042368.1_pt1 | contig 14416 bp, 9 predicted proteins | sample 1953751 | NCBI WGS metagenome assembly ULPT01 (sample SAMEA4835636, study PRJEB28245) | human gut metagenome | biome: gut microbiome; material: fecal sample | place: Denmark | collected 2008
ACGATGGTTTATCAGGTCACCTGTGCAAACCAAGGTTTAAAATAAAAATTTTAAAATATTTCGATGATTACGTAACTTTTTAGTTAATTTAAGTTTTTACTAACTCTTGCGTTTTAACTCTGCCTCTTATAAAAGACACAGGCTTTCTGATAACATGAGGTTACTAAAATTCACCGGAGGTTTATTGTATGAATAAATTGAAAAAATATGGACTGCTCAGCTTGTCCTTACTTGCCTTAGGGCTCGTTGGCTGTAACAGCAATGGAAGTGAACCAAGTGTTCATCCTTCTCTTACCCCGTCGGAGACAAAACCGAGCGAAGAGCTTCCAACCGAGAAGCCAAGTGAATCGGTTTCTATTGCAGAAAAATATACAGTCTCTTTCTCCGATGTCGAAGGAGCTAGTATCTCTCTTGACCATGAAGATAAAGAATATGAAGAAGGCCAGAGGGTAGAAATCACCATCACTCTTTCAGAGGGAAAAGCATTAAAAGAAATCAAAAGCGAAGATGTCGAAATCAGCGACCCTGTCACAAAGGAAAACATCGTAACAGCTAGTTTCGTCATGCCCAATAAGAATGTCAGTTTCTCTGTTTCTGTTTTCAATGGACACAAGGTTGCAAAGATTAACAACTATGACACCCTCACCTTTGAGACTCTTTCTTTAAAAGAAGGAGATGTCATTGAAGACGGTAAAAAAGCAGTACTGACTGTTTCAGCATCTACTAATAAGTTTTCTGCTTCTTCTGCTCCTCGTTACTACATTGAAATTGATGGAACAAGGTATCATCCGACGATCGAAGGTACCGCATATGTCAATTCCTTCAGTATCGAATTCACAAGGCCAAGCAAGGATATCGTTATCAATCTATCCTTTGCCTATAATTACATTGACAATGAAAAAGGCCATCATGTCACCTTAGAAGAAAACGAATATGTTTCTTTAGTCGGATATGACAAGGACCAAGCCTATACTTCTTTCTCTGGAAAACTTCTCCGTCAGACTGGTTACAAAGTCACAAGTGTCAAAGTCAAAATCGGAGATGGAGAATACAAGGAGCAACTCTCTTCCTATAGTAAGTTCAACCCTGACAACCTGAGGAGTCTTTATATCTATTCCATCACGGCAGATGTCTCTATCAAGGTCGAAGGAAGCTTCACTGGCGCAAAGAAGATTTCTTATGTCAACTTAGATGCCGTTAGCATCAATAGCGGATATTATGAAGAAGCAACAGAAGGAGACGTCATTTCCGTCACCTACAAAGTCTCTCCAAAATATACCTTAGATGGAAAACCGACTCTTACTGGAACCACTGTTCCGGATAGCGACTATCAGACTGGCTACTTTAAATACACAGTAGGAGCAGAAGATATTACGATTACCTTCCCCGCAAAAGAAAACGGACAGATTGAAGTGGTTCAAAACGCTGATCTGGAATCTTACAAGATTCTTGTCAACAGCGTAGAAACAAACTATTGCGGAGCCGGAAAGAACTTCAATCTCTATCCAGTTGCCAAAGAAGGCAAAGTCGTCACATCAGCTCGGGTCATTCAAGAGGATGGAACCGCAGGGGAATACGAGGATGCAGTGGAAGATGCTTCTGGCAAACTCACAGTCCGTCTTACAAGGCCAAAAGCTGGAAACTGCAAAGTGGAAGTAAAGACACAGGATGGTATTGTAATCACCAATGAGGCAAGCGACAGAGGAACATTGACACTCTACCGGAACACCTATCTCAAAGGCGATCAAGTCAACTTCTATGTCACTCCGGAATCTAAGTTCTATACTTTCGAAAAGCTCATCAATGCCGATACCCAAGAAGAAATATCAACCACTAGGAACGGATCCATCGGATACTTTACAAGGCCAGACGTCACTAGCTTGAAGATTAAGGCTGTGTTCTCTAAGGTTGCAACAATTTCTGTTTCCTTTGACGGATTTGATTCCGCAGATATTGATAGTTATTCGGTCAGTGGTAATCAGAGCGGAACCAACTATACTTCTAATTTAGTCTCTGCTGAATTCCTCCAGGGCGAAACAATCTTCGTCTATGCCTATTTAAAGGATTCTGCTACAAAAGCACTTCACATCTATAAGACTGTCAATGGTGTCGAGAGCGAAGTTACAAGAAGCTTTACTAGCTATCAGATTTTGGTAGAAAAAGGATTAACCAAGATTTCTGTTAAAGTCACTGCCAAAGAATAAACGAATCTGCCAAAAAGGCAGATATTAAGGAGGTCAAACAAAAATGAATGCTAAGAAATATTTTCTTCCGCTTCTCTCTATTCTGCTTCTTGCATCCTGTAACGGAAAAACAGATTCCCCAACAGAGAAGCCAAATGATTCCCTAAGTAACGTTCTTCCTTCCCCAAGCATAAGCGAATCGAAGCCCAGTACAGAACCTGAGAAAAGCGAAGAAGAATATTTTTCGGATTATCTTTCCAGTTTAAAGAAAGGATTTTCCTTCGAAGGAAAAAACTATTACAAAACCAGTACTGGATACAGCAATTATTGCCTTGATGTAAAAGTCAAAGACGACGGATACGAATTTGTCCGCTATGACAGCAAACAGGATGAAGAGCCCAATCGAGACAGTGTCATGATATCTTACTTCTACACCTATGACAAAGATCTGAAGATTCCTTATGTCTGTGAACCAATCCTCGACATCAACAATGCAATCGATTATGAACCAGCTCCTATCGGAGATAACGGAGATATCGTCAAATGGGCAGATTCCAGCTATGTAAACCTTTTCCAGAGTCTGACCAAAGATGACTTCTACTTAGAAGATGCAACCTTCTCCTTGGACACATCGAAAAGTTCCGTTCAGGCACTGCTTCCCAAATTCGCTGAGCAGTTCTATCCGAAGAATCCAGGCTTCACTGTCAAAAGCCTTTCCTTAGTCTTTAATCAGGAAACCAAGGAGTTCACTTTCCAAAGGAAGTTCAATCCTTTTGGCTTCTTCTCGCAGCAGAATCAAACCATATCTGGTAAAAGGACAGCTGGAGATGCTTTCTCCTTTGACCGTGAAGTGAAAGTCCTCGAAGGAGAAGAAAAAGCAGAATTGAAAGCTGCTTTTGACAAACTCAAAACCTATAAATACAGTTTCGAAGACATTATCTATACTCCTTCCTCGGATGCTTCCTCCTTGGTACAGGATTCCAAAAACGAAGGCAAAACCGATGGAAAGAGTCTCATTGTCAACACAGAATCCGATGGTATCGAGAATAATTTCCTCTACCAGGCAAAGGAAAACAACAGGATCCAACAAGCTGTCAAGCTGAATGGAAACTATTACGCCTATCATGACCCTGTCAGTGCCAGAGTCGCTTCTCTCCTCCCCTCCTTTGATAGGTCAACCATCTTCTTTGACAAAAAGGAAGGAGAAGAGAACACTTATGTCTATAACAAAAAGGCAAGGTTCTCAAAGACAAAGACCTACAACAGGGACGGAGGAGGAAGAATCGTTTCTGAAAGGACGATTCATCTTCTCGATAACGGAGTGAAGTTCAACATCAACTTCGAATATCCTCAAAGCACAGAGGAGATCACATACATCTATTCCGACGAAGACGATATTACAAAGACAATAGAAGTAAAGGAGGATTGCAGCGAACTAAAAACATCGGATTTAGTCGCAGGATACAAAGAAAATCTGAAAAATGTCATTGCCTTGTTAGGATCAAAGGAAAATCTGGACCTTATTCCTGTCCTAGGCGGCAAAGAGTCCGTCTGTGGTCTCTACTACTCCGATGGTGTCGATTCCGAAGGAGAAGTAACAAAGGAACGTTACTACGGATTGGAGTACCGACTTACCAAAGGAACGGAGTTAGCACAGACTCAAGCCTTGGAAACAAAACTGGAGGCAGAAGGATTTGCTCACAATGAAACAGTCGGGACAATCTTCGGCGGAGATTATTACACCAAAACCATTCAAGTAGGCGAAGAAAACAAAACGATGGGACTAGAAATCGGCTATTCAACCTTCTACTCCACTTTAGCGATTGCTCTTAGCTGCCATTAGGACAAAAAACAGCCTAGATGAAAATCCGGGCTGTTTTTTTATGGTGTCTATTACCTACAAAATCGATAGACGAAAACTCAATTATTGAAAGCTGCAAGTTTATCAAATCTAATAATATTGATAAGAAGTGTTTTTTGTAGTTTATTCTTTCACTTACGCTCTTTTTAATTTTATCTATCGAAGAAAGCTATCCATTTAATGGATAAAATTCAGATGATGGGCATGCTCCGTCTTGGGAAGAGAAACTCCTTCTTTCTTTCCAGCTTCCCTGCATTTGAGAATATAAGACCTATTGAAAGCAAGGTTTCGCCTTGTCTGTAAACCTTCTTCATCCCTCATAGCTTCTCCTCTCTTACAACCGAAGACATTGTTCCAGTAGCTAGAGCCAACAAGGAACCTATTGGAAATCGTAGCGTATTTATTCAAAACATCAAAGGTTGTGCTAGTTCCGGCTCTTCTTGCTACCGTAATAGAAGCAACTGGCTTAAAGCGGAAAGCAGATGCGCTGGAATAAAAAGCACGATCCAACAAAGACAGAATCCGTCCGGATGGATGAGCATAGTAAACCGGCGAGCCGAAGATAAAGCCATCGGCTTCTTTTGCCTTTTGGATGAATTCGTTGCAGACATCGTCATCAAAGATGCAGCCATCCTTGGTGCATTTATTGCAGCCGATACAATCCCGGATCGGTTTCACTCCGATTTGAAAGATTTCAGTTTCAATCCCTTCTTTTTGAAGCTGTTTGCTGATTTCCTCTAAAGCTACCCTTGTGTTTCCATCGGTGTGAATGGATCCATTCAGCAAAAGAACTTTCATTTTCGTGTGCTCCTTTTCTATTTCGTTGTGATTGTCACTAATTCGCTTGCTTCCCCGTGCTCTAGAAGAAACGGATACTCTTCGCTTTGTTCAAACTGGTTCAGTGTATACTTCGCATTCTCAACCTTGATTTCGTATCCTTTCTCATTGGGAAGGATACAGCGAAGGATATTGCTTTCGATTTTGCAGGACAGAATCGAATGTTCGGATATAGAACCATTGCTGACCTCTAGATATATCTTGTTGTCTTTTAGAATGGTGAGGTTCGTACTATCCGTAAAATCATCAAGAGTCAGAATGTAGTGAGCACCTGTGCTATCGAATTCATCCACATCTTTGGTAAAGTTCGGATCTTCGCTCCTTAGATGACTTAAGCAGAGTTCTGGATAATGAGCAGAGCCGATTGCTTTGATGTTGTCCCTGCTAAGAAAAGTAGGGAAGTAATCCCCATGATGATAAAGGACTTTAACAAGAGAGAAGAACAAGGATTTCAGAGACGTGCTCAGCAAAGAATAATCCAGATTGATATCAAAGTCCTTCAATGTATCATGAAGAATCAGAATCAGCTCGTTTGCAAAAGAAGATGGATCCGAAGTAAGCAGGGCAAACAGGTAATCAATATCAGACTCATAAAGAATGGTGCGGACTAAAGCAAGACCGATAGAGATCCTAGAAGACTTTGGATTACCATTCCGATAGACTGTCTCAAAAATCATTCTAAGTCCCGGTTGATACTTCTCGACATAGTACTGCAAAGAAGGGATTCCATAATGGACAAGTTCATTGATGAAGTCTTCCAAGAAGAGACCGGACGTCCAATCGTTGGTCTGCTTTTTTCCGTCTGCTAAGGTATCGCTCCTTTCAAAAGAAGAAATCTTATAGTCGCCAAGAACAGAATAGTTCTGCCTGTTCTTATAGTAATCAAGGACCTTGTTAATACTGGAAGAATAGTTTCGGTTCAAAACAGGATCCAAAAGATAATGATCAACACCATAGCGTGTAAAATGAGTTGCACTCCTTGCAACCTTTGGTACCGGGTCATTGAAGTTCACAATGTTGTGAATATTATTATAAAAAGAAGAACGAGGGGAAACGTCTTCTAAGAAGGAAGCACCCTGAGGCGGCTCAAAGCAATACGAATAAAGGTCTTCCTTATTTAAAGTAGCGTCTGTATGAAATAGATTAGGACTATCTTTGATCCTTTGATCGAGTCTTCCAGAGAAGAGGTTATTCGTGGCACCTCCACGAGAGTAACCGACCGTCCAGATTTTTACCTTTCCAGTGATATTCTTTTCCTTGATATAATCTTCAAAGCTATTCAGATAAATAGTGGATGCTTCATAGAAGCCTTGTGCCTGTTTTTGTTTTATGCCATCTCCAAGAGTGACGTTACTTGCCCATTCCTGTTCGTAGTTTCCACCTCGGACTCCGCAGGCAATGAGGGTGTAATCTCCCAGTTTCTTTTTTGCAAAGACAGCACCAAGAGAATCCGTAGAAGGTTTTTGTTTGTAATAGATGTTTGTATCAAAATCCGTGAATCCGTTTTGAGTTAAGAACTCCTCTGCATTCCGATATCGTTTTGAATAATCGTTTGTGCTTCCGTTCCGATTCGAACCAAAGCAGGATATAGCAAAAGAAAGGGAGCAGGTAGAAAGACTTGGATTATAAAAAGTAGAGTCGGTAGCAAAATAACTATCCTTATAACAGTATTGTCCAATATAATCCGTCTGTGTCCCCTGACTGTAATGGAATGACTTCCTTTCTGCTTGTTTTCCATGGCAGGAAGAAAGAGATAAGGCTAGCCTAAGTAGAAATAAAACAGGATTTCTCTTTTTCACAAGATAAATTTTATCAGATATCAATAGGATTAGATAAAAAATGGAAGAAGAAAAGACTCACTTTCTTGTTATTTTTCACTCTTGTCATTCATAGGAAGACCAGGAATGATATACTTTTTCTTGGTCATGGAACAAATCATCTCATATAACCTTTTCCTTTATAACAAGAGAAAGGAAAGGAAACTTAGCCGTTGGAAATTCGCACGCTATCTTTCTCTTTCTCCTTTTTTCTATCACTTCTATGAAAAAGGCTATCTCTGCCCTGGAAAAAAGAGTGTAAAGAAGATTTCTAATGCACTTGGAATCGACTTTACCCCCTACATGGAAGGAGTCTCTTCCTATCCGATGGAAACAGTAAAAGAAAAAAAGCCTAAGTTCCTAGTAAAGCTTCTTTCTTCTTTTTCTTTCCGATTGATTCTCTTTATTCTTACCGTTCTTTCCTTAGCAACCTGCATCACTGGTTACACGCTCTCTTCTTATACAAAGAACCATGTCCGAGACTTCTATGGTGAGAATTATCTTAATTTCGTAGATACAGTCAGAGAAAGAGGCGATTATACTTTCTCTCTTCTTCATGAAATCCGCCGCCCCTGTATCAAGGAAACGAATGAAAGCAAAACAGCTATCATTGTCGTATCAAAGGATGATGAATCCTTGAGAACTATCAACGCTTATTTGAACTACAAGGATGGAAAAGAAAGTACTCTCTATTTCCTTGGAAAAGAAACAACAAGTTACCTCTCACTACTGAAAGTCGAATACTCCAACTATGAAACCGGTGAGAAACTAACCGGTTCCTTCACTCGGGAAGACAATCAATTCATTCTAAGTGAGTATATCTATTCAAACGAGGATAATCTGCTTGAACAAGATAGTGAACAATATCAAAAAGCAAAAGCAAAGTTCGAAAGCCATCTTTCTACAATCAATCACGATTTTAATAGCCTTATCAAAAAGAAAACCGGTCTATATTATGACTTCTATTCTGGATTGCTGACGGATCAATCCTATGGTGCAAAGAAAAACATCAAAGCAGAAATCATATCCTTAATCAGGGCATGCCTTGGCGTTGTCTTAACCGGCACTTGTCTTTTCGGATTCATTTATTGCTTCCTGGAAGGAGAGAACAAGAAGGAGGTTATCCTTTTTGAAAACGATAGGAATACGCCTTCTATCACACCCGAACGAAACAGAGAAAGAAAGCCGATGAAAAAAGACATCCGGTTCTTCCCCTTTATTCCAGAAACTGCCTTTGAAATCGTTGGCATTCTTTTGACCTTCTTTGGTTCCCTAAGAAGGTTGTTTTATTTATTGACATTCAATTCCAGCAGCTCCTTGAATCCAAACGAGTTCAACACCCTTCCACAAAGGCTGTTCTCCTTCTTTACCGTGGGAAGGTTCCTGCTTTATTTCATTGACTTTGATATCTTCCTAGAGGACCGCCGCTCTGTCCGGAACATCTTCCTCTACGGAATCACCTTCCTAAGTCTCTACCTTTTAGAATGTACGCTCGTCGACTATCTTTCTCGTACCCGTGGACTCGTTCTTCTTGCAACATCCTATTATGTCCTTCCAAATAACTTCGGAACAATTGCCTGCTACTTCTTAATCAGGCTCTTCCTCTTCAGGACTCCAAAGTGGGCCTATACGAAAAAGAGAATCCTTGTCTATCGTTTACTCAGTTTGATTCCGATTGCATGGATTTTTGTCTCCACTTTGATTTTCCAGAACTATAAGGCCTGGGGATTAAATAGGAATACCTGGGGACTCTATTTCTTCAACTCTGAGCGTCCGCAGTTCTCAATCCTCTGTGTCAGTTACCTTGTCGGCTTATATTTCCTACGTCTCTTCTATGAGAGAAAATACGGAAAAGAGAATGCAAAGCATTACTTTAATTCGAACCGATTCTATTTCCAGAAAAACATTCTGATCTGTCTTGTCATCTGCCTGCTTAGCCTATCCGAGTATTTGACACGGAACCTCACCACATTACCGAAAGGAATCGGTGGTTATTGGCAGATTATCTACTTAGTGCCGTTCCTTCTTTTCTATCATCCTCACTTTGGAAAGCGGAACAAATTCGTGGATTCCTTAACTTTGATTCTTTATTTTTTCTTCTTTGGAATCGGGTATCTGTTTGTCGGCCTGATTGCCTTCATATACTTTATGGCAAGGTAGTCAAATTTCATCCGATTATCGGTTTTTGTTTTATAATTAAACGCACAAATCAAAGGAGAAAACTTTCAGATGAAAAATTCATTCAAATTCTTATCGCTGTGCTTATCTCTTTGCAGCTTAGCTTCCTGCTCCGATGCATCCAAAGGATACACACTTTATAAGGCAAAATGGGAGAACGGCAAGTATTTCGAAAGTTTCAACGAAAGCGAAACTAGCAAGAATAAGGTCTATGTCGCAATCGTCGATTTAAGCAACAGCGACCTGTTAGATCTTACCTTCCAAGCAAAAGACTTTTCTATCAAAGGAGAAGACAAAGTCGCCCATGATGCCCTCTACTTCGTTTCTTCCTACGGATTTAGCCAGTCTAGCCTCAATCCGGGCGGAAGGAGCGTGGCCATCTCTTACATCAAAGCGAAGAAAGATACGGTAACTGCCTCTAAGAAAGAAAACACAAGGGATAGCTTCCTGCTTGCCTTCGATGTCGATCTCGGTGATAGCTTCACTTTAACCTACAACGATACGATCTTAAAAGAACTCTCCTACTTAAAGTCCAATATTAGGGGTTCGGTACAGATTAAACAGTATCTGAAGTAAGAATCGTTGCCTTAGGAGCTTCCTAAGGCATTTTTTAGTCTACTTTTTCAGTAGACTAAAAGTAACCGAAAATATTTCGATAATTCCGAGCGTTTTTTAGATTTTCTACTAAAAAAGTGTACTAAAAAGTAACCTAAAAAGTAACCTAAAAAGTAACCTAAAGACTGATCGGACCTCATCTGAAAACGTGAGGCCCAATCAGTTTTTCCCTGTATGGCTGTTCGTATGTACCCCCCCTTCTTAAAAACAAAGGCAAAACTAGTATTAAATTGTGAATTAGTGAAAGCAGTTTCAGTAAATAAGAAAGCATCGGAAAAACAGAAATAAGCAACTTATTCCGGTTAAACAGATACAAAGGCGAAATCAGCATTTTTCCTATGTCAATTTAGATGCCGTGATTCCTTCTGGCGAGGTCTATACTGAAGCCACAAAAGGAGATGACGTTACTTTCAGGTATACAGTCAATCCAGAATACTCCTTAAACGGAAATCCGACTTTTACCGGTGTGACTGTTTCAGCAGATGATAGGAAGAAAGGATATTTCAAGATGGTTATCGGAGATAGCGACATCCCGGTCACCTTCCCGGTTGTAAAGAACGGAAAGATAGAAGTTGTCTCTAATCCGGATGTTGAATCCTGCAAGATTGCCATTAACTCCTTAAAAAAGAAAGTGAATACTGTGCTCCTAACGCCAAATTCACAATCACTCCGAAAAGGAAGAAAGGTAAATTAGCCGTTTCTGCAAGAGTCATCGCTTCTGATGGAACTGCCGGTGAATTCGTTAATGCAGTGGATGATGGATTCGGAACGGTTTCTATCGAACTTAGAATGCCGGCTAGTGGTGACTGCAAAGTCGAAATCAAGAGCAAGGCCGGTGTTTCGGTCACAGCCGAGGAATCAGAGAACGGTACGTTAAAGCTTTACCGTGACTGCTTCCGCAAGGGTGAAAAAGTCAACTTCGAATATCCTCAGTGTACAGAAGAGATTGTCTACACCTACAGCAGGGAAACGGACATTGCTTCCAGTGTGGAAGTCAAAGATAGCTGCGATGAGCTTAAGACTTCCGACTTAGTCTCCGGATATAAGGATACTCTAAGCGGACTTCTTTCTCTTATCGGATCAAACCTTGATCTGATTCCTATCCTTGGCGGAAAGGAATCAGTCTACGGACTCTATTATTCCGATGGCGTCGATAGTGAAGGAGAAGTCACGAAGGAACGCTATTACGGGTTAGAGTACCGGGTTACCCAGGGAAAGAAGCTACAGAGGACTACCCTCTTTGAATCCAAGCTGGAAGCCGCCGGCTTCACGAAAGGAACTGAATCTGGAACCATCTTCGGAGGGGACACCTATTCGAAAGTCATCTCTGTCAAAGGAGAAGAGAAAACAAGAGGACTTGAAGTCGGTTACTCTGCGACTTACTCTACTCTTGCTATTGCTATCAGTCTTAAATGAAACGGACGGCCTAGGGAAGTTTCCCTAGGCTGTTTTCTTTTCGATAGGATACATTGGATTTGACTAAATTACCTGTTTCTGATAAGTTTATCCTATCAGATAAAGGAGATAACAGACATGAAAAAAGTAAAACGCCTTTCCCTTCTTTCCTTATTTGGAATTCTTACTTTAGCTTCCTGCACAAAGCCGGAAGCTAGTGGTTCAGTCAAACCTTCCGAAGCACCAAATCAGCCGAGCGAAAAGACCTCTGCTTCTGCTGAGAAGGCACCGCATTTCCTAGCCAACCAGTTTTCCTATCTTATTGGCACTTATTATGCAAAAGGAAACGAGCTTTCCATCACGAAAGACAAGCTCGAGAGGACGGGAAAAGAAACTCTTACCCTAGTCCCGACTAAGCTCAGCACAGTCACGAGGAATTATCCTCTTGCCGAGGGAGAAGAAAAAGAAAAAACATACGATACGATCGTGGTCGAATACGGAGAGAAGTTCAATAACGGAGTTTCCTATAAGGCCTATGTCAATTTTGCTGACGGTCAGCTTCATTTAGAGAACGTAAAAGATAATACCTCCTATGAATTCAGGCCGGACATCAAGGAGTTTGCCGGCACCTATTCGGCTTACGGAGACTCTGCCGAATATAACAGGTATATGTCTTTTGACGGACATTTCGATTCAGAGCGGGGAGTCTATCCGGAAACGCATCGGAGGAAAACCACCTATAGCGGAGAGCAGGACTGGTATATCAAATCCTACTTTGTAAGGCTGAACGGCAAAGTCTATAAGGCAAGGCAGGAATTCGATCAGGATCAATACGGATATGGGAAAAACATCCTGCTTAGCAAAGACAGTAAGAATTATGTTATTAACGGAACAAGTTCCTTAGACACTTCCAATCCCTCTTATTTTGAGGATATCGGAGGTTTTTCTAATCTCAGTCTGTTCGATGGGGAAAAGACGATTACCACTTCCGTTGATACAAAAACAAAGACTTTCACCTTTGGCGAAAAGAGCGGTCCTTATAAAATCGTCCATGACAACAGCGGAAGGCATCTGAAAGTCACTCTGGATTCAAAGGATTATCTAAGGACAGCGGGTGAGTATTTCCTGGATATAGAAGCAGACGGTAAGAAGACCACTTATCCTGTAGACGATATCAGTCAAAGGGAAGGAACCTATAATGAAGGAAGCCACACCTTCAGGGTGAGTTTCCTAGAAGATAAGGAGGAGAATAAGAAAACCAGTGTCACCTTTGACGGAGAAGAGGTCAGCTTCTCCTATGTCATCGAGAACAAGCGAAAGTCCATCAAGTTCACACAGGATGGAAAAACCTATATTCTCTCTCCAGATAAGAAAGAATCTTCTATCCGCCTGAATACAAACGGAACCATTTCCTATCCGATTAATAAATCTGCTTATTTAAGCAGGTACCAGACTACCTTTATCAGCCATAGTTATACTTCCACCTCTTCCCTAGTCATTGATAAAGACAGGAAGTTCTTAAGGAACGGAAAGAAAGGCGAGGCTTCTCTCTATTACTGGCATGGCGAAACTTATCCGACTCTTCGTTTCATTTTAGAGAGCAAGGAGTATATTCTTTCTCCCAAGGATACCTCTATCGGCTATTTCACCTTAGTAAGCGATGATCAGGAAGTCTCTCTTTACAGCAAAGAAGTCTTAGAAAAAGTGTACGGAAGCTATAGCTCAGATTATCAGGATAGCTTTATCTTTGACTCGGAAGCTCTCTTCATTAACGGAGTATCCTATCCTTATTCCTTCACTCCTAGCTATCAGAATCAGAGCGGCACTTATCTCTTTGCTATCTCTATTGACGGCAAGGACGGAGTTTACGAAAACAATTTAAACGGCTGCTTCTTTAACACTACCAAGAGCTATGTCAAGAATGAAGTCTTTTCCTCCATCAGGGGAACCTATTCCGCACAGGGAAAGTATGGTGTCGAGAACATCAAGTTTACCAGCGAAGGAAAACTCCTATTAGATTTAAGGAACAAGAACAATGACGGATTAGATAAGGATGTTGATACCCCTTATAGGATCAGGACAAACGGACAGGATAAAGCCTTCATCGTATTCAGCTACAATAACGTCAGTATCTTCATTTACTTCAAGGACGGCTATGTCACGATTGCCGGAAGGAACTATTACGATAATCGTATCTTCTCTTCCTTTGGAACTTATAGTGACGGAACAGATACTATCTATCTCTGCAACGATTCAGTCTATCTTAACGGAAGCAGGCAGTATGGCCTTAACCGCAGCTACGACGGAAACAAAGTCATCTACAAGGGATACTCGGCCACCTTCACCTTCGACGGGGAGAACAATACTGTTGAATTAGATAAAAGCGGAAACAAGACAGTCTTAAGTCGTAAGCTCACCTATAAAGACAGGGATAAGTTCTTCGGAACCTATACCGTCAACGAAAAGGAAGTCGTCTTCAAGAGCGATGGCTACATTTCCTATACTCTCACTTGCGGAGGAACCCCTGTTTCTACTTACTACGTCACAACTTATAACGGAAAGCTTGCCTTAACCTTTGTTGACTTAAGCGGAACCTATTACTTAAGGCTTGATGAGACAACCGGCGAGGTAACCTCTGCCTTTGTCGCCTCATCGCTCCCGCCTCTTCCTCCCGTTCCTCCGCTTCCATAAAAAGCAGTGTTCTAATCAGACCGAATAAAAGAAGGGACTGTTACTATTTAGGACATCTTACCCGTTTCGTAGGGCTCCTATCTAGTAACAGTCCTTTTCCAATAAGGGATTTTCTGCTTCGAATATCAGCGGATAAAGTTCAAATGGCTCGAACGTTCCAGTGAGGGCTTTGGGATTCCTGCCTTCTTCCCTGCTTCTAGGCAGGAAAGGACATAAGCCCTATTCTTCGCTAGGTTGCGCCTAGTCTGCAGTCCTTCAGAATACCTTCTGGATTCTCCTTTTTTGCAGCCGAACACATTGTTCCACTAAGTAGAACCAATCACAATCCTGCTTGAAATGGTCGCATACTTATTCAGGACATCGAATGTCGTCGAGGTTCCGCCTCTGCGGGCAACAGCGACCGAAGCCACCGGTTTAAAGGCAAAAGCAGATCCGGAAGAATAGAAGACCCGATCCAATAAAGATAAGAGCCGACCGGATGGATGGGCGTAATAGACAGGAGATCCGAAGATAAATCCGTCTGCCTCTTTTGCCTTGGCAATAAAGGCGTTGCAGAAATCATCTTCAAAGAAGCATCCTTTTTCCGTGCATTTATTGCATCCGGTGCAGTCCCGGATTTCTTTCACGCCAATCGGAAAGATTTCGCTTTCTATCCCAAAGGATTTCAGCTCCGCAGCAATTTCCTCTAAGGCAACCTGTGTATTCCCGTCCCGGTTAACGGAACCGTTCAGCATCAGTACTTTCATTTTCATTCTCCTTCTTTCCTGTCCATTATATCAGGAAAAAAAGCACTGCCTTTTTGTACCGAACCCCTAATATTGGACTTTAAGTAGGACTAT
>ULPT01068793.1_pt1 | contig 14397 bp, 11 predicted proteins | sample 1953751 | NCBI WGS metagenome assembly ULPT01 (sample SAMEA4835636, study PRJEB28245) | human gut metagenome | biome: gut microbiome; material: fecal sample | place: Denmark | collected 2008
GATATAGCTTTATATTGGCAAATAAAATGATAGTCAAGAATTACAAAACACGTGTTGTCGATCAAAAAATCGAACCGTATCTGAAAATTTTCGGAGCTTTATTAATCGAAGGACCGAAATGGTGCGGCAAGACAAGGACTAGCAGGTTTCATTCTCAGAGTCAGTTCTTTTTGGCTGACCCAAAGGGAAATTTCAACAATAAGAAGCTGGCTGAAAGGAATCCGGATTTAGTTCTGGATGGTGATACTCCACGATTGATTGATGAATGGCAGGAAGTTCCTGCCATTTGGGATGCTATTCGTGGACGAGTTGATAGGTCGCAGGAAAAAGGGCAGTTTATTCTGACTGGCTCTGCAACAATCGGTAAAAGCAGTTATATCCATACGGGGACTGGAAGAATTGCCCGTTTGCGTAGGCGGCCGATGTCCCTGTTTGAATCCGGTGCTTCCGATGGAAAGGTTTCTTTGAAGGATATCTGCGAGAACCAGGCGAAAGACTATCTGACCGGTGATGTCAGTCTGCATCGGATCATTGAACTTATTCTGATTGGTGGATGGCCGGCGATTAGGAACAGTCCTGTGGAAGCTGGAATCCTAGTCTCCCGGGAATATATCAAATCTGTTCTGAATGAGGATATCTATAAAACGGATGATGTCAGACGGGACCGGCATAAAGTAGAGCTTCTGCTTCGTTCCTTAGCAAGAAATGAAGCAACAACAGCAACAAACCGGACGCTAAAAAACGATATCAAGGAAAAAGACTTTGATGATATCAATGTGGATACGATTGCGGACTATCTAGATCTTTTGAATCGTCTCTATCTGACCGAGAACATTCCGCCGTTTGGAAATAGTATCCGTTCCTCTTTGCGTTTAAAGCAAAGCGAAAAACGCCATTTCGTTGATCCCTCTTTAGCCTGTGCCTTATTGAATTTGAATGAGCAGAAACTAAGGAATGATTTGAACTATCTTGGTTTTCTGTTTGAATCCCTGGTGGAAAGAGACCTTTATTCCTATTGTGACTCGATAGATGCAAAGCTCTATCATTACCAGGACTATAAGAACAGAGAAAGGGATGCTGTCATTGAATTAGATGATGGCACTTACTGCGGCATTGAAATCAAGCTTGGTGCAAATCAGATTGAGGAAGCAGCCAAGAACCTAGTCAAGATCAATGATTCTATCAAGAAAGAAGGGGGCATTCCAGCAAAATCCCTTTGCGTTATCTGCGGACTTACGAATGCTGCATACAGAAGAAAAGACGGAGTGTACGTTGTACCTATTACATCACTAAGACCATAAAATATTATCGAAGAAGAATGTTCCGAATTTAGAGTATACTTTAAGAACTGTAGTCTCTTCTGAAATGAAAAACTGTTCAGTACATTTTTGCAATTCTTGCAATTCTATTTAGCGTTACCAATTATTCAATTATTTTTTCATAATCTTCCGCTAGATTATTTAATCTTTCGGAAGAATATTTTAATTTTCGAAAGATTATTTTCATATTCGAAAGAAAATGTGCATACTATAAGCAGGAGGAAGAAAAAATGACAGAAGATATCAATCGCTTATATGATTTAAAAGAAGGTGTTCATATCGAACTAAAAGAGTTCAATAAAAAAATCCCGGATAACCTATATGAAACCTATTCCTCCTTTTCCAATACAGATGGCGGAACCATCTATCTTGGAATCAAAGAAGGAAAAAGAAACATCATAACCGGAGTATCAAATCCATTGGAACAAAAGAAAGCGTTGATTTCCGCACTTCATTCCAAGAATAAAGTGAGTTACTGCTCTGTCTCAGATAACGATATACAGATTTTAAAGATTAACGGAAAAAGTGTCATCGAATTCATTGTAAGAAAAGCACCTATACAGGCAAAGCCCGTCTTTATCGACGGCAACCTTTCAAAATCCTATCAAAGAATAGTTGACAGAGATTTTCAGATGTCAGAAGATGACATTGCTCGATTGCTATTAAATAAGAAAGGAGTCGCTTTTGATACATTGCCTAATCATCTAGGCTTGACTGACAAGGATGTCGATAAAAGCTCATTGCTGAATTTCAGAAAAAGAATGAATGATGCGATTCCGAATAACATTTATCAAGAACTCAACGATCATGATTTTCTTCTTCGCATCGGTGCTTTGACTGAAGATAATGGAAAAGACGTCTTAAGAAACGGAGCTGTTCTTTTCTTTGGAAACATCAGTGACATATTGCAGCTTTGCCCCAACTATTTCCTGGATTATCAGGAGAATAGGTCCAATCAGACAAGATGGGATAAAAGAATCGTTTCAGACGATTATAGTTTTAATGCCAACCTTTATAATTTCTTTGAGCGTGTCTCTACAAACATCACATTAGATTTACCCAACCCATTCAAAACAGACGGAATAAAAAATAGGAACGGAACTGATATCAGACGTTCTGTCATCGAAGGCATTGTCAACGCCATTACAAATTGCGACTATACTTCACTTCCTGGCATTCTCATCAAAAAGAGCAAAGACAATATATCCATCATCAATTCTGGTAAATTATCGATTGGCATTCATCAGGCAATAACCGGTGGAATTAGCAATCCCTACAACAAAAACATTATGAACTACTTTAGACTGATTCAAGTTTCTGACAGAGCCGGTTCTGGTATTCCTAGTATTTACCAAGTGTTTGCATCTTATCATTTTCCGACTCCTGAGCTTCGAATTGAGAACGAACCAAAAAGAACTATTCTGAATCTCAGTTTCTTCCAGCTTTCCGATAATGTATCTCACCAAGAAGAAAAACTTAAGATATTGGCTTATTTGACTAACCATGTAGAAGGATCGACTGTAAAAGAGCTGTCGGATTTGATTCAGTTAAAGAACACCTCAACAAACCAGATTATTTCTGAATTATTGGCATCCAATCAAATCCAGACCAATGGCAAGAAGACAAAAGGCAAGCGTTACTTCATTCAAAAGTAATCATTCCTAACCGCTATTCAATTATTCTGTCATAATCTTCCGTTAGATTATTCAATCTTTCGGAAGATTATTTTCATTTTTGAAAGATTATTAACCCATAACTAGAATCGCAAATTTGGTAAAATTCAACACTTTTCCGATTAGCTAAATAGGAATTTAGTTTTAGGTACTAGTCATTACTCATAGGATTTGATTTTTCGTCAAACTGCCGGCAAAACACAAGGTCTTGAATCGGTGAAGTCCGTTTTCGATTTTCCATCTTTTTTCGATCGTTTCCACGATCTCGTCGGCATCCGTCAAAGAGGTGATGAACGTCATCTCCTCTCCCGGCCTTCCGTCTCTTGCCTCTCTTTTGTGGGAGACCGTTCTGACGATTGATTTTTCCCATGGCAATGTCCTCCGGATATGAAAAAAAGGAGTTCCCGCAGGAACCCCCCTGGTCGCAGGCCACGCAGGTATCTGCAACACGATCGCTAAACACGATACACAGAGAAATGGGATTTGTCAATCCCATCAAATCGGTATATGGTTCAATGTTATGATATGCATGAATCAGTTCCTACATACACAAATTACAATCATTGCGCCAAGGATAGGCGATGCTTCATTCGACAAAAGAAATCACTACGAATCCACAACTCTTGAACTCTCTCATTTCAAGAAACGATATAATGATTTTAAAGAAAAACCTTGGTTTGCACAGGTGACCTGATAAACCAAGGTTAAGAGAAATAAGATATCATATCAGTGCACAGAAAGTCCTACTCTCGTATTACTTTATCGAATAAACAACCTTATAAAGAGTAAACTGCTTCATAAATGGCACTTTACCATTTTGCATAGAAAAAGCGAATCAAACCGATAATCTTGCAAAAGCGGATTGTATATTTACCACTTAACTCGTTCTATCAGGAGTTCTATACCAAACACGGACTCAATGTTCACGGAGTTATATTCGATGAGCTACACGCACAGCCAAACCGAGCATTTTACGACGTAATGCTACACGGCTCCGGGGACGCACGAAAGCAACCGCTTTTCTTCTTGATAACGACAGCCGGGCGAATCGCAACTCGATTTGTTGGATAGTCCATTCCAAAGCCAAGGACATCATAGAAGGACGAAAGCACGACAAATCGTTCTATCCGGTCCTATATGGAGCAGAAGATAGCGCACGGCTGGCATGTTCCGCTCCGATGGATGATAGATAACGTGTATGTCCGAACCGACCCGGCAGGAAACATCAAGATGGGCAAAGAAAAGTCCACCGAGAGAATAGACGGAGCGGTGATAGCGGTTATGGCACTTGATCGAGCAATTCAAAACGAAGGCTCGACTGATAGCTCATATAACGAACATGGAATCATCATAATACAAATTTCTCACTTGTAAAAATTACGGTGAGAAAAACTTTCACATTATGATTCTGAAAAATAAGAAAAACTTTCACACACAGCTTGGTATCTAATGAGAAAAATAGTATAATATCCGTGAGGTGAGTAAAAATGAGCTTAAAGGACATTCGGTTAAAAAACAATTTAACGCAAGAAGAAGCAGCACAATTATTAGGTGTCACCAGAAGAACGTATGTGAATTACGAGGCGGGAAAAATCGATAAATCATCCTTAAAGTATAAGTATGTCGTTGAGACGCTACAAAAAGCGGCTTTAATTGACGAGAACCACGGGATATTAACCACAGACCAAATAAAGAAAATATGTGGCGAAATATTCAAGGATTATTCGGTGGACTACTGCTATCTATTCGGATCTTATGCCAAAGGCAAAGCAACGGAAAGAAGCGATGTCGATTTACTTGTTGCAATACCAATAGATGGAATGAAATTCTTTGAACTTATAGAACTTCTACGAGAAAAATTGAAGAAAAAAGTTGATTTACTGGATATAGCACAGTTAAATAATAACCCAACGCTTGTACATGAGATATTAAAGGACGGCATAAAGATTTATGGATAACATTAAAAACGATAGATATTACCTTGAAAAAATAATTTCCGACTTAGAGTTTATTATCGAGCAGACCAAAGGAAAGACGCAGAACGAAATTGAAGAAAATATCCTTTTAATTGATTCAATTATGTTCCGCATTATTCAAATTGCTGAAAACAACAGCCGATTGTCTGATGAGTTTAAGAGTAAATATACTGAAATACCTTGGATGGCAATTAAGGGGATGAGAAACAAAATAGTTCATAATTATGGTGTTGTAAACATGGCTATTGTTTATGATACAGTAACGCGCGGAATTCCTGAAATGTATGAAAAACTAATAAAGATACAATGAGATATTATGGGTAGACAATGTTCACGGATTCTACTCGGAACTACAAGCGTCTTTGAATGTAAAAAGGCTTTATGAAGACAAAGAACCACATAAACTTGTGGTTTGTGGCGATTTGCTCTGCCTCGCGAACAGCCTTCTAATCGAATGCCGTTGTCCTCACTGCGGAGGGACTCATTTCAAGAAATCAGGTTACTACGGAAACGGAACCAGGATATACCGTTGCCTTGACTGCGGCAAAGCGTTCTCCCCACTGACGGGGACTGTATTTGACGCCCATAAGATTTCCATATCCGAATGAATCGAATACGTGATGCACCTCTTCGAGTTCCATTCCCTTTTCAGTTCTGCCAGAGACAACAGAAACGCAAAAACCTACCCGATAGTTCCTCATCAACATAAATGGCGTAAAAATGAAGATGGACCTTTCACCCACGAAAAAGGAGAGAAAATCAAATGACAAAACAGGAATTAATAAATCTCGCAAAGGAATGTTTCGAAATCGAACTAACCTATAAGGATAAGAAATACTCTTTAACCTATTATGACGACAATCGGAAAGACTATATTTCCTTCTGTGAATTCGATAAAGACGTCCTAGATGTTTCTTCTGTCGATGAACTCTGGAATTCATCTTACAAAGGTATTCCAATCAAAGAAATTTTTCTTTCCTTGAGAGGGGAAGGTGTTGATTATTCTCTTTTCTAAAAGATCTACGCAACCGCACTTACAATAAAACAGATAAACATACTGGTTTGCACATTGTCGAATCAATAGTTTGAGAAATCTATTTTTATAAAAAGGCTCATGTGGTAAACTAATTATGCAGCAAACGAATCTTCAAGTTTCCAAGTATGCGGAAACCGACGAGCCAATCTTCTGTAATGCTATTAAGAGGATTACCCATTAGAGGTTCATAGCGATAGGTCGCTCTATCAGCTTGTCAAATGCATTCTGAAGCTGCAGACAGGAGGAAGAGTCTTTTGCGTCCACAAACGCAATATGAAGACTTTAGAAAAAACCATGGTTCTCAATAGAGAGACCGCACTGCGACTTTGGAATAAGCGTTATGGCAAAGCGACCACCGTGAAGGATTTCACAGGCCGTGAAATGGCCAAGGGCGCTTATAACGACCGCAACAGCGCAAAAGGATGGAATGTAGATCACATCCTACCGCAAAGCAAGGGCGGTGTTACGGCTGAGCACAACTTAGCCATCTGCAACATTCAAACGAATGACGAGAAGGCCGATAAGTTCCCCAGCTTTAAAGCGAATGGAATTGTCTTTGATATCGTCAAAGTCCAAAACCATTACGAGTATCGCACACGCAAGGATACCCCAAAAGTGGAAGAGGACGACGGGGATGTCAACTTCATGGATTCCGCTTCCGGGATTCGCTTCTTCAAGGATTTAAAAGGAATTCAGAATAAACCACGTTTCGTGGGTTCTATCCTTATCAGACTTAAGAACGTTGAGTCCACGGCGTTAATCGACATGATTGAAAAGTACTTCAACAAAGAGAACATCTCTTACTCTATGAGCAAAGATTATTGCTCCGACGTAACCAGAATCATCGTCAAAAACTACAATATGCCGTTGAAAGATGATATTGCTGAACTACTTGATAAATGTATCGTCCTCAACACCTATTTGAAGCATTACTTCTTACCGATGGAATATATCAGTGGTTACGATATTATTTTTAGAACGGATTACTTCAAACAGAAAGAGGAAATGTACATCAAGTCCCAAGGAATTGATTTCAGAGAAATCGAAAACACTGGATTCGACAATAAGCTGTTCATCAACAATATGGTTTGGAACAACAGCGAAGCCAAGGGGAAGATGCAATTCAACTCTTCTGGTTACGAAGCATACGATTACGTCTATACGGAATTAGCGAAAAACTTAGATAAGGAGGTTAATAAGGGATAAGCAAAATACTCTACCTCCTGAAAACCCATAAGGAAGCGGCCAGCGACGACCGCTTTTTTCTATGAAACAATCGACTATACCGAAACTAATCAAATTGCTATTACCTATGGAACACAGAATCTAGTTAAAATCAATGATTCGATTCGTAAAGCAGGTGGTATTTCTGCGAAGCCTCTTTGTGTTATCTATGGTCTTACAAATGCGGCTTATAAGAGAAAAGACGGAGTCTATGTTGCTCCGATTCCATCGTTGAAACCATAGTCGAAAGTTTTGATTGCAGTAATCCTAGATTTAAATAGGCTCAATGCACAAAACAATGTTATTGTACCAATGTACTATTCTAAAATAGGGCTAGTAAGGTTTGTATATGAAACATAAAAAGTTTGTGTCTTTGATGATGATTGCCCTTCTTCTTGCTGGATGTGACAAGAAAGGAAATGATTCTTCTACTATCACGCCAGCGGGTAGTGATACTGTTAAGCCGAGTGATACTGTTAGTGAAACAAAGCCAAGTGCTTCTACAAGTGAAAAGAGTCCGATTGCTTCTTTCCTTGAGTCTCTTAAGGCAGGTTATACAAGGAACTTCAAGCTCACGTATTCCAATACTTTAGAGAGCGTTGAGACAGAGGCCGGGTATCTTAGCAGCGGAGAAGATAGCTTCAGCTACTTTGAGCCTTCTTATGCTTTGAACGGAGATATCATCTCCGAACAGATGGAATTCTATGAAAAGGGTGAAGGAGATAGCCTTCTTCTCTGCTATCTGAATTTCCATAATGAAGTAAAGAAAATTTCGTATCCGGGAGCTGAGAAGTTCTCGAATTATGCCAACGCATTCCTTTCTGCAAAGGAAACGGACTTTACAAAAGACGGTGAGGCCTTCTCTCTTTCCAAAGGCTCTGCTTCCTTTGCTCTTCTTGCAAGTGAATTGAAGACGTCCAAAGAGAATCTTGAATACTTCAAGATCAATCTTAAGGACGGAGAAGATTCTTTCTCCTTCAAGATTAACGGAAGTTCAGATGTCTCCTATGAAACAAAGCTTGCAGAAGGCACTATTCTGACTGGCAAGGACAATGTTATCAAAGTAAAGCCAATGGAAGGCAGGGAAGATCCTCTCTTTGCCAAAGGAAGGGGATGGATCAATAACGGAAACTATAATAGGAAGTCCACCTTCTCCAAGTATGATAAGGACATCGGTGACTTTGTTCCTTCTGCTGTCTACTTCAGGGAGGCAGATAAGGAAAACTCCATCGCTATCGCTACTTATGATGGAAATGGAACCATGCTTGCTCAGTCCGGACTGTCGAAAGCGGGTAACGGAGACATCCAGTCTTGTATTGTCATCAATGATGAGCGTTATCCAGATGGCAAGGCAATCAAAGGAAATCTTTCTAGCGCTTTAATTGCTCCACAGATTTCCTCTCTCTTCTTTGATAAAACTTATACAAGGAACACGAACTCTGGACGCAAGGTTGCTGTCTATCAGTTGCAAGATTCTCTCCCAGCTTATGTCTTCAAGGAAAAATTCAACTATCTGGATTCCTTTGCAGATGATTCGATGGAGAGGAAAGACCTCTCCATTGCCATCAGCGATGAAGCAGAAGACGAATTTATCCAGATCATCAATGAGAACCAGTCAAGAAGATATCGTGTTCTCTATTCTGACTTCGGTAAGGTTGAGGATCCAATCAGGTATTCCTCTATCAACGAAAACTGTGATGATCTGACTTTCGGAGACTATTTTACAGAAGATAGTTTTTCTGTTTTGAAAGACGACATCTTATCTCTTGATGTCTTACAGAACATTCCTGCTTTTGGTTCTTACTAAGCGAATGTATCCTTTATTCCAAGCTCAGAAAGCGATAGGAGCCTCTTTGAGATTAAGACGACCCCAGTTACACAAAAGAATATTGTCTTAACCGATATCACTTCTCTTCGTACTTCTTATGAGGCAAAGCTTGTCGAAGCAGGATATACGAAGGTTGAGAATCCTTCAGAAGATGAACTTGTAGATGCAAGTGACACTCTCTACAAGAAGACCGGTGTTACCTATACCGATGATAACGAAGAGGAACAGACCATTACCTTAGAGGTAGAAGTCTCTGTTGTCAGTGAAGATGATGGTCCGCATCTTGTCCTTTATCCGACTTGTGTTGAAGAGACAACAGAAGGTACGGAATCGATTCTCTAGTAACAAACGAAACACAAAACAGCCAAGGCGCGTTCTCCTTGGCTGTTTTGTTTTACCAAAAAAATATCATTCAAAAGCACCCTTGAATAAAGGAAAAAAGGTTGTTTTAATGCGGATACTATTCTTAAAGAGTATGGATTGATAGGAATACTCGCTTACTATGTGTGGCCTTGAACATCTATTAACAGAATAAATCGTGCAGGTTATAGAGGATGTAGTCCTCTTTACTTCCTGGAATCTGGAAACCGGATTTTGAAAAGAAACCGAGTCTGTAATAGGTTAGTCCTGCCTTCGATAGCTGTTCTTTCTCTTCTGAAATAACATCCATTCCTACTTTTTCACTTGTGTATTTGCACTCGTAGAAGATTAGTCCGTTTAAGTCTTCCGTAACGATATCGAATTGTCCGTTTGTCTTTTCCTTTGGATTGTTATAGGTATAGGATCCAATGCGTGTAAAGAAGGGATTGAGTTTTCCTTGCCGGTTTTTCCGTAATAGATATTCTTTACAGATCTTTTCAAATATCATTGGGATATAAGTGGAATAGAGCTTTTCTTTCCTGTAGACATCAAAGAACCTATCTGGGGATAGGAAGGTTTTCTGTTCAATGTTTGGATAGATGATGTGGTAATAGAAGGAGATAAGGTTATCACTGAGCTTGTAGTAAGCTTTCCGCTTGTCTTTGTCGTTTAAGGCATGTTCTTTCTGTACATAGTTCCTATCTATCAAACGGGAGAGAAGATAGTTAATATCGGAATTCTTGACCTGGGAGCGGAAGACACTGTTGATATCCGTATAGGAGTGTTTTCCAGAAGCGATAATAGAAAGGAGAAAGGTTGCATTTGCAATCTTTGAACATTCTGTTTCAATGGTGGAATTGATTTCCCTTTCCAAAGGGGAAAAAGGATTCAGAAACAGTTTTTTGATATTTTCTTCCAATCCGATTTTTGGATCTATCCTTGCTAAGTAATAAGGAGTGCCTCCAAAGACACTGTAGTATCCGATTTTTTCTTCATCTGTTGCATCTGGATAGAAAAGGCTGCTGTCTTTGTAATCAAAGGAATTGATTTTCCTTTTTAGTGCAAAGCGTCCATGGAGAGGGTTTGCAATATCTATTAAGCCTGTCCTGATATCGACATAGGATCCGGAAAGGATGATTTTCCTTTTACTATCCTGATTATTATCCCTGAGTCTCTGGAGAAAGGAATCAATCTTTTCTCGGTCTTGGAGATAAGGATATTCATCTAAGATTAATAGGATTGGCTGCTCCTTGGAACGATAGAAGATTTCAGCTAAGACATCCGAAAAGGAAGGCGCTCCTACCCTATGGAAATCTTTTATCTTTGATTTACAGACTTCAATCAAAGAAGAAGCGTTTTTCCTATCAACGTCTTTTAGGCATTGGTAATAGATTGCACTTCCCTTGAAGTCTTCCCTAGATTTTCTTAATAAGCAGGACTTTCCTTGTCTTCTTCTTCCGTAAAGGATGGCTCCTTTTAATCCTGGAGCTTCATAGAAAGTTTTGAGCGTTTTCAGCTCTTCTTCTCTTCCGTGAAATATCATCTTAAAGGCTCCTTTGACTGATAAAATTAACTAGAATAAATTCTACTAGAAAATATTCTAGTTAAAATCTGGAAATATAACAAGAGGGAAAGTAATGATCTAATAATGGAAGTGAAGAAATTTACATGGTTGCACAGAATTATTATGAGTTGATTAAAACGAAGATTGGATATTTGAAAGAAAACTATAAATGCTTAAGAAATAAAAAAGGATGATTATGCTTTTTCTGCTCTTTGCGTTAAAGCGGATTATTATACGAATCCTGCCCTCACCTTTATGGATGTATTCAAAGAATACGAACAATAGTAGAAAACTTACTTTTTTATCATTAGGTAAAATTTTTTGGCATCTTTCTTTAAAGAACGCCTTATTTTGCATCTTGTATTGAATAAATGCAGTTCTTTGTAAATTACGATTTACTAAATCGTAATTTACAAAGATTTCGCTGGGCTTTTTGTCAACAGGAAGCAAAATAGATCCTCTTTCCGATTATGCTAATAGCCTTACACAAATTTATTTGGGTAAAACACGATTGACTAATAATATCAGAGCTATAAGCCCCGTTGTTTGTTGGAATCTATATGGAACATAACGGAGCAAAGTGAAAATTCATATTGCAAAGTGAATTTTCACTTTTCAATATGAAAATAGTGAAAGCATTAATAAAAAAAGGTGATTCTATGTTTGAAAAGGAAAAAACTGAATTTCAGTCTCAAAGGAGTGAAACGGTTTATAAAGACATCATTGCTTTTGCTAATACAGAAGGAGGTGTCCTTTATCTTGGAATGGATGACTCCGGTAATCCAATTGGAATAGAAGATATCGATGAGACCTACACGAGATTAACAAATGGAGTCCGTGATGCTATTTCTCCAGATGTAACAAGGTTTGTCCATTCTGTGCTTCAAGAAAATAAAGTAATTCGGATTGAAGTCCAGGAAGGGACTTCCAAACCTTATTATCTGAAAAGAAGAGGATTAAAGCCTTCTGGTGTTTATATCCGTCAAGGAGCTTCTTCGGTTCCAGCTTCTGAGGATAGGATTCGTCAGAGGATCAAGGATTCCGATGGTGATGACTTTGAAGGTCGGACATCTAGGAATCAGGAACTAACGTTTGCGAAGAGGAAATCTGCTTTTGAGAATATCGGTATTGAGTTTTCCGATGAAAAGCAGATTGGGTTAGGACTCAGAAATGCAAGACGTAACCTGTATACAAATCTTGCTTTGATTTTATCGGATCAGTGTCCGTATACAATCAAAGTGGCTGTTTTTGAAGATGATGACAATCTGGATTTCCATGATTCTAAGGAGTTTACAGGTTCTTTGTTTGAACAACTGAGCGATTGCTTTGTTTATCTTTCTTTATGGAACCATACGGCTTCTGTCTTTGATGGTTTAGTCCGGGTGGATAAACCGGACTATCCAAAAGAAGCTATCCGGGAAGCATTAAGGAATGCGGTGATTCATCGGGATTATGGTTATAGCGGAAGCGTTATTATTAATAGGAATGATAAACAGATGGAGTTTATCTCGCTTGGTGGATTGCTTCCTTTCTTATCTGTCGAGGATATCAAGACTGGAATCTCGGAATTACGGAATCCAAAACTGGCGCAGGTTTTCCATCGTCTTCGTTTTGTGGAAGCCTATGGAACAGGTATCCGGAAAATCTTTTCCCTTTATGCTGGATGTCCTGTGCAGCCGAAGATTGAAGTGACTCCCCATGTCTTTAAGATAATCTTGCCCAATCAGAATACAGCAGAGAAGACAAGCAGGACAGATAGTGAGACTGAAATCAAAAACAAACCAATCACGAAACAGAGGAAGAAGGTCTTAGAGTCTTTAGCTATTTATGATGAAATCGATGAGACGAAGCTACAAGAGCTTCTGGATATTAAGAGCACGAGAGCTTATCTGCTTACTCGGCAAAGGATTGAGAACGGACTTCTTCTTTCTATCGGAAGAGGAAAGAATAAGAAGTATAGGTTAAGAGATAAGAAATAGGAATAACCAAATCGAATAAGGATCCTCTTACTTTCATTCTTCCTTGCGGAAACAAGGGCGCTGACGGAAACGGAATCAGCAAGATTGAACCGGTTGTCGCTGAGAATGGAGATGTCACTGTCACCATTACCTTTACGGAACAGAACGTACAGCCGGTGACTTTTACAGTGAAAGTTGGACGCAGCATTACCGGCTATGAGACAAAGAAAGACGGAGAAACCGGTGATATTCTTCTGACTTTCACTTATTCCGATGGCACGAAGAGTGAACCGGTCCGGATTCCAAAAAGCGATAAGGGTGATGCTGGAAGAGGCATTAAGGACTGGAAGTGCGAAAAGACAGAGATTGGCGGACAGAAGGTTACCATTACCTTCAGTGATGATACAACTCAGGAATTCATCTTAGATCCTGGAAATGGTATCTCTAGTATTACCTCCAGCATCAACGAAGACGGAGAGTGGGAATTTCAGATTTACTATACCAACGGAAATTCGGATACTCTTTCCTTTGCAGCTCCGAATACCTAGCTGAGTTCCGTCAGTTTCTGGACTTCATCCCTGAGTCTGGCGTTCTCGTCTGTCAGTTCCCTGTTTCTGTTCTGAAGCTCGGTGACTGTTGTTTTGGTGCCAACTGCATGTGAATTATCTTTATTCTCCATGATTATATTTTATCAAAGCACGTAAAATACATTGTTTTTAAACTAAACATACTTTTATTTTCAGTAGAGAATTTAAGCTATGTCAGTAGTTGTTACTTGACTTCTCCGACATAGTGCTTCTGTTCGATGTCCAGCCAATCGAGAAGCCATTCCATCTGCCTGTATGTTATGTCTGCAGTGCCGTTCTCCTTCAGCCATGCGACCTTTCCCTTCTCAAGCCCTGGATGAGCCAGAATCCGGACCCGCCCCAGTAAAGCAGTTTGACGGAGCTTCTGTCTTTCCAGCAGAACACATAGACGGCATCGGCGAAGATCCAGCCCTTGCGATGTGAGCAGCGCTGTCAGTGAGTTTATTCCACATCGGAAGTCGGTATATCTGGTAATCAGTACGATTTCCGGTTTGCCTTCACGCTTGTACAGCCTTGAGAGCCTCCAATACCTTTTCCACTGAACAATGGCTTCGGAAGCAAATGGTCGCCTTTTTATACTGCGTGGTTACAGAAATCTCAATCCTGTCCTGTTCCTGTGCGGCTTCCGGTTCCAGCACAATCCTTTTCACCGCGATTCCGTCGTTGTCCTTCCTGTGTTGCTTGGACCTGAAGACGTAGAACGCGTTATAGCTCACTCCCCTCTCTTCACAGACGGACTTGTTGCTGATGTTCCTGCGTTCGGCCTCTTCGGTTATGGAATGGTAGAGTTCGGCCTGTTCCTCTGCAGTGCCTTCTGTTTTTGCCATAAATAAAAAAACCTTGGTTTGCACAGGTGACCTGATAAACCATCG
>ULPT01064111.1_pt1 | contig 14365 bp, 10 predicted proteins | sample 1953751 | NCBI WGS metagenome assembly ULPT01 (sample SAMEA4835636, study PRJEB28245) | human gut metagenome | biome: gut microbiome; material: fecal sample | place: Denmark | collected 2008
ATATCTATTATTGAAAATAATAGTGTTGTAATTTCAAAGAGTGGAGATCCAATTATACATTTTATAATTAAACATCCAAAATTAATTAATGCAATATCTAATTTTACTCCATTAGTAAATGAAAATTAAAAAACCGCCTTAATGGTGGTTTTTATGTGTCAAGTTCATAATAATGAAGCATATTAGTATCACTATCATATATAGCTATTGTAAAATTAAAAGCATATCTATCAAGAAATTTTTCATCACTGTGAATATCTTTTATATCTTTATATTCAACGGCATACCTATCAATAAAGTAATAATAGCCATTATTAATTTTGGAAATATCAATATCAGTATATTTAGATACAGCAAATTCAATATTTTTAGATAATGGCAACTTATTCCATGTATTTAAATGTTCTAAGATATAGTCCTTATTTTTAGAGCAATCAAACATTGCATAATAATCACCATCACCAAGAAATCCGCCATGTGTATCTTTTTCTTCAGATATAGTACACTTGCTAACATCAATACCTATTTGTTTTTCTATAGTTTTATCTAAACTAGTGCAACTAATAAAAGCAAAAAATATAATTGATATAAATATTATTATTCGAACAACAATTCCGTTAAAAAACATGTGAAATTTTTCCTTTAATCATCGAAGAAATCATCAAAGAATTTATCTTCACTAATATCATCTAAACTAATTGATGGACGATTATCCTTCTTTTCAACTTTAATTTCTTTTACATCTTCTACCTTTTTAACTGGTTTAGATTCAGATGCCTTTTCTTGACTTACCTTACTTATATCACTATTCAATATTTTATTTAACTTATCTTCCATAAGTCTTTCATCAATTTTTATATCTTCATTTCTTGGACCGGTTACCTCTTTTGGCTTAGATTCAATTTTAGCTTCTATTATCTTTTCATCTTTTTCTATTCTTTCTTTTTCTTGCTTTTCTTCATTTTCAAGTTCAGCTATTTTTGCATCTATCTTTTTAACTAAATCCTCAATATTAAAATCATTATTTGGCATCCTATTAGATTGTGGACGTTGTCTTGGCATAGAACCATTCATACTTTGAGGATTCATTCCACCAAATATTGGTGGCATACCTGATTCGAATGGGTTCATTCCACCACTAGGTGGCATACCTCCACCTTCCATCATTTTATTAATTTTCTCTTGTTTTTTTGCCTTTACAAAATTCCTGATATCAAATACTTTTACTTCTCTTTTTTCTCTAGTAGGATATTCTGCTTTAGCAAATTCTTTTCCAAATTTAGATTTCATTTTATAATAAGGTGTAAATTTTGTTTTAAATGGTTGCATACGTATTCTAAGAATTATTGTTTCAAATTGCTTCATACGTTGTAAATCCGAAACAGTAACAAGTGGTGTTGATGCTGTTTTATCATCTTTCTTAGATTTAACTTCACCACACATTTTACTTATTTCCTCAAGAGCCTTTAACTCTGTTGTAATAAGATAAATAATATTTCCACAGTTACCACGTATTGTTTCAGCATTCTTATCTCCATAAACTTGATCCAATTGCGCAAAGTTTTGGATAATCATTGTAAACCTAATTCTTCTTGAACGAGCAGCTGTTATCATTGTTGTAATATCTTTTAGTGGTGGCATATTTGCAAACTCATCCAACAAAAAGTTTGTTCTAACAGGTAATTTACCACCATTTTTTTGTGCAACACTAATAAGTGTTTCATAACATTGCTTTAATAAAATTGTAACAAGTGAATGATATGTCTTTTTTTCATCTTGTATTACTATAAATAAAGCAGTTGGTTTCTCACCAATAGATTCCAAATTTATATCACTATAGGATAACATTTCAGACAAATTTTCACGTGATGCGAAAAGTTTAATCTTTTGCTTAAATACTGCAATAATACTACCCTTTGTATCACTTGGTGCCATAATTGTACCACTTGCATTTACATAAGCAGGAGACTCTGGATCTTTATAACTAAAATACTCCTTAGCATATGTTGAACCGCCACATTTTTCTTCACCAACGGTTGTCATTAAACTTATTGTATTTATATTTATTTGATCTGGTTCTGCATCCTCAAACATTCCTAGTGCAAGTCCAGAAAAATAGTCCGCAGATGTTTTTTCCCAAAAAGGATCTGCATTTCCATTGTTTTCCTCATACAAAATATTAGCAGCCAAGTCATCCAAAAGCTCTATAGCTTTATCTTGATTTCCTGATTTATAAATTTCATATGGCAATGTAAGTGGATTCCAACTATTACCTTGTTGTGGATCACGGAAGTTAAGTAATAAAATCTCATATCCCTTATCCCTAAGCATATTTGCGGTATTTTCATATATTTCGCCCTTAGGGTCAGTTATAATCATTGATTCTCTGTTTTTAGCTAAAAGTTCAACTGTTGGAAAAATTACTGTTTGTGTCTTACCTGAACCAGTTGCACCAATAACTAAGTTATGATATTCACCATCATCTACCCATATTTCATTATCTTTTAATATTAATGGTACTCCACCAACATTAGTTTTTTGTGCGGTTGGATCAACATACTTTAATTCAGATTTAATTTCTTTTTCTTTAGCCCATCTAGAATAACCCTTATCTTTTTTACCAACTGTAAAACCAATACCTTCTTCCCTCTCAAAGAAATATGAACTAACAGATGCTATTATTCCCCCTAAAAACAAAAGGAAAAAAACAAGAGTTACTGTTATATTATCCTTTGAAAAAGCAGGTAATGGATTTAGTCCTACAAAGTGACCTTCTCCAATTAATGTTGGTATATTAATTACTCCAAGTGAAATTACATATAATAAAAATATTACAAATATTACAAATATTATTACATCTTGTGAATCTGCTCTAAATCTAAATTTCATAGTCTACCCTCTTCCTACACGTTATTATTTTTTTTAGACTTTTTCCTCAAAACTATTATAACAGTTAAAACTAAAATTGCAATAATAATTGAACCAATTATATATGGTATAGCTTCACCTTCGTAATTAAATACGTATTTATCCTTATATAACATTATGTAAATGTTTTTATCATCATAATTACTTTTATTAATTCTCCAATAATAATTATATCCATCAACCTCATCTGCATTATTTTGTTTTACTTTATGATTTGTCTTCAAATGAATTTTAATTTCATCAACATCATAATTTTCAATACATTTATTAAACTTATTTGTTGATAAAATAAGATATTTATCCTCTTTTATAAATGATGCGTTATCATAACAAAAATTAAATGCAGATGAATCCTTATAATTATCAGTATCAAACTTGTAAAAATAATTAATTCCTATTAAGCCATTTTTATCAATTCTTTTTTTAGTATAATATGGAACTCCATCTATTTTTTCATCAGTATATGTATCAAATACTTCATTGTCTAGTGCTATAGTAGGATATTCTAGTTCATCAGTTATTTTACTTGAATTATCCGTATTATTCATTAAAAGTAAATTAACATTTTCTGAAACTTCATTATCATAAACAACTAAACTATATTCAGCATTAGCATTACAACCAAATAATAAGGGAATTAATACTAATATCAATAATATTATTTTTCTTTTTTTCATAAATCCTCCTTATTTAATTGGTTGTGCTAAATATATGTAGCAATTAAATGAACCTTCCAATTTCTTCATTCGCTCTATACTAACTTTTCTAGTGTTAAAACATCCAGTATTATTTAACTCACAGTAACTTCTTCTACCTTCTGCACCATTTTTTAGTTTCTTTCTTACACATTCACCAGTACTACATCCATAACTTGCTTTAGATCCAAAGGATAAACCGGCTTCTGATATGGTAACAGTGTCACCTTCAACATTTTCCACTATTGCAACATGTCCATATTTTCCAGAAGACCATGAAACAATTGCACCTTGTTGTGGTTTTTTAGAATCTGTGCTATTTACAAATTTCTTAGCATCTGAACTTCGACAATATGTATTACCATTTCCATTATAGTTCCATGTTGCACCATTATTTAGTGTTGCAAGTATTTCTTGGGCTCTTGCTGATGCATACCAAGCACATTCACCTTCAAGCCATCCATTTGCTGCTGTATTAGTTTCTTGATTATAATAATATGAATTAGTTCTTGGTGCTCTAGATACTCTTTGCTCAAAGCCATCAACACTTACTAAACCGTTACCACTATATCCACAGATTGCACCATTGTTTGATGAAGCAACACTACCATCATCATAATACTCACCATAATCATTTTTATAACTTGTTCCATTTTTGGAACGCCAAACATCAATTCTCATATTAGTTGTATCTCCCCTATCACTAGGTGCCTTCATACAAGCTCCACAACTATCTAAAACAATTGAGTTATACTCGACTCCATCTATTTTAACAACTAATTTATCATAGTATTTATAATATTTCATGCCATCGTGTCTTGATTCACTACTAGCACAGGAGTTACTTTTTAAACATTCTTCGGTTGATGTTGCAACAACTAAATACTTCTGTCCACTTGAGGGATCGGTATAATATCTCCATCCTTTAGAATCGGTCGATATTTCTTTACTATCTTTGTTTAATCCTCCTGCCCCTAACGAATCATCTTCATACATTGTTATTCTAACTTTTTCACCAGAATCCTTATGATCAGTAGTTGTTTCTCCTGTTGTAGTAGAAGTTGCACTAATCTTTGAACCCTCATAATAATATTTTAGTATTTCATCATATTTATATCCTTTTTCAGACAAATACATAGCACCATATTGACTCATACCGTATTTATGCCCGCCTTTTAAGCTAAACCCTTTAGTAGTCAACCAAGTCTGTTCAATATCTTGAACTTTATTAGTTTTATTAGGCTGTGTTTGAAAAGTTGCTTTACATATACCATTACTGCATGTAGATGTTGGTGATATAGATGAATACTGAGACGTAAAAATATCATTATTTTGATCAAGTAAAACTATACCAGCAGTGGCATTTGCCGCTTCTTGAGCTTCTTTATCATTTTTAGCTTTCTCAAAGTCAACAGTTTGAGCATTGGTACTATTCTCTATAGAGTTTTTACAATTATTTGTAACAGAAAGCAAATAAGTTCTAGCAGCAATAGCCTGTGCTTTCTTTGCTTCCATATATTCTCCCTTTGATCCTGAATAACCCATCTCTTGTGCAACAACAGCTGTTATATATTCCTCTAAATTATAAGTACCAGCACCTTTTCCACCAGTAACTGTTACACTAGGACAAGTTGCATTATAATAAGAATTTTTACAATTCAGTATATTTTCATCCATATCTGCTATATCTTTATAATATAAGTAAATAAAATCTATTATTTCTTTTTTCTTTTCCTCATGATTTTTAGAGTCTTTACCAACATAATCTTTATAATAATCATCTACAAAATCATCATACAACCACCAAAAGAAAATACTACCAGTATTACGATCTTTATAATCACCTTGTGTAATATCATTATTACTTTCTTTAAGCTTTTTTGCCACTTTTTTTATGTATTTTTTCATAGCGCTCTTTGAATACTCATCAATAATGGTTTCATCGTTATCATCATCTTCATCTTCAGATGTATCTTCACTTTCTTTAGTCATATCTGAATATACATCATTATCTTTATAACTAGTTAACGCAGCAATTATCATTGCTTGTCCTGTTCCATATTTTTGTGAATATTTTTCTACATTTTCATAGAATGCTTTATATTTTTCATCAAGTTCTTCTGCACTACCCTTACCTGCACCTTCAACATTACCTTTAGCAAATGTTTGACTATCAGTGAATTTTGACATTATGCCTAATACTACAATTACTATTAAAAAGATTGCAGTTAATGTAGGTAGCATTATAGCAATTATTTTCTTTTTAACTTCTTTGGATAGTACTATTTTTAATAATTTTTTAGTTCCTTCTTTTATTGCAGAAATAGGATTAGATGCCTTAGCGGCTGCATCCATTGCTGGTTTTCCAATTGGAGTTTCAAGAATTTTTTCTGCTGCTACTCCGGCACCCGGTGCAGCCATATTAACAGCAGATTTTACTGCACTTTTAAAAACTTTTTTATTTGTATTTTCTCTTACAGCATTCAATTTGTTTTTTAACTCATCTGATTTTCTCTTAGGAGCATTAAGTTTGTTTTTAACATTATTAGCTTTATTATTTAATGCCTGTTTTTTTTGCTTTACCGAATCGGGTATTTTTGAATTAATTTTATCTTTAGCATTGTTTTTAATATTATTTATTTTATCATTTGCTTTATTTTTTACATTGTCTTTTACTTTATCTACCTTTTCGCCTATCTTTTTACTAGCCGCATTTTTGACAACAGATGATAATCCACCATCTTGATATTGATTTATAATATCACTTGCTTTAGATAGGCCTGATGATATTCGTGAACCAAGGCTTGGTTTTTCAGGATACTCTGCTTCTGGAGCATTTTCATTTATATTACTATTATTATTACTATTATTATCGTCCACAAATATCACCACCTTACATCAAAAATTTAATACTTATTAACTGTTATAGTCCTCCGCCACTTCCAAACGAAGATAATTCTTCTGGAGTAACTACAACATTAATTCTCATTCTACGTCTACCACATACAAACAAGGCTTCACCTTGATTATATTGTTTAATACTTTCCTTCTCATTATCATTTAAGTCTATTAGTTGAGCCAAATCTTCAACAGCTTGTTTCTTTAAGCCCATAATCAAATAATATGATGCATTATCAAATATAGCTTTACCTTGCATTATAACTTCTGGAGCTGCAAAGTCACTTGGTTGTTGAGTAATTATAATAGTACCAGTGTTATACTTTCTAGCACGTCTTTGAAGTTGTGCTAAGAAATCTGCTCCTAATCTATTATGATCACCTAATATTACATGTGCCTCATCAATCATAAATACTGTATCAATATCTTTATCTAGACATAATCCCCATGCATATTTTAAAGTGTTAAAGAATAATGCATTTTTAATTGTGGAGTCAGTATTCATTAATTGTTTTATGTTAAATACTATAAAATCGCTGTTATGCTCAATAGTTGTATGTCCATTAAAATAATACTTTAAGTCATCTATTAAAGGTCTAACTTTTAACTCCAATCTTTCCATTAAATCTCTTTCATTTGTATGTTCAGGAAGAGATATTAAAATTGCTTTTATTGTCTCATATACATCAGAGAATGTAGGATAATCTTCATTAGTAAAATGTGAAAAGTCTTTATCATCATCTATACCAAAACGTCTATAGGTTGAACGAACTGTCTCAATAAATAACGTTAGTACATCTTCTTGAATAGATGGATCGTAATATCTCATAAATGCTTTTAAAAACTGCGTAGTAAGTGAAATACTTGTTCTACTGTTTTGTACACCATTATCATCTGCATCTACCATGATTTGTAATGGATTTATAAGACCATACTCCCCACCATTTCCTAAGTCTATAGTGTCTCCGCCGTATGCTCTAGCCATTTCACCAATTTCATCTTCTGGGTCAATCGCTACTATCTGACAACCGTTTCTTATATGACCACGCAAAATTAATTTAGCTGCAGTTGATTTACCAGAACCAGAAGTACCAAGTAAAATCATATTAGCATTATTTCTATTATCATTATTATTTGCTATCTTATATAAGAATTGATTGAATAGTATTACACCACCAGAAAAGTCCACTCCTAGTAAAGTTGATAATCCTGGATCTTTAATACTGTCAAAGATAAATGGATACATAGCACCAATTGTTATTGATGGTATTGGTGTACCTATTCTATCTTCAATATCCTGCTTAGGAAATATTGGTAATATTGATTTAAGAACCTTTTCTTGCTCAAATCTTAATGATACAGCCCTTAGTTCCATTGCATCTAAATAGTTTTTTACATTAACCTTTTTTATTTCTAATTCTTCTTTAGTATCCGCAGTAATCATAATGTGCATTTGAAAATCAAAAATTCTGGATTGACTGCTTGCTAACATAGAAACAAAGTACTCTAATGATTCATAGTCAATTCTTATTCTTTCCTGAATAGTTCTATCATTTTCATTCTGATATTGTGATTTTAACTCAGCAATTTGTTTATTCAACATTTTTGAAACAGTTGAAAATGGAACAGGAATATGCTTTATAACTACTTTAATTCCTGGCATTGTTGTTAATGTTGATAAATAACCAGGTGTTATAAACTTAGGATATGATACAACAGACAAAAGTGTTGCATACTTATCACTTATAAAGAAATCACTTGGATTAAATTGCAATCCTTTTGGTGCAATTTGAGATTTAAATTTCATTGTACTCATAGTGCCACCACCGTTCCAAATTCTGTTGTTGAACCTCCATTTAAGAAGTTATCTAATATTATTCTTAAATCCTCATTAGTTGTTTGACTAGCTATTAACCTACAACTAGACAATCCATTAATAAGAAGTCTTATTTTCTTCTGAAGAATATCAGGATTTTTTTCTTTTATTAATATGTAATACTCAGTATCAACAACATTGTTATTCATAAAACTATTTCCTTTGTTTATGTCTTCCATTATAAGTTTTCTTATAGCAGGTGACTGAGTTTTATTATATTGCAATTGTAGTTGAGATAAGTAAACAGTTATATCAACAGGTCTATCTGCACAAATTAACCAAAATTCAAAATCTATTTGATTATAAAAGTTTTTCAAACCTGTTAACACACTAGCTTGTTCAGTCTCATCAAGTATAAAAATATTTCTAGGCATTATTTTTACACCTGATACATTAAGATTATTTTCAAGTATTATAACACCATTATTAATTGATTTTACTGGGATCCAATCCTCAGTATATTTACTTGTCATTTTCTTCGCCATCTAATGAACACCAACCTTTCCATACAAATCTGTTTCTATTTACAAAATAAAATTTATACACATTGCCAATTACCACCATAACGTTATGCTGATTAGGAACTGGTAGAATTAAGAAACCAGTAAACAACGCTGGAGATAAAACAGCAAATGCCACTGCACCAGAGCTTAAACTGTTTTGAAAGACAAATAGTAAAAGTAGTGTTGTTAGAATTCCACATCCAAATACAATTGCATCTATTTTCCTAAAAAATCCAAGTATAAGTTTTCCCCTATTTGCATTAGCGGGGATTAAATATTCATTCATCTAATATCACACTCCAATTATTTCCCTTTTTTTGCAAAATCTGCATTTGCTTTGTTTGCTTTATAGCTAGAGCTTCGTTGAATATTGTTAATTTTAATTGTAGCTGCTCCTTGAACTGCACCAGCAGTAGATGCATTAACTTCAGTAATGCTATTACCATCTCTATCAGTCAAATCCAATGATTTAATAGTTGAATCAGCAAGACTTTTAGCTGACATTACAGCATCTGCATCACCATCATTGATGCTACCAGATTCAACCGAAGCATAATAAGATTTTTGCCAATCCTTTTCAAACTTAGCAGCGCCAGCATTAGCAGCAGATAAATCGCCGACTGTTGCACTCGTAGTAATAGTTCTTCCTGATGCATCAGTTGTTGTTGTAGTAACAGTTCTACCAAATCCATATTGAGCCAATTTCTTAATAGCATTCTTGTCACCGGCATTAGCAGCTGCTAATGTACCTTTGAATTGTTTCAAGTTAACACCACTTAAGCCGTTAACATCAAGTGCTGCATCACTCTTTGCAGCAGAATCTGAAAGTACAGTTTTAAAGTTTTTAGCTTTATCTATTGCATCTTTATAGTTATCAATATTTTGTTTATCTTTATCCGCTTTAGTTTGTCCAGTAAATAAACTGTCAAATTTCGATCCCATTCTTCCAAGCATTGTTGAACCCGCAGCAGCGGCTGCAACTTTTCTTTGATTCATATTGGCTTGTGCTTGAGCTGCAGCTCCTAGGCCTTTCATAACCTTTCCATCTTTACCAGCAGCAGACAAGGCACTTGAACCACCTCTAAACAATCCAGCGGCACCCCCACCAGCTGCTCTTAAAAGTGCACCGGCAGTACTTGCTCCTCCTGCTTTTGCAGCGGCAAATCCACCTGCAAGTCCAGCAGCTCCACCAACTAGTGCACCACCTGCAGCAGCAAGTGTTTTTCCAAATCCAAAGCCTGAACCACCTTTACTTTTAATACCCAATGCATCTTTAATAAATTGTGGCGCCTCCTTAGCAAACTTAAATAATCCAATTACCAAGAAAACCATAACAAGATTTTTTGACATAAAGCCTTGGGCAGTATTTTTAAATATACTATTTCCATCTCCAGCAAAAACCTTAGAAACTAATAATAATAGTAAATATACCGTTGCTAATTTTATAAAAATATCTATATATGTTGATACAAATGTTTTTAACCATGAACTAAATGCACCATCTTTCGATGACTTTGGATCCATATAAGTCATTACCGGTATAGGTGCCATCATTTGTAAAACAATCAATTTAAATGTCCTTATAGCAATTTCTATAGCCATTCCAACTAATGTTAAAATTAGTAGTACACCTGCAACAGTAGAAAGTGGCCACATGTATTGATAAGTATATGTGTTATCACTAGATTTGTAATCATTTATCTTATAAAGAAAGTCATCTACATCATCAACATATTTGGTATCTGCAGTACAAGTATTTGAATCTTCATTTTTACGGCATTCTTCTGGGAAAAAGAATGCAGACAACATATTTACAGACATTGCCTCTCCATATTCATCGGCTTTTTTTATTACGGAGTTCGTATACGTTCCTTCCGCATCATCCGCACCATCATCTATTCCAAGAACAATTTTAGGCACTGTTTTAATTAATCCAGATTGTAGAACAGTTAATACCGGACCTCTACCTTCTCCAATTAAGTCTTGATTAAAAAATATAACAGGAAGAAAAATCAAAATAGCAAGCATAGTAATTGCTCTTACCACTAATTTTCCAATACCATCATTTTTATCAGTAAGACTATCAGGAGACATCATATATTTAAGAAAAGAAAATGCAAGCTTAAAAACCATAAATATTGCAATTATAACATAAATTCTATTATATACGTTCTTTACAAACACAGGATCAACCATTAAGTTTGATAGATTGAAGATTCCCTCCATCACCCAACTAATTAACGAATATATTACCCAGTCTACTGCACCAAAAAACTTTCTTATTATTTCGGTAAACCAATTTACATCATCAAATGTCAGAATCACCTTTCAACACCTCCTCGCAAGTTATATCTCTCATTTCAACTTTAACAGTTTCACCAGCTGCATTTGTTTTTGTGACAGTTATTGGTGAATATTTCAATAGCCAATCTAACATGACATTAACAAATAAAGGCACAAAGAAGAATGCAAGTGCTGCAATACCTCTTTTTATAGCTTTTGAAGTAGCTTTCTTTATTGAATCTTGATCTTGAGAAATAACTGCAGACGAAAAATCAATTGTTACTAATACTATCAATAAAATTGGTACCGCTATTCTAACAATTTTTAATACCCATTTAATTACATCTTTTAGGTCTTTATCAAGTAATTCCTCACAATTTAAAATGTTACCTTCCCTGATAGCAATTTGTTTTTTCTTAGATGCCACTATTTCGTTCGTTTTTTGAATGTCATCTGAAATTTCATTTTGAATTGTTTCCGACGATTCTTTTAGAGAATCAGTTGCATTACTGCCAGCTATTTTTTTAGCAATTATGTTATTAGCTTCTTCAAGGGTTTTGGTAGCCTCTTCAAAGGCTTTGGTATCCACTTCACAGTACATATTTAAAGCATTAGGGATACTCTTTGAAAATATTCTTAGATTACCTTGCAATTCAACTAAAGAATCTCCAGACAATTGATTAGCTTTTTGTTTATATCCATTTGCTTGGCTTTTAGCAGTTTCAGATGCACTAAATCCACCAGCCTTACAAGGATATAACGTTTGTCCTTCTTTTTTTATATCATATGTTTTAGCACTTCCCTCTCTTTCAGGATTGGTAAGTACATAAGTAAGTGTAGCCTTTTTATCATCAGACAATTCAGCAGGATTGTTAGATAAAGAAAAATGGTTACTGTTTTTCTTTGTTAATAAATAAACTGTATCTGGACAATACAATGTATCATTCTCCATAACAAAAAAGCCTGGCTCATCCTTTGGATGAAATGTTGTTCTATTATTTGGTGGTCTAAACACGTTCAATTTAACGCTTACTTTTTCAGAAGTACTTTTACTAACGATTAATGAAAATGATCTAACGATATTCTCGTCACTTGTAGTATATTTATATGTACATGTTGCCTTTGAACCAGCATTAACATTATCTATCAAGCATAGTCCTATAATAAATATAAAAATATATAGTATTGACTTTTTTTTCATAAAATTAAATTCTCCTTTTAGACTATAATTCAGTATTATTATAGCATAAAAAAAATGATAGACCAACAAATATCTATCATTTTTTTAAATTAACTAGTTTTGCTTTTTAGCATCAAATTTTTTTCTTTCAATAGAATCAAGTATTTTTTTACGTAATCTTATATTATGTGGTGTCACTTCTACTAATTCATCACTATTTATATAATCAAGTGCATATTCTAGTGTGATTGGTCTTGGTCTTTTTAATACAACTGTATGGTCTGATCCAGATGCTCTTACATTTGTTAAATTCTTTCCTTTTACAACATTAACAGCTAAATCATTATCTCTATTATGCTCACCAACAATCATACCTTCATATACTTCAACACCAGGTTCTATAAACATAACTCCACGATCTTCTAGTCCACCTAATGCATATGCGGTTGATTTACCATTCTCCATTGATACTAAAACACCTAAAGATCTTTCACCAACATCAACAGTTGCCATAGGTCTATATTCTTTAAATGAATGATTTATAATTCCATATCCTTTAGTTAAAGTCATGAAGTTAGTTGTAAACCCAATTAATCCACGTGATGGAATTGTATATATAACTCTTGTTTGTCCATTTAAATTAGTCATAGACTCCATTATAGCTCCACGTGTTCCTAATTGTTCAATAACACTACCTATTGTATCATCAGGACATTCAATTTGAAGTTCCTCATATGGTTCCATTTTAATGCCATCTATTTCTTTTATAATTACAGCAGGTTTGCTTACTTGAAGTTCAAATCCTTCACGTCTCATATTTTCAATCAAAATAGATAAATGAAGCTCTCCACGTCCTGATACAATCCATGATTCACTATCATTTGGTTCTACCCTTAAGCTAACATCTTTTTGCAACTCTTTATTAAGTCTTTCCTCTATCTTTCTTGCAGTAAGAAGTTTACCATCTCTTCCAACAAAAGGTGAAGTATTAACTCCTATAGTCATTTGTAGTGTTGGTTCATCAACATGAAGTATAGGTAATGGTTTATGTTTATTAACTTCACATAGTGTCTCACCAACCGAGATATCAGGAAGTCCTGCAACAGCACAAATATCTCCTGCTTCTGCCTCTTCTATTTCAATTCTTTTAAGACCTAAATATCCAAATAATTTTTGAACTCTAAATTGTTTAATACTGCCATCTAATCTTAAACAATCAACCATTTGACCAACTTTTATTTTTCCATTGTGAACTCTACCAACACCAATTCTTCCAACGTAATCATTATAATCTAATAATGCTGGCTGAAATTGTAAATCTTCATTTGGATTTCCACTAGGTGCTGGAATTTCATCTATTATTAAATCTAATAATTTCTTAAATCCTTTTTCTTGTGTTGATACATCAGGATCTAAACTAGAAGTTCCATTTATAGCAGATGCATAAACCACTTTAAAATCTAACCAATCTTCTTCTGCACCTAATTCTATGAATAAATCTAATACCTCATCAACAACTTCTAAGCATCTTGCACTTGGTTTATCAACTTTATTAACAACAACTATTGGTTTAACATGAGCTTCTAGTGCTTTCTTTAAAACAAATCTTGTTTGAGGCATTGTTCCTTCATATGCATCAACAACAAGTAATACACCATCAACCATATTCATTATACGTTCTACTTCTCCACCAAAATCAGCATGTCCTGGTGTATCCAATATATTAATCCTATAACCATTATAGTCAATAGCAGTAGTTTTAGCTAATATAGTAATTCCTCTTTCTCTTTCTAATTGATTAGAGTCCATACTTACATTAGTTAAATCCTCATTTTCTCTAAATGTACCACTTGATTTTAGTATTTCATCTACTAAAGTTGTTTTACCATGGTCTACATGCGCTATAATAGCAATATTTCTTTTTTTCATAATTATATGACACTTCCTTAAATAAACTTTCTAAATTATAGCACAAACGTAATAAAAATCAAGAAATTTTTTA
>ULPT01024899.1_pt1 | contig 14352 bp, 7 predicted proteins | sample 1953751 | NCBI WGS metagenome assembly ULPT01 (sample SAMEA4835636, study PRJEB28245) | human gut metagenome | biome: gut microbiome; material: fecal sample | place: Denmark | collected 2008
ATATGCTGGCGGATCAGGACAGAGAACTTCATGTCTTTTTTTCTTTTTTGAACAAAATCGTTTGCGCAACGCACAATGAATCAAATTGTTCTGTGCGGAGGGGAATATATTTGCAAATTAGAATAATTATTGATATCATTGCGGATGATATGACTGGCAGACCGAGGATTCTTTCGACAAGGTGACATCCTTTCAGAAGCGTCCCACTTACATACAAACTGAAGTTTAACATAAAAACCGATTGATGCCATGAACATATTCAACAGTTTTGATGCTGGCTCCAGTAGCGGGTGCATACTGTGCCGTAATATTCCCTGACCATCACAGGCCCGGTGCGGCATTGGCAATTCTGCCGGCCTTCCCTTTCACGTCGACTTTTCCGGCCTCCAGGCTGCTCCTTGCTCTGATTGCGGGAGGAGTAGCTTATGCGGCTTCTGACCAAACAGACACCGAGTCCGGTGTCCCCAAAACGTGGGTGTCTGCAAGGGCTATGAAGGTAAGACCTATGTCCGGCCTTACAAGAAAGCCTTGAATGACCCTGGGCGTGTCTGGAGCGACAACGACAAGTGTTTCCTGAATCCTATCTCAAAGAATGCCATGCTGATAAATCCTAACATCACCCAGAATCCGGGATGGGATAAATAGCAACGGAGAACAACATGAACAACATGAACAACATGACTACATCATTCGGGGGACTGCTGCTGCGCAGCCCCGTGATAGTGGGCAGCTGCTCACTTACCTCGCGGCCGGAAAGGTGTCTTGAATATGAAAGGGCGGGTGCGGGCGCGGTTGTGATCAAGTCCATCTTCGAGGAGGAGATCCTCGCCGAGATCGACCGGTATGACCACTCCTTCCACACTGAAGGCTATGACTACCTGCGGTACTACCAGATGGAGCGTCGGCTTGACGAGTATTGCTACATCATCCGCAGGACGAAGGCCCTCTGCTCGATTCCGGTCATCGCCAGCGTGTGCTGCGCGACCGCCGGAGCCTGGGTGTCCTACGCCGGGAGGTTCGAGGAGGCGGGAGCCGATGCGGTCGAACTGAACGTGATGAGGCTGGAGAGTGACCCCGTCTATGTGGACGGGGACCTGGAAAGGATGCACGTGGAGATGTTCAAGGCCGTGAAGCACCGGATCGAGATTCCGGTCATTGTCAAGATCGGCCACACGTTCACCAACGTGATCCCGCTTGTCCGGAGACTGACGTTTGAGGGTGCCGCCGCCGTGGTTCTGTTCAACAAGATGTGTCCTGTGGACATCGACACGGACACCCTTTCGTTCAGGAGCGCCGACCCATTGAGCGACGGAAAGGAGATCCATGATGTCCTGCGTTGGGTCGGTCTTGCCTCGGCCAAGGCCCCGTCATCAGCGATTCTGGCTTCGGGCGGGGTCCTGGACGGGGACGCCCTTGTCAAGATCCTCCTTGCCGGAGCCACGGCTGCCGAAATCTGCTCTGTTCTCTACAAGGAAGGCCCTGAGGCCATCTCCAGGATGACCGGCCGCCTTTCAGACTGGATGGCAGCCCACAAATTCCGCTCTCTGGACGAGTTCCGAGGTCGTCTTGACGCCTCACACCACGAGGAGGGCGGACGTTTCGACCGCATCCAGTTCTACCGCGACATCTCCGGCAAGTCCTGAGGAGTCGCACAGAAGTTTCACAAACCATTTAAACAACTTTTATACAACTTAATTATCATGTTTAAGCAATTGATTTTAACCATCCTTTGCCTGTTGGGCGCCGGCCTGGCAGGGAGAGGCATTGCCGCATCCGAATCCGGCGCGGCCGCCGTCTCGGGACAGCAGGGCGTTTGCCGGGGTGTCGTGGTGGACACCAGAGGCGAGACTGTGGTCGGAGCCTATGTTCTGGTCTCCGGGACTGTCCGGGGAACGATGACCGACGCCTCTGGCGTTTTCACTTTGGACAATGTGGGGCCTGGAGCGGTGCTCCGGGTTTCCATCCAGGGTTACACGACCAAAGAGGTGGCCTGGACCGGCGGAGATCTGCGCATAGTTCTGGAGGACAACCTTGAGTACCTTGACGAGGTTGTGGTCGTGGCGTTCGGAACCCAGAAGAAAGTGAACCTGACCGGCGCCGTCTCCACCGTGGACGCCAAGGAGATTTCGGCCAGGCCGGTCAACTCTGTGGTGGACGCGCTTCAGGGGACTGTTCCGGGAATGAACTTTTCCACAGGAAGTCTGGGAGGAGCGCTCAACTCACCAAAAAGCTTCAACATCCGAGGCACCGGCACCATCGGAGCCGGATCTTCGGTACGTCCGCTGGTTCTCATTGACGGAATCGAGGGCGACCTCAACACCCTGAATCCACACGACGTGGCCAGCATCTCCGTTCTCAAGGACGCTTCCGCTTCATCCATCTACGGTTCGAGAGCGGCTGGCGGAGTCATCCTCGTCACGACCAAGAGCGGGGCTGACGGCAGGGCCACGGTGAACTACAGCAACAGCTTCCGCTTCAACTCTCCTTTGAATATGCCCGAAATGATGGACTCCTACACCTGGGCGCTGTACATGAACGAGGCGAGTGTCAATTCAGGAAGCGGAAGGTGGTTCCAGGAGTCTCATCTGAACAAGATCAAGAACGCCCAGAGTGATCCGAAAAGCCCTAAGATGTTCGCCAACGCATCCAACAGGTGGGAAGTGTGGGATGTCACCGACATCCTGCCTGTGGGAAACACGGACTGGCTTAAGGAACATTTCGGCAGCAGTTTCTCGCAGGAGCACAACCTCAGCGTGAGCGGCGGCTCGGGGAAGACCAGATACTACTTCTCCGCCTACATGCTTGACCGCGACGGAGCCCTCAGGCACGGCGACGACAACATACAGCGCTATTCGGTTTCGGGAAAGATCACAACCGCGCTGGCATCCTGGGCGGAACTGGGCTACCAGGTACGCTTCGGGCGTACAGACTATGTGTCTCCTTCGTGGATTGACGACCAGGTCTTCTACCACAACGTGATGCGGTACTGGCCGATTGTCCCGACCAAGGATCCGAACGGACACTGGGTGCCGGAATCCTTCATCAGCGAGCTGAAGGACGGAGGAAAGCACAAGGAGCAGAACGATGTCTTGGCCCAGCAGGTTTCCCTGAGGGTGAAACCTCTTGACGGCCTGACTGTCAATGTGGAACTGAACTACAGGATCAACAACTCCAACTTCCACAAGGACTGGCTCACCACCTACGGCTACGACGTGGACGGCAACCCGTACGTCACGAACAACGCCAACTCGTCAGTCTATGAGTACAACGAGAAAAACAACTACTTCAATCCTAATGTGTGGGCTGAATATGCCCGCTCGTCAGGAGGCCACAATGTCACCCTGATGGCCGGTTTCCAGAGCGAGCTGCTGAACGAAAGAGACTTTTCAGCCCAGCAGAACGGCATTCTGTCCGGCCTTCCTACCCTCAACACGACCTCCACCGACCCGAAGGTCGGAGGGGCCTACAACAGCTGGTCAACCGCCGGATTCTTCGGAAGGCTCAACTACGATTTCAAAGGACGCTACCTGTTCGAGGCCAATCTGCGCTACGACGGCAGTTCCCGCTTCACGAAGGAAAAGAGGTGGAACTGGTTCCCGTCTTTCTCGGCGGGCTGGAACATCGCCAGAGAACCGTTCATGGAACCGTACTCGGATGCGGTGAACATCTTGAAACTGAGGGCGTCGTGGGGAAAACTCGGCAACCAGAACACGGACAACTGGTACCCGTTCTATCCTACCATAGGCTACAGCGCCAAGGCTGGAGGGTGGCTCGTTGGCGGACAGAAGCCGAACATCTCCAGCGAGCCGGGTCTTGTCTCCTCTCTGTTGACTTGGGAAAAAAGCCGTACCTGGGAGGTCGGGCTTGACTGGGGGCTGTTCTCCGACCGCCTGACAGGAAGTTTCGGCTATTTCCAGCGCAAGACCTATGACATGGTGGGTCCGGCTCCGGAACTTCCGGACATCCTCGGCACAGGAGTGCCTAAAGTCAACAATCTGGACATGACCTCCAAAGGCTGGGATCTTCAGATCGGATGGAGGGACTACATCAGAGACTTCAACTACGGGATTGTCCTCACCTTGAGCGACAACATCGTGGTGATTGACAAGTACCCTAATGAGTCCAAGAATCTGAACAACTACTATCCGGGGGCGAGACTTGGCGACATCTGGGGATTCACCACGGTCGGAATAGCCAAGACCGACCAGGAGATGAACGCCCATCTTGCCAAGGCCGACCAGAGCCGTCTCGGGAGCAACTGGTCAGCTGGAGACATCATGTACGCCGACATCAACAGAGACGGGGTTGTGGACAGGGGCCAGGGTACGGCCGGCGATCCGGGCGACCTCAAGATAATCGGTAATTCGACACCTCGTTTCAATTTCGGCCTCAATCTCACGGCCGAATGGAGGGGCTTGGATCTGAAGGTATTCCTTCAGGGAACTCTCAAGAGGGACTACTGGCCGGGCGGAGAGGCCCCGTTCTGGGGAGCCTCGGGCATAGGCAAATGGCAGGCTCTCGGACTGAAGCAGCATCTGGACTATTTTCGCGCCGACGCTTCAAACCCTCTCGGGCAGAATCTTGACAGCTACTACCCTAAGGCCAACTGGGGAGGAGGCAGGAACAACAACACCCAGACCCGCTACCTTCAGAACGCGGCCTACGCGCGACTGAAGAACCTGACGCTGGGCTACACCCTTCCTCAGAGCCTGACAAGGAAGTTCTTTGTCGAAAGGCTACGCTTCTTCGCTTCAGGGGAGAATCTGTTCACGCTCACCAAGTTCACGGAAACAGCCGACCCGGAACTTGTCGGAATCGGAGGCTGGGGATTCGGCAAGACCTACCCTCTGTCCAAGACATTCTCTGTCGGACTTGACATAACTTTCTAATTCAGTTAAGATCATGAAAAAGATTATCTACATATTCATGTCTCTGGCAGCTCTTTTCAGTGTCGCCGGGTGCGATGATTTTCTGGACAAGCAGCCCCAGAGTTCCGTGACTCCTTCGTCCTATTTCAAGGCAGAGGCGGATCTGGCGGCATATTCAATCAACCTGTACGCATTCACTTCCATCGGGCCTGGTTCCTATGGAATAAGCACCTTCGGCAGCGACAACGGGACGGATAACCAGGCCGCCGTTGATTACTCCTCTTTCTGGGTTCCCGGAGAGTGGAGGGTGTCGGCCACCTCGGGAGTGTGGAACTTCTCTCAGATAAGGCACTGCAACTATTTTCTGGAGCAGGTGCTGCCTAAACACGAGGCGGGAGAGATCCAGGGTTCCGCCGCCAACATCCGGCATTACATCGGGGAAATCTACCTGATCCGCGCCTACGCCTATTTCAACATGCTTCAGAACATAGGCGACTGTCCGATTGTCGAGACCGCCCTTCCTGATCAGGAGGAAGTTCTGGTGGAGGCGTCCAAAAGGCAGCCGAGACACAAGGTGGCGCGTTTCATCCTGTCCGACCTGGACAAGGCAGCACAGATGCTCCTGGAGACTTCTCCGGCGGGTAAGACAAGGGTCGGCAAATCCGTGGCCCATCTGCTCCGCTCGCGGGTGGCTCTTTACGAAGGAACCTGGCTCAAGCACCACAAAGGCACCGCATTCGTCCCTGGCGGTCAGGGCTGGCCGGGCAAGACCGAGGATGCCAGCGGTCTGAACATCGACTCCGAAATCAGTTATTTCCTGACAGAGGCGATGGCCTCGGCCAAGGCTGTCGGGGAAGAGATTGTCGGGAAACTGACGGAGAACACCGACACCGAAGAGGGAATGGACGTGTCGTTCAAGACGCTGAATCCGTACTACGTGATGTTCTGCGACTACAGCCTTGAGAACTACCCTGAAGTGCTGATGTGGAGGGAATACAACGAGGCACAGGGTGTGACGCACAACATCCAGATGCAGCTGATGCGCAACGGAGGCGGCACAGGCTGGACACGTGGTCTGGTCAACTCGTTCCTGATGGAGAACGGACTTCCGGTCTATGCTTCGGGCTCGGGCTACAACCCTGACTGGGAGAAGGAGAGCGTGAAGGCCACCCTTACGGGCAGGGATTCCAGAATCAGGATATTCACAAAGAAGGACGGGGACGCCGATGTCTACAACGCCGACGGATCCGCCAACCGCTTCGATCCGACGTGGATTGTCAAAGGGAACAACGAGACCCGCAATGTGACCGGGTTCGCCCTGAAGAAGGGAAAGCACTACAACAGTTACATGGAGAACCAGCATCAGAAGGGAACCACCGCCAGCGTGGTGTTCAGGGGGGCTGAGGCTCTGCTGAACTACATCGAGGCCTGCTACGAGAAGAACGGAAACATCGACGCCACGGCGGACAGGTACTGGCGCGCGCTCAGGACGCGGGCGAAGGTCAACCCTGACTACAACGTCACCATCGCCGCCACAGATGTGGCAAAGGAGGCGATGGGAGACTTCGGGGCGTACTCGCAGGGAAGGATGGTGGACGCCACACTCTACAACATCCGCCGCGAGCGCAGGAACGAGCTGATAGGCGAAGGGATGCGCATGGCCGACCTCAAGCGCTGGAGGGCTCTCGACCAGGTGAAGGATTACCAGATTGAGGGAATGCTCTACTGGGGTTCTTCCTACGAAGGCAAGCTTTTGAGCCAAAGCGGGGAAGACCTTGTGATTGTTGATGTGGACGGAGGAACGGGGAATATGTCTGACAAGGTGGTCAGCGGGCCTTACATCAGGCCTTACCAGATCTCCAAGGTGAACAATTCAGTCTTCGGAGGCTACAACTTCACACCTGCCCACTATCTCAGTCCGCTTCCGCAGAGTGCGTTCCGCCAGACTGCCTCCGGCGACAAGACCGACCTTGAGACATCTGTGATCTACCAGAACCCTGGTTGGCCAAAGGTGGCCGGTCAGGCTCCTAAGACGGTCAAGTGACACGGAAGCGTGGCTAATAACTGATTTACTATCAACATAATAAAAGAACTCGTGGTACTGAATCCGGCACCACGAGTTTGTTTTTATGGCTAATAATCAAGGCATTAAGCGCCACGCTTTGAACAGGAGGCGCACCAGATGACACGCCGCTTCCTAAAACAGGAATTCCAGCTTCTCCGGGAGGCGGGTGTAGTCGTCGATCCTTATGTAGTCCATGCCGCCCAGACGGATCTGGCTATCGTTGCCGCCATCCGCGAAATCATCACCGACAAAGAGAATCTGATCAAACGAGTAGCCATGCTCGGCGGCATAACGCAGCACAGCGTCGAATTTGTTATACCTCTTAGGCGTGATATCGAACGAAGTCGTGCCGCCGATGAACACGGAATAATCCTTGAATATCTCCTTGACCTCCGGGAACATGGCACGCCTGCGGATTTTATCCGGATCGAACGACAATTTGTCCGCCTTGTCCGCCTTGGTTCCGAGAAGGCCAAAAGTCACCATACCGGACTCATGGAACTCAAGAGGATCACCCTTGTAGTCCGTGTAGCCATATTTCTTCCTGAGATAGTCGCAGTTCTTCTGGAAGAACTTTCTGTCTATCGGAGCCTTCTCTTCCATCACCATCTTAAACTTGCCATCGACAATGCGGCTCTCCTCCATACCATAGTTACCAAGTATTGTGATTGGATATTCACCCATCTGCTTGTAGATCCTCGCACAGTTCCCGCCTCCTGCCATTATGATTTCATAGCGCTTGGCCAGCGTGTCAAGAACCGCCCTGTTGGCTGCGGTCAACGGGGTCTTGTGCTGGGTCAGTGTTCCGTCCAGATCAAAGCAGATCAGCTTCTTCTCCTGTTTCCACCTCAACTCGCGGATGGAGTCCATCAGGCGTTTCATGCCCTGCGGCTGGTCGGTGGAGACGTAGGTGACACCGTGCCTCATCGCGAAGTCCGCAAGATCGTAACTGTTCACCGGCCAGAGAACCGTCTGAAGGCCTGCGGCGCGCACGTCATCCAGATAATGAGCGGCGTTGATCACCACATTATAATTATAGGATACTCCGGCATAGCCACGATCCTTGAGTTCCTTCACCGAATATGTCTTCCTCGACGTGATAGGGACCACCTCAGCACCCGGGTGAAGGCGCACAATCTCGTCGCAAAGATGCTCGCTGAAAGAGATGAAGCACATCTGGTCGTACATATTCATCTCATCACAGAGGGCGATGACCTCCTCCGCCAGCCGGGTCTCCCTCGCCTGGGTCGGGTGGGACTTGAGTTCCAGAAAAAGCTTCAATGCCGGAGTGCGCTTCGCCTGGGTGAAATATTCCCTCAATGAAGGAATATGGTCGCCGTTCGGGAGGACGCATCTTTTGACGGTGGCGTAGTCAAGTTTCTGAATATCCTTGTACTTTGTCCCGGGGATCATCGGGCCGTGCATGATCACGAGCGAGTCGTCAGTCGTAAGGTGCACATCCAGTTCGACGCTCTCAACGCCGAGTTTCTGAGCGCCGGCAAGACTCGTCAATGTGTTTTCAAAAGAGCCCGGATGGGCGTAGAAGCCCCTGTGGGACATAATCTTGGTCTGCGCCGGAAGCATCGCGGCGCAAAGCAGTGACAGCACTGCGGTAAGCATGATTCTTTTCATAGTCCAAATTTAAGAAAAATTGGCGTATGTTAGGAACTTGTCCTGGAGAAGTTTTTCACTTCAAAGAATGAGTCCACTTGAAAAAGTCTTTTTTTTGAAAAAATATGCCACACAGGTACTTCCAACGGGGGGGAGACTGTCTTAAAAGTAAAAGTACCCCCAGTGAGAATTGAAAATTCGTAGTCGCCTCTGTAGTGGGGTACAGACTTTTCTGCCCTCGTCGAGACTTTTCAAGTGGACTCAAGAATAGTTCGAACAAATCAAAACAGCTTCTCAGATTTGACAATGATTTCAATGATTGCTATCTTTGCCCCATGAAGGTTCTTTGGATCGGTTTTGATGCCAAGGATTAAAAGGGAATCCGGTGCGAATCCGGGACAGTACCCGCTGCTGTGAGTTCCGCCTGACATTTTGAGTGTCAGGGGCGGCTGTCCTTAAAAACAGCCAGAAGATTGACGCGGCTTTCTTATGCCACTGGCAGGACGCTGGATATTCAGTTGTCCACAACCGGGAAGGCGCCGCGTCAGGAACAAGTCAGAAGACCTGCCTTCATAGAACTTTACGGCATTGCCTGCGGGATCACGGGCGGCTGCCGCACATGAATTTATGAAACGAATATACCGTCTCATAGTCTCGGTCTGCCTCCTGGGATGCAGGCTGGTGGCTTTTGCACAGACTTCCGGTGACACGACTTCTGTCCACCGGAAAGATGCGCCTTTGGACAGTGTCCAAGTGATCAAGGAGGCCATGATCATCGGCGTTCCGGCAGAATACAAATATCGAGAGGTGATCCCGGCACAAACCCTTAAGGAAGAGGAACTCCAAAGATTGAACAGTTTCTCGGTCGCGGACGCGATCAGACACTTCTCCGGGATCCAGCTGAAAGACTACGGCGGGGTCGGCGGACTGAAGACTGTGAACATCCGCTCAATGGGCACGAACCATATGGCTGTGTTCTATGACGGAATCCAGCTCGGCAACGCCCAGAACGGACAGGTGGACCTGGGACGTTTCTCTCTCGATGACGTGGAGGAGATTTCGCTCTACAACGGCCAGAAAAGCGACATCTTCCAGTCCGCCAAGGACTTCGGAGCCTCGGGGACAATCTACATCACGACCAGGAGACCACGGTTCGAGAACGGCCGGAACGCCAATTTCAAGGCGACGATGAAGACCGGATCTTTCGGCCTCATCAATCCGTCCATCCGCAGCGAGTACAAGATCTCGGATGCCGTAAGTACCTCGTTCAGCGGAGAATGGGTCAAGGCTACAGGCAAGTACAAGTTCCGTTACCGTCGAAGGAACTCGCTCGGAGAGACTGTCTATGACACCACCGCGGTACGTCACAACGGAGACATCAACGCAACAAGGCTTGAGGCAGCGCTTCACGGAACAACCAATGAAGGGCGGTGGATCGTCCGGGCATATTCATACAACTCCGAAAGGGGCATTCCTGGGGCGATCGTGAACAACGTGTTCCGGAACGGAGAACGTCTTTGGGACACGAACTCGTTCATTCAAGGGACTTTCACAAACAGGTGGACACCGAAGTTCAGATCTCTGGTCAACGCCAAGTACGCCGCCGACTACACCCATTACGAGAATCAGGACGCGAAGCTGATCCAGACGAAGAACACCTACAAGCAGAAAGAGCTGTACGCCTCCTGCGCGAACCTTTATAATATAATGGATAACTGGGAGGTCTCGTTCTCATACGACTTCCAGTGGAACACTCTTGACGCGACATTCTATATGCCGACCGAAAGCGACGGTACGTTCCCCTACCCTACCCGCTACACGCAGATGGCGGCGCTTGCCACGGCGTTCGAATGGGGCAGGCTCAAAGGACAGGCCAGCGTGCTGGGTTACTTTGCGCACGAGAAGGTGAAGCGGTTCGAGGCCCGTCCGGACAAGGCTGTGGCCACACCGGCTTTCTTTCTGTCCTACAAGCCGTTCCGCAGGCAGAATCTGTCGCTCAGGGCGTTCTACAAACGGATGTTCCGGATGCCGACGTTCAACGACCTCTACTACACGGACATGGGCAACGCCTTCCTGAAACCAGAATATGCCGAGCAGTTCAACGTCGGGCTGAAATACGCGAGGAGTTTTATGAATATGCCCGCTATGCGGATGATTGACGCTTCCGTGGACGCCTACCACAACCTCATCACGGACAAGATCATAGCCTACCCGAAAGGCCAGCAGTTCCGCTGGACGATGCTGAACCTCGGGGAGGTGGACATCAAGGGCGTAGATGTGGCTCTGAACTCAGCCTGGGCCTTCGGCGAGGTGGAGGCCACGGCCAGGCTCCAGTACACTTACCAGGAGGCGATCGACATCACGGATCCTGCGGACACATATTACCGGGACCAGATTCCATATATTCCCTGGCACAGCGGTTCCGCCGTGCTGGCGGTGTCCTACAAAGGTTGGGGACTGAACTACAGCTTCATCTACACAGGCGAGCGCTACAACCAGCAGGAGAACATCCCCAGGAACCACACCCAGCCGTGGTACACCAGCGACCTCTCCATACAGAAGTCCTTCGCCTTCCGCACCCGCACCATCAAGCTCACAGCCGAGATCAACAACCTTTTCGGCCAGGACTACGACGTGGTGCTGAACTACCCGATGCCGAAGACCAATTGCCGGTTTGTCACGAGTTTTAGTTTTTAAATCAATACATTATGAGACACACAAACAAAATCATCAAAGCCTTGGCCATAGTCCTGTTTTTCGGCGTGGCCATCTGCAGCTGCCGCAAGGAAGAGACTATCGTTCCTCCTGTGTATGGCCCGTTGGGATTCCAGACAGACCCGGATGCGGATCCGATCGGAATGTACGTCCTCAATGAGGGCAATATGGGCAGCAACAAGGCCGACATTGATTTCCTCGATTACCGTGAGGCATCCTACGCCTGCGGAATCTACGCCGAAAAGAATCCGACTGTTGTAAAAGGATTGGGAGACACTGGCAATGATCTACAAATCTATGACGGAAGATTGTTCGCTGTCATCAACGGCTCGCACAAGGTGGAAGTGATGGATGCCTACACGGCCAAAAGGATCACCCAGATCGACATAGCGAACTGCAGGTACATCGCCTTCAAGGACAACTACGCCTACGTCACGGCCTATGTTGGCTCCGACGCTGAATTCCAGGCAGACCGTAAAGGTTCCGTGTTCAAAGTCAATCTGGACACTTACAAGATCGAGGGCGAGACTCGGGTCGGATACCAACCTGAAGAAATTGCGATCATCGGATCCAACGCATACGTGGCGAATTCCGGCGGTTATAGAGCACCGAATTATGACTCAACGGTTTCCGTCATTGACGTGAATTCGATGAAAGAACTTTACACGATTGATGTCGCGATCAATCTATGCCACATCAAAGCCGACTCAAAGGGCAATCTGTGGGTGTCATCCAACGGCAACTATGTCGATGTCGCTTCGAACCTGTACCGGCTGGAAAATGACGGAACACAGTACAAAGTTGCGGAAACCATGAATATTCCCGTGTCCAACATGGCCATCGCGAATGATTCGCTCTACATCTACAGCAGCGAGTACAATTACGTCACTTCCACCAGCACAATCTCTTACGCCATCATTGATGCCGCACGTGGCAGTGTCGTCTCCCGCAAGATCATCACTGACGGAACGGAAAGCCAGATCGTGTCGCCTTACGGAATTGCGGTTCATCCGAAAAACGGCGACATCTACATCACCGATGCAAAGAACTACACTTCCAGTGGAACTCTTTACTGCTATTCCAAATCCGGTGTGCAAAAATGGAGTGCAACCACAGGCGACATCCCAGGACATTTCGCGTTTCTGCCACGAGTGAAATAGCCCTCCCCCTCAGACTGTCTTAAAAGTCGCGGCGAGAGTAGACGAGGTGGTAGCCCTGATGAAGAGCGTAGAAAAGTCTGTACCCCTATACAGGGGCGACTACGAATTTTCAATCCTCTCTGGGGACATTTTTACTTTTAAGACAGTCTCCCCCCCCCCCAGACTGTCTGAAAAGTCTCGGCGAGAGCAGAAAAGTCTGTACCCCACTACAGGTGCGACAACGAATTTTCAATCCTCGCTGGGGGTACTTTTACTTTTAAGACAGTCTCCCCCTAATAAGGCCAACACACTACGGTGGTTTTGAGTGAAGCACACGGTCAACGATCTTCAAGGGGAATCCATAGCGGCCTGAAAGAACGTTCCTCAATGCCATGACTTGATTGAAATCGAGTTTCGCCAGCATATCCTCAGCCATGGAGCAGATGGTTTTACGCATTTCTTTCAGACAATAGCCAGTGTTCCGCACTGGAGAGACAGGCGATTCTTCCAAGTGTCCGATGGTGTCAGGGAACAGCATAGGGCATATTCGTGCAACAGCATTCCTGACCTCACGGTCGTTATCCGGATAGCGGATCGCCTCTCCTTGGTTGGCGTTCAAATCCGCCTTGTTCACCAGATAGGAAAGCGAGCCTATCGTTTTGACGGCAGACTCCAGACGATCTGATGAAATGAAGGAAGCGAATGTCACCATTCCGTTGGCATAAAGTCTCCAAGATTGAGGGACACCGCGACTTGTCCCCAGAACCTTCTGTTTACGCCATTGAGGGATATCCACAATCCTTGGACGCAAGACCGCCGAATGCCCCTCCTTGTCAAAATATTCAAGAATAGAGCTCCACGGGTACGAGAAAGGGTTGTTTGTCTCGCGATGCTTGCGCGGATTGTTAAGAATATATCCGATGACATTCTTCAGATACTCCTCGGAATCCACTTTTTCCACCTTGACACGCACCCTGCACATGACTTTTGATGTTCCGAAGCGGTGTGAATAGTACATGCTTATTGTTCTCTTGAACCTTTCCGCGCATCGGATCACGTCAGATTTTCGTCCCCAAGCCAACGAATGGAAATGAGTTGACACAAGTACAAGTATCACGACATCAACGTCTTCGCCAAACAGTTTGAATGCGGCGGCGAATTTGTTCACACCTGCGATGAACGCCTTCTCGTCAGAGAACAAGTCAACGCCTTCCAGCCCTTGTGAACAGATGTGGAACCACCCGGGTTCCTCACGATCTTCCAACCGCTCTTTCTCCTGCGTACGCACGTCGTACCGTGACCGCGCGAGGTCATAGCGGTTGCCCTCGTTGTTACCCCACATCCTCTGGGTCACGTCGTACCGTGGCCGCGCGAGGTCATAGCGTGCCTGATACAGAGGCTCTTTCTCCTGCGTACGCACGTCGTACCGTACTCTCCATTGATTTTCAGTCCGCTTACTGGACGCGTCAAAGTAGGCACCGTACCCCTTTTGCTCTCTCCATTGACCTTCAACATGCGCATGTCCGGATTCTTTTCCTTTCCATTGCTCTTGGCCAGTTTTTCTGTCTTTCAAACCTTTCGCCTCAACCATAAATACTTCATTTAGTTTAAGTTAACATTAAGAAGTCAAGACCTCTGCATCAGATCCTTCCTCCTTTTTCGCCTCCAAGTTATGACAAATAAACAATATTTCCCAACCTTTACACATTTAAATCACACCTAGAACTGCAATTCATTATTCTTCAGTCAATTCTAGTTCCAGGTGTGAGCAGTTTCGCACACCTGGAAGGGCGGGAGGTCATACGAGGGGGTGGGAAGGGCGATGGGCTATACCGAGGGGTGGAAGGGCGATGGGCCATACCGAAGGGGCGGAACGTGGGCGGGGACTCTAAGGTGTGGCTTTTCACGCACACCTGGAAACGCAAATGGCTGACAGGCAACAGAATCGGTTTAC
>ULPT01034773.1_pt1 | contig 14349 bp, 10 predicted proteins | sample 1953751 | NCBI WGS metagenome assembly ULPT01 (sample SAMEA4835636, study PRJEB28245) | human gut metagenome | biome: gut microbiome; material: fecal sample | place: Denmark | collected 2008
CACCAAAAGCCCCATTGCGGACGACATTCCGCAATGGGGCTTTTTTGGTGAAAAAAGAGAACAGGGAGAAGAGGGTAGAAAGCAGTGCGTGGCCGGCGCGCTTGGGCGCGCCCCGCACGGCAGAGTTGCCGTGCTCAAAAGTAGAGAACAGGGAGAAGAATGTTGAAGGTAGGGAATAGGGAGAAGAGGGTAGAAAGCAGTGCTTGGCCACTTTGCAGTGGGCTTCCAAAGTAGGGAACAGGGAGAAGAGGGTAGAAAGCAGTGCGTGGCCACTATGCAGTGGGCTTCCGTCACGGATCGCACGGCCATTCATCCGTGCGTGTGGAGTCCAGGGAAAAGATTCCCACAGGGGCGCACGGCAGAATTGCCGTGCGGGCGCGCCCACGCGCGCCATCCACGCACTACCTTCTACCTTCTTCTCCCTATTCTCTACTTAATTTTGCTATTGCCTCTGCGAGTTTTCTGCGGTGTATTTTCAGGGGTGTGGGGTCGATGTTGAATTCTGTCATCGACGATGTGATCTCCTGTGGAACCTCGAGCAGCTTTTCGTAGGCCTCGCGTTCCTTTTCAGACAACCTGTCCTTTTTTTCCTCGATGAGGTTTTTAAGGATGACAAAGTATTCGTAGTCTTCGAGGCCGTCCCGGAGCATTTCCATGCGCATTGACGTGACGGGGGAGTCCAGGATGAAGCCTGGCTGGGTTCCATCCTGGGCAATTTCCGGTGGGTAGATGAGTCTTCCGTCTCCATTTCCCCAGGCAGTTTTGGTTCCTTCCAGCACTCCGTATCCCGTCATCCAGCTCATAGGGTCGACGTATGGGTTCTGGAGTCCATCTGGGTAGGCGGTTGTGCTTGTCCAGTAGTTTATCTGCCATATCAGGACACCCTGGACCATGCGTTGCCAGCTTTGCCAGAGCCATGTTCGCATTTCGATGCCAGGATGGTCGATGAAGAGCGTGGCGTATGGGGCTTTTGGCTCTGTGCAGAGATACCACCAAAGCTGTTCTCCCAGGGCTCGGCGTTCAGACCAGGCCTCAGCGTTGAGCAGGTGTGAGTGTGGACACCAGAGATTTGGTCCACCCAGGAGAGGTTTTTCAATGGATTCGGTCAGCAGGCGGCGGATTTTTGGCGCTGCGTCGGAGAGTTTCCGGAAGCCGTTCATGACGAACTCGTAGTCCTTCGATGTCGGTTCGTCAAACCAGTAGATATATGCCTTGTCCAGCCACCCCTTCTCTTCCAGATGCTCTTGCAGGAGCTTTAGGTACTTAGGGAAGAGTAACTTGTATTCGGGTGTATCCTCTGCATATCCAAGGAAATCCGGCATGATGCGTTCGAAGAATGATCCGCCTCCGAGACCTTCCACGGGGAGACTAACTGTGTTGAAGTGGTATTTTTCAAAGGCGCGCCCGACATGCCGGTCCCACTCTGTCCAGTCGATGGCGATCTCCCACTCGTTCAGGGGCTTTCCCTCGTCTTTTCCAAGAATGCGCGGCGACAGCCTGGCATCCGGTGCGGGCTCGAAGGGGCTGATGCGGTGCCGCGCCATGAACTCCAGGTATCTCTCCAGCAGTTGCCCACGTTCGTCATCCGTTCCGGGTTTGTGATACTTTTCAGCATCCTTGATTGAGAAGCCGAAGGCCGTCTCGCAGGTCATGGTGTCGGGCAGGGCGAAGTCGAAGACGCGTATGGACAGGGGGACTGATGCCTTCCAGCCGTCCTCGTCCTCGACCGTGATGCTGCCGTGGTAGATTCCAGCCCGGGCGTCGACAGGAATGTCGGCTCTGACATAGATGGGCTGGTTGAGGCCTGCCTCCAGAGTCATGTCTGGTTTGACAGGGGGCAGCGGGTCAGGCCAGGGGACGAGGGCGCTGGTGGCGTCCGTCTTGATTTGAATGTCAAGGTAGTGAACACGCAGCAGGTCGATTCTGTCTGCGGAAATGACATCTCCGGTCTCGTTTTTGAGTTCCGAGACCCGGAAATTGACCCCATGGAGACTCTCATTTGGAGTCACGACCAGCTGGATTGCCTCCGATTCACCCTTTGCGGCCTCGATTTCCAGCGCACAACCCGCGTCGGTGGGAAGTCTTCGCGTGCGGTGGACCTTCCACTCCGGCGGAGCCGACCAGAGCGCGGCATGGAAATCCGTGGAGAGCAGTTCGCCGTAGCTGTTGTTGAAAATGTGCGGAATGAAGAGCTTGCATTGGCATTCAAATGACGAGTCCTGCCCAAGGCCGACTCGAAGTGTCCAGGCACCTGTCTCCAGGACTGAATATGGAATTTGAAGTTCTCTTTTCTGGCCTGGCGACAGCGTGATAACGTCCCTCTGGCTGCCGTGGATGGGCTGCTCCCCCCTGCGTGAGAGTGCGGCGTATGGGGCGAGAGACAATTCGCGTTGGGAGATGTTTGTCACAGCCAGGCGCACCTGGTTCTCCTCGCCAGGCAATGCGCTGCCGAGGTCGAGGATTTCGACCGTGGCATGCTCGTCGTCATGGAGGATTTCCGCGTATTGCGTCGTTCCGATCATCTCGGTGGGTGTTCCATCCAATGTGGCGTGGAAGGCGACCCTGTTCACCTGCATGGAGCCCGGGGCGGAGTTGTCGGCATCTGTCTCCACAGGCGAGGATGCGCGCAGGCGGACAAATACCTCCCGCGCGGGGAATAATTCATCAGGCAAGGAAAAACGGGAGTCCCCCGTCTCCCTCTTTTCACCGATGAGCTTCCACTCCCGCCTGTCAACGCTTGCCTCGACAAGAAGGTCTCCACATTCGTAATAGAAGATGCCTACCTCCACCCTTGCGTCCTGCAGCATTCTGTCCCCAATCCTGAAGTGGTAGATCACGTCCTGCCCTTTGCCGAAAACCAGGCGGCTGGTGTTGAAGTCGGCATTCAGGCGGTCGAGGACGCGGGCCTCCGCATGCCCTCTGGAGAGGAAGGAGGGGGAGAAGGAGTATTCGTTGCCATTCAGGCATTCCCCATTGCCGAGGACAATGCCGCCATGACGGGAATACACGGGGAAGACTTCAACGAGGGAGATGTCCTTGAATTCGGCGGTCCCGTTCAATGTCCACTGCCCCATGCGTACCCTTGCGTCTGGACGGGCAATGGGAAGGACGATGATGTCGGCACATGATTCCCAGTTCGGCGTGAAGGAGCAGAAGCGGTCGGTGTTGTATCCAATCGGCCCCGAGACGATGACTCCGCTTGCACGGTCGGGACTCCTGCCCAAGAAAGAGAGCATGTAGATGTGGCCTCCCTGGAGCCCGCAGGGCGCTGAAAGCCAATAGTTGTATCTGGAACCGTCACCCGACACCTGGAGAACAGGTCCGGAACCGGAATTCAGGATTCGCCCTGGCTGCTTGTCCAATTTCCAGCCAGAGGGGAAGACGACGCCAGCATTGTCCGGCAAATGTCGTGTATCAGCAGGTGAGGAGGTGTCAGCCATGGGTGAGGAGGTCGACTTTCGCATGGGGTGGATGGAATACGGAACTGGAAAGGGCGGATGGGAGGACGTCAAGGAAGGATATTATCCAGAATCTGCGGGACAATAGCCATGTCAGGTTTGTTAAAGATATTATAACTTGTTTATGTGCAGTATGTTATGACTGATTGGCAACGCGGGGCGAATGGCTTGCCCATAGGACAGCCCTACCAAGAGCCAAATTTAGCATATCAAGCCGCAAGTGTCTGCACAATGCAAGTGTGGCGATTTTAGAGCTTCCTCTACTTCCCAGGGTGTGGCTTCTGCAACCACGTAGACGGTTATTGGGATCCGATGTTTTTTTCGTCTCCCCAGAGGGGCTCCCTGCAATCATGTAGGTGTCAGGGCTCGCCTGTCGCCGACAAGGAGGCGGCCAGGGTGCGTTTCCCCTGCAATCATGTAGGTGTCAGGGCTGTGTATCACTCCATCGGCTTGTCGTCAAGTGTGAAGTGCCAGATTATAACTTTGATGACTATTCTTCCGTTGACTTGAAATACTGCGGCGGGACGGCATCTTGGGGTGGGCGGTCGGGGGAATAAGTATATTCCCCCTCCCTTCCACCCCAAGATGTACCCACCATCCTATGGACGTACGCGCGCACGCGTGCGCGAGCCTGATGCCCATTTTAGCTTCGATCTGGAATGCAACGTGAGGTGTGTGCTTGTTTTTCGGTATGGGGGAGGTTCCGCGAGTTGTCCTTTCATTGGTGCATTTCCGACGCGAGGATGCATCTCCTTGTTATGGCGGCCATGGCGTCATGAGGGGGGCATGCAACTGATCCTGTCTCTTACGATGGAAAGGCTTGTTGGGGCGTCGAATATGTTGTGAGTGGATGGGCAGGGGAGAAAAAGCGTTTTCTGGGGTCCATTATCTCTCCGGAATTACTTCTCCCAGTCCTCTAGATTGGCTATATTAATCACTTGCCGGGAATCGCTTCTTGGGGGTGGTTCGTCCAGGCATGCGAGCCACTCTCAGCGACGCTGACGCAACTAAAGGAAACGGTTGAGTTGGATGATTTTCTGAAGTTCGACCGTGTGACGAAGTCATACGGTTCCCTGAAGGCGGTTGACGATGTAACGTTGACGATCAAGCGAGGGGAGATTTTTTCTATTCTAGGTCCGAGTGGTTGCGGCAAGACCACTCTCCTTCGTATGCTTGCCGGATTCGACTCGCCCGACTGCGGCCGGATTCTGCTGGACGGCGAGGATATCACCGAACAGCTTCCTAACATTCGGAAGGTCAATACCGTCTTCCAGAATTACGCGCTTTTCCCGCACATGACCGTGCGTGAGAATATCGCCTTTGGGCTGAAGCTGAGAAAGCTTCCCCGCAAGGAGATTGACGCCGAGGTCGACAAGATGCTCGCCATGATCCAGATGGAGTCGTGCGCGGACAAGCGTCCCAACCAGATTTCAGGGGGCCAGAAGCAACGCACGGCCATTGCCAGGGCGCTCATCCTCAAGCCACAGGTCCTGCTGCTTGACGAACCCCTGGCCGCGCTGGATTTGAAACTCCGCCAGCGCATGAGCCTCGAACTCTCGCTGATCCATGACGAGGTCGGAATCACATTCATGTATGTGACCCACGACCAAAACGAAGCCATGAGCATCTCCGACCATATCGCAGTCATGCACAACGGCCGCGTGGAACAGGTGGGAACCCCTGCGGAAATCTACGAGGCCCCGCGCACAAGTTTTGTCGCCGCATTCATTGGAGACACCAACTTCTTCGATGGTCGCATCTCCCAGGTGGTCGACTCGGAATACTGCTGGCTTGACGTGCCGGAACTGCCGCCGCTGCTTTGCTTCAACGACAAGAAGAAGTCGAAGGGCGACCTGGTGCATGTCTCCATAAGACCCGAAAAGTTCTCCATCTCCCTTGACAAGCCCCAGACCGGTCCCAAGCAGAATGTCCTTCCCGCGACCGTGGAGGACATTGTCTACCAGGGCGACCATACGCGTTACTGGGTGAGCATCGCCCCTGATTGGCGTGTGGCAGTCACCCGCCAGCACAATCGCTTCATGCTTGACGAACGCCCCATCACCTGGGGTGACAAGGTCTTCATCTCATGGCAGTCTGACGACGGATTCATGCTGGAACACTACAGCGAGAAGGACGAAGACCTCCTCCAGATGCCTCCCCAGCAGCTGGGCGAGGAGAGTGTCTCCGATGAGGAGGCAACGGCGGCGCCGGCCGGTGTCGAGGCCGGCAATTCAGCGGAAAACGCTGCGGAGGAAGTGAAGTGAACGGCAACGGCTTCCGCAAACGTCTCTTCGGCGAATTCGCAGTGTCGTCCCCGTCACTCCTCTGGATGACAGTCTTCTTTCTGTTGCCGACGCTGATCATCTTCGCCATCGCATTCAGGAGCCGAGGCGATTTTGGCGGCATCGGGGACGAGTGGACCCTGAAGACCATAGCCGATCTACGGCACCCGAATTATCCGTCAATAATCTGGCGGACGATTTGGATGAGCGTCGTGTGCACGGCCCTGACCCTTGCCATCGCGGTGCCAGTCGCGTACCACATGGCGCGTGTCTCCCCGCGGATGCGGGATGTGATGATGCTTCTTACAATCATACCGTTTTGGACGAATTTCCTCATTCGGATCTTTGCGTGGAAGTCAGTTTTGCATCCCGAGGGGCTTTTGAAGCAGTTTCTGGTGTGGTGCCATGTGCTTTCGCCTGATTCCGTGCTGCTATATCGTCCGGAGGCCGTCCTTCTGGTGATGGTGTACACCGAGTTGCCCTTTGCGATTCTGCCGCTTTACGCGGCCGCCGAAAAGTTCGACTTTTCCCTATTCGAGGCCGCGATGGACCTAGGCGCCACACGGCTGCGGGCCTTCTTCAAGGTCTTCGTGCCTGGAATCGCGGACGGATTGCTCTCCGCATGCCTCATGGTCCTCATTCCGTGCATAGGCTCCTACGTCATCCCCGACATGGTGGGCGGCAAGGACTCGATGATGATAGGCAACGTAATCGTCCGGACCGCCCTGGAAAACCGGAATATTCCCGCTGCGGCCGCGCTTTCGGCTGTCTTGACGGTGGTGATGTTCCTTCCGTTGCTCTTCTTCCTCAAGGGCAAGAAGAATCCCGACGGCACTGCGTCGCCCGCGAAGGAGGTAGTCTAGCATGACGGTAAGACGCAGTCACATTCCCGGGATTCTGACCTGGCTAGTGCTTCTCTTCTTCTACGTGCCGATCATCCTGCTTGTAGTGAACTCCTTCAATGCCAACAAGCAGGGAACCCACTGGCTTGGCTTCACCCTAAGATGGTACTCCGAACTCTTCTCGCCGAAGGGGAGGAACATCTGGCTTGCGCTCTCCAACACGCTGATTGTCGCAACGATTTCGACATTGATTTCGACCCTCATCGGCACCTGCAGCGCATTTGCGCTCCACAAGTACAAGAGCCGTCTCCAGAACTTCCACTACTGCCTCGTCTACACTCCGCTGGTTGTTCCTGAGATTCTCATCGGCATCAGCCTTCTCATCTTCTTCATGGCGGTCAAGGTGCAGCTTGGGCTGACCACGATTGTGATTGCGCACGTCACCTTCTGCACAAGCTATGTGGCGATGGCGGTGCTTTCGCGGCTCCAGGACTTTGACATGACAATCCTTGAGGCGGCGCGGGACCTTGGCGCAAACCGGTGGGTTACCACCTGGAAGGTGCTTGTCCCCATCATCCTTCCAGGCATCTTTGCGGGAGGGCTGCTGGCATTCACCCTCTCAATCGACGATTTTGTCATTACATTCTTCGTAAACGGACCTGGCACCACGACCCTGCCCATACAGATCCAGGGCATGATCAAGCGTGGGTCGCTCCCAATGATCAACGCCCTTTCCACGCTGCTTTTGGCAGTCACATTCGTCGCGATACTTGTCTATCAAATCATACTTAAGCGCAGCCAACGAAGCGCGGGCTGACATAACCTGTTCCCCTACAAGGAGAAATAAGAGATGTCTCTGAAAGACTACGACAATCTTCACGAGCGAAGCACCCTGTCGCTCTTCGGTGATGAGAGCCGAAGCACCTGCACCGTCGCGGAGGCGAAGGAGTTTGAGCGCGAGCGTTCGCGCCGTCGCCGTCGCCGTGCCCTGTGGATAGGGATTCCCGTTGTCTTGATTATTTTGGGGATTGCGGGTTGTTATGCGTACCGCATTCGCGCCGCCGCGGAGGCTGCCCGTCTTGAGGAGGAGGCCCGTCTTGCGAATCCTGAGCGTCAGGAAGTCCGCGAGGGCAATCCAGCCGCCTTGTTCAAGCTGGTTGTCCAGGGGACGAGCGAGGAGCGCCTGAACCAGAAGGCTTTGTATGCCTTCAAGCAGGCTCTCTGGCAGAAGCCGAGCGAGGTCTATTTTGAGGAGACCCTGAGCGGCGACGCCTCCCCGAAGCCCCTTGAGCAGGTGATGACCGTCAATGGCAAGACGGAGCTTCCCCTGACGTTGGCGGACGGCAGGGTCAAGATGATTGACCCGACCAATCCGATGGTTGACTTCAAGGAGTTGATCAACGCCATCGAGGGGGAGTGGAACCGCACCTATCCTGACGCCCAGCATCCAATGAGCATCACGGTTCCCAATGAGAGGCCTCCAGAGGAGGATTCATCGAAGGACCGCTTCAAGGACCTCAAGTTGGCCGACGATCCTCGGATGGTCAACCCGAAGGACGGCGAGTAGCCGTTGTCCGTCCATGCCAGGTTTCAGTAATTCAGGGAACAATCCAGCGTTGCAGCAATGAAGGCGTATTCATTCCATCAGATTTCCTCGATTCTCGGCGCCCGTGCGCCGATGCTCATGCTAGACGTCGCCGAGCTTTCCAATGAGGGCGACTGCGCGGTCGGCCGCAAGGCCGTCTCCATTGCCGAGGGCGTCTTCCAGGGGCATTTTCCGGGGCAGCCGATTCTTCCCGGCGTCCTCCAGTTGACTGCCATGTCCCAGCTTGCCCGTCTTCTTTTCAAGTGTTCCCTTCCTGGCATTGGCGGCACGGACATTGTCCTTTGCGCGGTGAAGCGTCTCAAGTTCCGCAAGCCAGTTCTTCCTGGCATGATCATGGAAGTCGAGGCCAAGATTCAGGAGCGCAAGGCCTCTGGGGAGGCGGAGTTTTTGGTTTCATGCACCACGGAGCAGGGGGTTGCCTCCACGGGCGTCATTCAGCTTGCCCGGATAAATTCGGCGGACTTCGAGCATCCCCGGACTGCATCGAACCGTCCGGCGAGTCCATTTGCGGAGGAGCTTGCAAAAGGCGAGGCGACCGATGCGATTGGTCTCATGAAGCTTCTTCCTCACCGTCCGCCATTCCTTCTGCTGGACAAGGCGATTGGCATCGGCAATCCCGAGTCCAAGAAGATTTTCGGCTACAAGAATCTCAGTTGCTGCGACATGATGATGGCGGGCACAGGCAACGGCATCTACCCGTCTCCCCTCATGCTCGAGTCCGCCGCGCAGCTGGGGTGCGCCCATATTCTTTCGCAGCCTGGGAATGCTGGCAAGCTGGGGATTTTCCTCTGCATTGACGAGGCGCATTTTTATCAGCACGCGCGGGTTGGCGACCAGCTGGTGATTGCCGGGAGCTGCGACGTGGGGGGCAGGGCTGGAACCGCCTCCGGCGAACTCTGGGTCGACGACCAGAAGATTGGCGACTGCTCGATGAAATTCATACTTGTGGATTCGCTGAAACAATAGTGCAGGAGCATGTCGGAATTAGAGCCTATTGACAACGAGGCAACCGCCTACCCGCCTGTCCCAACGGGGGGACGCTGGCACGAGACCCTTCTCAGGTTTGTGCGCCTCCCCGAGTTCTGGTCGCTGTGCATTGGGCTGGTGACGTTTTTGTGCGTGGCTGGCGCCGTCTTAATTGCCTTCCATCTGAAGCCCTCGTATGGCAGGATGCTCTCGAAGATCATCGTGAGCCACATTGCGATGGGGGCTCCCGTAGGCGCAGTCGAAGCGGCAAAGTATCCTGCCATCGCGCTCTGGCAGAACATCCTTTTCAACAGCCTTCTGACAATCACCATCATCTGCTTCTTCAACACGCTCTTCGGCCTGTCGTGCAGGGGATTTCTCCGCATTGCCCAGTTGCACGATACATTCAAGGGAGTGGCAGGGGACGCCAGGAAGCAGCGCCAGAAGTGGGCGCGCCTGGGGATTCCGGGAGTGTTCATCTTCGTCTTCATTCCGCTTCCAGGAACAGGTCCCGTCATAGGATCGCTTCTGGCGCGATACATGGGACTTGGATACTGGGGGATGCTGGGGACGGTTGTCACCGCGAGCGTAACCTCCATCACCGCATGGGGATATGCGGCGGACAAATTGCAGCAGTATGTGGGAAGCACCGTTCTGCGTGTCTTCGTCTGGTGCCTTCTCCTGACAATCATCACCATACCGACCGTCGTGAAAATCCGAAGCTGGATAGGCAGAAAGCGCGGGAGTGCGGTTTCGGGGGGGGGGGTGCAGTCGGAGGAAAGCGCCTTGGCGGGGAGAGAGCCTGATGAGGGCAAGAGCGAACAGTAGAGGGCTTTTTGTGGCGTGGTTGGGGCTGGCCGCGCTTCTGGTGGCGTCCTGTGCAACCATTCAGGCTCCGGGGGGTGCGTCGTCCAAGCCAGGGAAGAAGGACTGGGTTGACGCGTATGCATGTCTTAAGTCGTTGAATATAAACAAGTTATACATTGAAAGAATGACTGCGTGCGTTCCTTTCGGGGATGGTGTTCCGCCAATTCCGCAGGAATGGCTTGACCTTGACTCCGGGGAGTTGTATTTGGCGGAAGGGCAGTTGATGGAGAGGCTGGTTGCCTGCGAGCCGGGGGAGCGTCTTGCGCTTCAGTGTGCTGTTGTCTTGATTATGCAGGAGGAGCTTCTCCAGCAGGTTGTTGCATCGGCGGGGGATTCTGCGGCGCATGGGAAGTCATTGGAGAAGTTGAGGAGATTTCGCAGTGTTCATCCCGAGGTTCCTGGCGTGATATGCGACCAGGTGCTAGAGGCGTTTACCGTGGGGAAGTGATGGGCGTTCCTAGACTCGGCACACTAGTCTATACGGTTGCCGTCTGCCTGCTGGTGTGCGGGTGTGGCAGTGGAGCCGCCTCCGGGCCTGGGCACTCTTCCGTGGATGGCAATTCCCCGCAGCGTCCCCTTTATGTTTCACGCACCTTTTCGGATGTTGACGGGAAGGAGTTGTCCGCAGTTGTCCACACTCCTGAGGACTACGACAATTCCCATCTGCGTCCACTGATAGTTGTGCTTCCCGGGGTAGACTTTCCTGAGTCGCCTTTGACGGGGCAGGCCCTGGTAGCCCTTCTTGAAAACTCCCGTCCCCCATCGTGTCCGGAATGGATTGTCGAGCGTGACATCCAATGCATGGTTCGCTATCTTGTCTCCAACCATGCGGTTGACCCGCGCCATGTTTTTCTGATGGGTGCGGGCTTCAGGGGTGTTTCCTTTGCCGCGCACCGGTCTGTGGACTATTCGGGGGTTCTCCTTACATTCACGGATGGCGATGACTTTTCCCTTGAAGGGCTCCCGTTGGAAAACCTTCTCAACCTACCGATTTGGCTTGACAAGTCGCAGGGAGCCATGCCTTCGCCAGCGGCCATTGACCTCGAGCTGCGGCTGAAGGTGCTGGGGCATGCGTCACTTCACGCTCCAGACATGCTTCTGGCTTCTCCCGACAGGCATGGAATGCTCGCCTCTGCATTCTCATGGCTCTCCGCACAGGACATGGAGCCTGGGAAAACCATCCACTGGTCGGGTGAGGAGCTTCCTGAAGAACTCCTTTGGCTGAGAGTCGATGAACCGAACAGGCGCGGCATAAGGAGCAGCGTCACCGCCGAGCTAATCCAGAAGAGAGAAGGGCGCGTGGAGTTGCGTATTACGACGCGCAATGTCAGAAGCCTTTCGATTCAGAGTTCCTGGGGCGGCTATTCCTCCAGCCGCGGCGGGATGCTTCTGGATGTCAACGGGCAGCTTCTGGGGGTCTCACAGAAACACGGATGGATTACCCTGGAGAACGAGAGAGCCTCAGGACGCTGGCAGTTGCGGCGTCAAGGCGGGGAGTCCCCCTTTCGGCCAACAGCCCCGATTTCCAGGATATTTGCGCGTCCATGCCTGATAGTAGTCGGCACGTTGGACGGGAATCGCGCCGATGCGTGGCGCGCCGCCGCCGACAATCTTGCCGCCGCATGGGGGCGGTCAACGGGGATTTCACCGAGGATTTGCCAGGATACGGATGTCACCGACGAGACTCTCGCAGGACACAACCTGATTCTTCTGGGAAGCGGAGCCGACAACTCCCTCAGCAAGATTCTTCTCGACGCAAATCCGCTGTTCCTCCGTAATCTCTTCCAGACAATTCCCGAGGAGGCAAGAGTCGATGACGGGCTCTCCGTGGTGACTCTCCTGCCCGGAGACGAGGTCGCGCCGGGAGGGCAGGTGGCTGTCATTGTTGCAAACGGCGTCGAGGCGATTGATGGGTGCTGGGCTCCGCTGGCGCGGCAGGTCAATGCGGACTACGTGATATCGTCCCCAGTCTACAACAGAGCAGGTTTTTACGAGTAGGAGGTGTAGTGTCATGGCCGACTTTGTCATGCGCAAGAAGCTTCTTGTCATTGGGTGCAGTCCCGCCTGGGAGAGGATGTATCGTTTTGACGAGTTTCATCCAGGCGAGGTGAACCGTGCGGTCGAGGTGAGGGAGTATCCAGCCGGGAAGGCGACGAACCTTTGCCGCGCCGTCAGGGAGTTCGGATGTCCTTGCGAAACAACCCTGGTGACATTGCTCGACGAAGTGGAAGGCGCCCGATTCCGCCAGGGATGCGAGGCAGAGGGAATTCAGCTTGTCACAGTCAGTACATTCTCAAGACTCCGCACATGCACCAATCTCATATCGCGGAACCATGGAATGACGGAACTCATTGAGGAGGCATCCGCCGTCACAGCCGGGGAGATGGAGCTGCTGCATCTCATTGAGCGCGTGGCACCAGCATACGACGGAGTAGTGCTTGCCGGGTCTATTCCAAATGGTTCTCCTGAAGAACTTGCAGGGGAAATCGCCCATGCCGTGAGAAAGGCAGGTAAACCCCTCTACATAGACAACTGGAAGAACTTCAGCGACATGGCGTCCTGGGGATGCGTAAAGGCGATCAAGATCAACCGGGAGGAGCTTCAGAACCTCACGCATGAGGAGGAGGTCGAAGCTGGAATCAAGGCGCTGCAGGACGAGTGGCCTGATATGGCGATAGGCGTGACGGATGGCGCAAATCCAGCCTGGCTTGGAGTGGGCGGTTCCTCCCCGCGAATCGTCATGATCGAGCCTCCGAAAGCCGCCTCATTGGTCAACCCCCTTGGGGCTGGGGATGCGTGTTCGGGAGTCTTCTTCGCTAATCTGATATGGAACCGCGACCCCGAGGAGTCCTTCGCAGAGGCGCTTGATGCGGCGACGAAGTCCTGCGCCTCGCTTGTTGCAGGCAGCCCGCGTGTTGAAGCGTGAGGGGGCGCCCCTGCTCCCGCGTAGCCCTACGCCAATAGGCTGGCAGGGGGGCTACCGTGGAGTGAATGAAGACAGGAGGAGTAACGCGTTGCCTTCCCCTCTCAAATAGCAATCTCCCAATACCATAAAAAAGACGCCGAAGGTTGAAACCCTCGGCGTCTTTTCATTATCCGTTGTCGGCTAGACTAGTGCCTGAAGTCTGGGAGACCGCGGACTTCGTTGGCACGCAGTGGCTGGCCATCGGGCTTGACGAGTCGGACGTTCACGAACATGAGGAGGTTGGTCTTGACAGACTGCTCGCCACGGCTCGTGAAGAGATGTCCGAGGACGGGGAGGTGCCCCAGAACGGGGATCTTGTCCTCGAAGCGCTGGAGCTTCTCCTGGATGAGGCCGCCCATGACCACGGTTTCGTTGTCATACACGACGACTGCGGTCTTGATTTCACGCTTTGTGAAGATAGGCATCGTCATGATGAGAGGCACGGAGCTTCCATTGATGATCTGCGTCGTATTGTAGGTGCTGTCATATCCGACGAGGTCGGTGATTGAGGGAAGCATATCCAGATAGATGGAGTATGAGTCCGGTGCGACAGTGGGGGTGACGTCAAGGACGACGCCCAGGCCGACGGCAGTGAATTCATCCGGGACGGAGGGCTTGTAGCTCAGGTTTCCAGTGGTGCCCGAGGAGGTGGTCACGTCGATTTCGGGGTCGGTCCAGCTGAACGCGAAGTAGCGTTCAGTGACGACCTTGAGCTGTGCGGTCTGTCCGCTGATGGTGGTGACCTTTGGCGCGGAGAGGACGTCGGAGTTGTTGGACTGCTCGATTGCGTGGATGACGGTATTGAAGGCGTAGTTGCCAAGGACCGTGTAGACGTTGAAGAGCGAGTCGTTCAGTGCCGCGTTGCTGAAGATTTCATTGGCGAAGCGGACGCCGTTCGAAAGCTTGATGTTGCCGGCGGCTGTCTGGCTGCCAAGACCCAGCATGAAATCGCCGGTGCGGACGCCGCCTTTGTTGTTGATCAGACCATGGTCAACGCCGTTGGAGGCAGGACGGTAGGAGACGCCGCCGCCCTCGAAGGACCACTCGAAGCCGAGGGTGTTCAGGTCGGTCTGCTCGATTTCAACAAACTTGGCCTCAATCGAAATCTGGCGCGGAGTCTGGTTGATCTCCTCAAGGATTCGCTTGATGACACGCTGCTGCTCAATCGTGTGGTGGACGATCAGTCGGCCGGTCTTCGGGTAGTAGCAGATGCTGGCGCCGGTGGGCATGGGGACACCCATCGCCCTGAAGATGCTGGAAGCGGTGTAGAATGTGCCGCCGCCCTTCTTGGACTTGAGACCGTAGACGGCAGTGTCGCCGCTGTCGTCATCGTCGTCGTCATCGTCGTCGTCATCGTCGTCGT
>ULPT01038817.1_pt1 | contig 14319 bp, 10 predicted proteins | sample 1953751 | NCBI WGS metagenome assembly ULPT01 (sample SAMEA4835636, study PRJEB28245) | human gut metagenome | biome: gut microbiome; material: fecal sample | place: Denmark | collected 2008
TTCGTTCAATTTCAAGACAAAATGAAAGCAAAATTTTCTAATGACCGATTTGGGATAAAAGAGCAAGTATATCCAACCTTTTCGTAAACATAAGCGATAAGGGTATAAAAGGGGGTGAAGATGTTGGCGGAATTGGCGGAATTTGCGGATACCTATCTTATGGAAATATTGAAAACTGTATGGTAACGGGCGATATCTATGGAGATAAATATGTTGGAGGTCTTGTTGGAAATTGTAATTACCTTTCAAGCATTAGTCAATGTGCTTCTTCTGGTAACATAACTGCAACATATGGTTACGTTGGAGGTATATTGGGTTACTGTGGCTATTGCGATATTGAAAATAGTTACTCCATAGCTAACGTAAAAGTCAAACATTTAGATATGTATCCAAAGTATGGTATTGGAGGCTATGCAAAGAATTGTTATTTTGCAGGTACGGTGTCTGTTACTGATAATTGCTATTGGTGTCCTTTTGGTGACTATCTGTCAAACTGTTATTACGACTCTGAGAAAACAGGAATAACAGGACCACCTGAGGGAATAGTTACAACAAGTCCAGTAGCAAAAGCCTTGACCACTAAGGAGATGAAACAACAGGCATCATTCCAGGGGTGGGACTTCGATAAAATCTGGACAATTGAGGAGGGCGTAGATTATCCAAAGCTTCGTAGCCTACAAAAATAACCAACACTAAGCATTAAATAGCGATATGTAAATTCAGCTAATGATTTGCATATCGCTTTATTTATGATACTACTGACCTTCTAATTATATATAAAATAGAACCTAAGCCTTAAGCATATTGCGTTTAGCGTCGATGCTGAGGAATATAAACAGCAGGATGGTGAAGCCCCAAAGCGACGATCCGCCGTAGCTGAAGAACGGCAGCGGGATGCCGATAACCGGCGTCAAGCCCAGCACCATGCCCACATTGATGAACACGTGGAATAGGAATACCGACGCCACGCAGTAGCCGTAGATGCGCCCGAAGACGAAAGGTTGTCGTTCGGCGAGTGCAAGTAGACGCAGGATGAGCACGAGGAACAGCAGCAACACGCCAGCCGAACCGATGAAGCCCTCCTCCTCGCCTACGGTGCAGAAGATGAAGTCGGTGTCTTGCTCGGGCACGAACTTCAGTTTGGTCTGTGTGCCGTTGAGAAATCCCTTGCCCTTCAGTCCGCCCGAACCGATGGCAATCTCGCTCTGGTGAACGTTGTATCCGGCGCCGGCAAGGTCTTCGTCGAGACCGAGCAGCACGTTGATGCGCACACGCTGATGAGGCTCCATCACGTTGTTAAGCACATAGTCGGCAGAGTAGAAGAACACCACCGAACCGACGGCAAACGCAAGGATAAAGAAGTATTGGGGTAGACGCGTGCGCAGTCCGTGATAGAGCAGGTAGAGGAACAGCGCTATGCACATGCCGAGCTGCACCCACGTAACGTCGAACGGAATGACGTACACGTCGAAGAGAATGGCTATAACGGTAAATACTATGCTATAGCCAAGAATAGTATTGGTATGCTTGCGGTTGTGCACATAGTTGTACACCATGCCCGCAACGAATATCTGCACAAGTAGCAGCACGACGAACTTGCCCACCGACGTAGGCGTGTCGAAAAGCATAATGCCCTCGTACTTGATGCCCACAACGAAGTAAACCACCATCGCTACGCCCGTGAAGAGGATGCTGCCAGGCATGCCTTCGCGGTAGAACATGAGGAAGAAGGTGAGGTAGACCAGCGCCGAACCCGTCTCGCGCTGACCCACGATGCAGAGCATGGGCACGAACACCACGGCGCAAGCCGCAGCGAAGTCTTTCCAGCGCTGTATGTTGTAGCCGTAGGTGCTCATCAGTTTGGCGAGAGCCAACGCCGTAGCGAACTTGCCGAACTCGGCAGGCTGCAGGCGGAGCGGTCCGATGACGAGCCACGAGTGCGAACCCTTGATGTCGTGAGGGTTGAAGATGGTGGCGAAAAGCAGTAAGAGCAGCACGCCGTATATGACGAACGAGAACGTGTCGAAGAAACGCGAGTCCATCATCAGAATGACGAATCCGAGGCATATACTTGTGCCTATCCACACAATCTGCATGCCCGAACGCGTGCCGAGCGACAACAAGTCGTTGTCGCCGAAGGTGTAGCTGGCACCGCAGATGCTGAGCCATCCGAACAACATAAGTGCTATGTAAAGACCAATTGTCAGCCAGTCGACCTGCGACCAAATGCTTTGTGGCTTCTCGTTTATCATTGTTTTTTCTCTTTTACTCTTTTACTTTTATCTTTTTGCCCTGGAAATCGCGGACCGTAGCCGATGCGTCGAGCCTGCATAGCGCTTGCCTGAGCCTCTGCAGCTGGCGAGAGCTTGCCCGTGAGATACTGTTCCATCATCAGTCCGCCGATAGGCACACCGAAGTCGGCACCCCATCCGCCGTTTTCAACGTATACGGCGATAGCGATTTTCGGTTCGTTCATCGGTGCGAAGCCCATGAACACCGAGTGGTCGCGACCGTGGTTCTGTGCCGTACCCGTCTTGCCGCACGCCTCGAACGGCAGACGCCCCAGCGCTCTACACGTGCCCTTCAGTGCCGAAGAACGCATACCCGCGACAACATAGTCGTATGCACGGCGCGACGCCTTGGTATAATGCTTGTGGGTGTAAGCCGTGTCGAGCTGTTCGCCCTGCACCTTGCGCACGACATGCGGACGATAGTAGTAGCCGCGGTTGGCGATGGTAGCGCCGAGGTTGGCAATCTGCAGCGGAGTGAGCGTCACCTCGCCCTGACCGATAGAGATAGAGATGATGGTGAGTCCGTTCCACGAGCCGCGATAGTTGCGGTCGTAGTAGTCGGCGTTCGGAATCATGCCGCGCTTCTCGCCCGGAAGGTCGATGCCCAATTTGTAGCCGAAGCCCATCGATACCATATAGTCACGCCATATATTCATGGCGTTGTACGGATTCTTGTATTTGGAGCGGTTGCCTATCATGTAGTAGAGTCCCCAGCAGAAGTAGGAGTTGCACGAAGTGCTGATGGCGTCGACAAGAGCGATAGGAGCGGGGTGGGAATGGCAGCCGACGTGCAGACCGCGATAGTAGAAACCGCGGTTGCAAGGGAATGCGGTGCCTGGAGTGATGATGCCTTCGGTCATGTACGTCAGAGCCTGCGACGTCTTGAACGTAGAACCCGGCGGGTACATACCCATTATAGAACGGTTGAGAAGCGGTTTCCAAGCGTCCTTGGCAAGAGCGCGGTGATTCTTTGAGCGTGCGCGGCCAACCATGATGCGCGGGTCGTAGGTTGGAGCCGACACCATGCAGAGCACTTCGCCCGTGCGAGGGTCGAGAGCCACGATAGAACCTATCTTACCTTCCATAAGGCGTTCGCCCAAAGCCTGCAGTTTCTCGTCGATGGCGAGCGTGAGGTCCTTTCCGGCAACCGGCTTGCGGTCGTATTTGCCCTTCATATACTGCCCCTGGATGCGTCCGCGAGCATCGCGCAGCAATATCTGCACGCCCTTCTCGCCGCGCAACTGTTTCTCGTACGACTTCTCCACGCCGAGCTTTCCGATGTAGTCGCCCGGCTGGTAGTAGCTGTCCTCCTCAATGTCGTAGGGCGAGACCTCCGCAACGTCGCCGAGAATGTGCGCACCTACAGACGACTGATACTGGCGTATGCTGCGCTGCTGGACATAGAAACCAGGGAAGCGGAATATCTTCTCCTGAAAGTAACTGAACTCCTCAGAAGGAAGCTGACTCATGAACATCTGCTGCGTGAAGCGCGAGTAGCCAGGGTTCTTCGAGTAGTCCTTGATGTCGTTCATGCGCTTTATGAAATACTCTTTCGTGATGCCCAAAGCGCGGCAGAACTCAAGCGTGTCGATGCGTCCCTTCGCCTCGTTCATCACCACCATGACGTCGTACGCCGGCTGGTTGTACACGAGCAGACGTCCGTTGCGGTCGTAGATGGCTCCGCGCGACGGATATTCAATCTTCTTGAGAAAGGCGTTCGAGTCGGCGTTCTTCTTGTAGTCGTCGCTCAGCAACTGCAGCGTAAAGAGCCGCACGATGTAGACAACGACAATTGCCGTTGCCACGAAAGCGATGACGTAGCGCCGTTTCTCGAGATTATAATTGCTCATTTCCTACTTCTAAAAAATACAAATACTACTTTCTTACTAACGCTTGCTTCTGAAGTTCTCTATCACCAATATGAGTATGATGGTGAGCAGGGCGCTGCCGCCGATGCTTGAGAGCCATTGAACCCAGTTGTAGAAGTTGAATGCTTCGAGCGAGAAGAACGCTAAGCAATAGATAACCACGAGGATGATGGTGTAGTTGGCGTATTTGCTTGAGCCGAATGTGAATGGTGACGGGCGCAGGTCGTCAGTACTGTCGCGCGGGGCAAACAGTTCGATGACGTAAGGCTGCAGGAAGCCCACGAGAGTCATTGCAGCGGCAGCCACGCCCGGAGTGTTCGAGAAGATGTCTACAAGAAGACCCATCGCGAAGCACCACAGCAGCGTAGCCCACTTCGACTCTCCGCGCTGTATGGTAAGTGCGAAGTAGACGTAGAGCAACGGCGTAGCGCATCCGAAGACGCTGATATGGTTTAGCAGCAGCGTCTGCACGAGGAGCAGCACAATGATGAATATTATGTTTCTGATGAAATTCAGGCTCATTTGATTTCTTCTATATATTTATTGGCGCGCCTTCAGAGAATCCTCCGCAGCACGCAGTAATTCGAGTTTCTTGTCCATCTCGCGATCGTTGATGACGCTCACGTCGCGCAGACGTGCAAAGTCGGTAGACAGAGAGATGTTAAGGCGATATGAGAGACCGTTGTCGGAGTTGTACACATGCTTGATGCGTCCGACGATGATACCCGGCGGGAATACCGACGAGTAGCCCGACGTAACGACGAAGTCGCCCAAACGGAAGTGAGCATGTCGCGGAATGTCCTCTACGTAAGCCGACTCCGGCGAACCGCCATGCCAGCGCAGATAGCCGAAGAAGCCGCGTCCACGTATGGTGCAGCTGATGTTCGACTGCTCGTTGAGCACCGGAATAATCACCGAGTAGTGCTCGTTGCAGAGATAGACGATGCCCACGATGCCCTGACCGCACACCACGCCCATATCCTTGCGCACGCCGTCGGCGCTGCCTTTGTCGATGGTGATGAAGTTGTTAGCCTTGTCGAGCGACGAGCTGACGACCTTTGCCGGAATGGTCTCATAGTCGCGCATAACGTTCTGTTGCAGTCGTTCGACGAGGGTAGTGTCCTTGTTTGTCTTCAGCACCTGCTCGCGCAGCATTTCCACTTCGCGTTCGAGGTAAATATTGCGGTCGGTGAGTTGTCGGTTCACTTCGGTAAGAGCGAAGTATTGCTTAACGGACGAGTCCCATTCGTACATCTTTCCCGCTACGGCATTGGCTGACGAGAACCACACGCTGCCCTGATAGCTGTTGTACTTGAACAGCAGAGTGAGGCTCACCACCTCCAGCAGGAGGAAGACGAACCAATGGTTGTGGCGTGAAAGAAAATCTAATAAGTTGCGCATAGTCGAAAAGTAAAAAAGTAAAAGAGTAAAAAAGTAAAAAGCAGAGGGCGTATCATCGTTCCAACTCTTTTTACTCTTTTACTTTTTTACCTTCTTACCTTTAAATGTTATTTACTGTTGAGAGCTTTTTACTCTTTTACTTTTTTACTCTTTTACTTTTAGCTTATCTCATAAGGAATGAGAAGCGGTCGATGTTCTTAAGAGCAACACCCGCACCGATAGCTACGCTGTGCAACGGATCTTCGGCGATGTGGAACGGAATGTTGATCTTCTCCTGCAAGCGCTTGTCGAGACCGCGCAGCAGAGCGCCGCCACCACTGAGGTAGATGCCGTTCTTCACGATGTCGGCATAAAGCTCAGGCGGAGTGTTCTCAAGAGCAGAGAGCACAGCGTTCTCAATCTTTGCGATAGTCTTGTCGAGGCAGTGAGCAATCTCCTGATAGCATACCGGCACCTCCATTGGGAGAGCGGTGATGCGGTTCGGACCGTGAACGATGAAGTCCTCAGGAGCCTCGTCGCCAAGCTCGGTGAGAGCCGATCCGACGTGAATCTTGATACGCTCAGCCATACGCTCAGAAACCTTCACGTTGTGCTGGCGCGACATATACTCCTGAATGTCGGCAGTGAGGTCGTCACCCGCAGTGCGGATAGAGTTGTTCGACACGATGCCGCCGAGTGAGATGACAGCAATCTCTGTAGAACCGCCACCTATGTCGACAATCATGTTGCCCTCAGGAGCTTCTACGTCGATACCGATACCGATGGCAGCAGCCATAGGCTCGAAGATGAGGTATACGTCTCGTCCGTCAGCATGTTCTGCGCTGTCGCGCACGGCGCGCAGTTCAACCTCTGTAGAACCCGAAGGAACGCCGATCACCATACGCAGCGACGGGGTGAAGAGGCGGCTGCCAGAGTGTACCATTTTGATGAGTCCGCGCATCATCTGTTCGCAAGCGGAGAAGTCGGCTATGACTCCATCGCGGAGTGGGCGAATGGTTCGGATGTTGTCGTGAGTCTTCTCATACATCATCTTTGCCTTCGAGCCGACAGCAATCATTTTGTCTGTGCGACGGTCGAGTGCCACTACCGAAGGTTCATCAACAACAATCTTGTCGTCGCTGATGATGATGGTGTTGGCAGTGCCGAGGTCCATCGCAATTTCCTGTCTGAATGAAAAAAATCCCATTTATTGAATTTTGAGTTTTGAATTTTGAGTTTTGAGTTATTGCGACTTGCTGTCGCAATTTTGAATTTTGAGTTTTGAATTTTGAGTTTTGAATTGTCGGCTAAGCCGATGTTGAATTATTTAATTTTGAATTCATAACTCAAAACTGATAAATTCAAAATGCGCATAGCGCATAATTCAAAACTCAAAATTCAAAATTCAAAATTCTACTTTGCAAACCAAGCGTGGATTGCAGTATCGTAGTGGCTGCTTACGCCGAATGCGCGCTCAGCGAACATCTTGCGCTCAGCGAGAGTAGTCTCTGCGCCGTTAGCGTTGAGAATGTCGAGGAGCACCTTGTACTCAGCCTTGCTCGGAACGATCACCACGTCGTTGAAGTTCTTTGCGCCGGCGCGGATGAGCGAGATGCCGCCTATGTCGATCTTCTCGATGATGTCGGCCTCAGAAGCGCCGCTTGCTACGGTCTGCTCGAACGGATAGAGGTCAACGATAACGAGGTCGATTTCAGGGATAGCGTATTCTGCCATCTGCTGGCGGTCGCCTTCGTTGTCGCGACGAGCGAGGATGCCACCGAAGATGCGTGGGTGCAGAGTCTTAACACGTCCGCCGAGGATTGACGGATAAGAAGTGACGCTTTCTACAGCCTGGCACTCGTAGCCAAGCTTCTCGATGAACGCCTGAGTGCCACCGGTAGAGAGGAATTTAACACCTTCTTCGTTGAGCTTCTTCAGGAGCTCGTCGAGACCATCCTTATGGAATACAGAAATAAGCGCGGTCTTGATTTTTTTTGTTCCAGCCATTGTTTCTTTTATTATTGTTGATTATCCTTTTACTCTTTGTTGTTATCAGTCGTAATTGTCGTTAGACGCGGTTGTTATGCGCTTTGTGGCAGCGTCTTTCGCACACTTTACGAAAATCAATGCAAAGGTACTAAAAACCAAGAATATAACGTGTTAATTGTAGAAAAAATGCGGTAAAAGATGTGTTAAATCTGCTTTTAATTGATATAAATGCAAAAAAACGAGTCAAAGAATTGTCTTTAACTCGTTCTTTTGTAGCGGGACCCAGGATTGAACTGGGGACCTCATGATTATGAATCATGCGCTCTAACCAGCTGAGCTATCCCGCCATCGTTCTTGATTGCGGGTGCAAAGGTAATGCTTTTTTGTTAATCTCCAAAACTTTTTTCAAAAAAAATCACTTTTGTATGCAAATTATTTATTTTTTCCTTAACTTTGCACTGTCACTACATTATATATATAGTTATTACGCTACTAAAAACGATATGGATAAAAACAAAATCACAGTCGAACACCTCCTCAACTCAACCTCGAAGAACATAATTTGGCAGCTCATAGGTACCGATTCGGGTCTTCAGAAGTGGATTGCCGACAGCGTTACGCTCGACGGCGACCAGCTCACCTGCGCCTGGGGCGATGCCAACCGCCACCATGAAGTGCGCATGGCTACGGTCAGCGTGCTCGAAAAGTTCGGTCGCATACGCTGGTCGTGGGACGACGAGACCGACGGCTCGTATGTAGAGATACGCATGGAGAAAAGCAACCTCACCGGTGGCTATATGCTCTCTGTCACCGACTTTACCGACGACGGCGACAAAGAGTGGCTGATGGACATTTGGACGCACAACTTCGAGCGTCTGCGCCGCAGATGCGGAGTGTAGATGTAGACAGAGCGGCTCAGTGAAGCCGTAAAAATACTAAAATCATTTAATTTCGGGGAGTATATGAAATATTTATGCTAATTTTGCAGCATAAAAGTCAACATATACCCACCTCTTATATGTATGCTCCGGCGGCACGTTCCGTCCTATATATATAATAAGGTAAAAACTCTCACGATGTTTCGTATAAAGAAATTAGATATTTTCATTGCAAAGCAGTTCGGTCTTTTGTTCATAGGAACGTTCTTCATCTGCCAGTTTGTGCTGATGATGCAGTTCCTATGGAAGTATGTCGACGAGCTTATCGGCAAGGGTCTCTCCATGGACGTGCTTGCCGAATTTTTCTGGCACATGGGTCTTATGCTTGTGCCGCAGGCTATGCCGCTTGCAATATTACTTTCCTCGCTTATTACCTTCGGAAACCTCGGCGAAAGCTCTGAGCTTACAGCCATTAAAGCCGCCGGTATCTCGCTCATGCAGGCTTTCCGCTCGCTCATAGCCATCAGTCTGGCTATCTGCGTGCTCTCCATCTACTTCCAGAACTCCATCGGACCCGAAGCCCACCGCAAGCTCGCCGTGATGCTGATGTCGATGAAGCAGAAAAGTCCAGAACTGGAGATACCCGAAGGCGTGTTCTACGACGGCATACCAAACTCTAACATCTACGTCTCGAAGAAGAACATGGACACCGGCAAACTCTACGGCATCATGATATACCGCATGACCGGCTCTTACGAAGACCAGGCGATAATACTTGCCGACTCGGGTATGCTGCAGTCGACAGCCGAGAAGAAGCATCTGCTGCTCACGCTGTGGAGTGGCGAGTGGTTCGAGAACATGCAGTCGCAGGAGATGGCAGGCAGCGCTTCGGTGCCTTACCGTCGCGAGTCGTTCGTGCAGAAACGGATAGTGCTCGACTTCGACACCGACTTCAACGTGACTGACGGATCGTCGCTCTCCAACGACGCACGCGGAAAGAGTTTCACGCAGATAACCCACGATATGGACTCGCTGAAGCATGTGTACGACAGCATCGGCAACTCTTACTACACAGCCGACCAGCGTCTGTTCTACACGCTCGGCACGGTGTCGAAGGCCGACTCGCTGCGCGCCCTGCAGCTCGCCAAAGGCGCGTCATACAATGTCGACTCCGTATACGCCCGACTCGCGCCGCAGCAGAAACGCTCCGCTGTGAGCTATGCGCTTAACCGCGTGGCGTCGCGCAAGTACGACCTCGAGTTCAAGTCGCTCATCACCGACGACGGCGACCGACTCATCCGCCAGCACAAGATAGAGTGGGTGGCAAAGATTACGCTCGCCTTGTCGTGCATCATCTTCTTCTTCATCGGCGCCCCGCTCGGAGCCATCATTCGCAAGGGTGGCTTGGGTCTGCCGGTGCTCATATCGGTGCTCGTGTTCATTCTCTACTACATACTCGACAACTCGGGCTACCGAATGGCGCGAAGCGGCATGTGGACAATATGGTTCGGCAAGAGTCTTGCGCCAGCCGTGCTCGTGCCGATGGCGGTGTTCTTCACGTACAAGGCGACGAACGACTCCGTTGTGTTCAACGCCGACATGTACGCCAACGCCTTCCGCCGCTTCTTCGGACTGCGCATCAAGCGCCCGATATACCGCAAGGAGGTGGTGATAAACGACCCGCACTACGCCGAGAACCTCGCACAGCTGAAGCAGATGAACCGCGAGCTGACCGAATACTCGCTCACTCACCGTCTGAAGCACGCGCCGAGCTGGGTGAAAGTGTTCTTCAAGTACGAGCCCGACAACGTGATGGAGCGCATCGTGCCGCAGCTGGAGCAGATAATAGAAGACCTGAGCAACTCGCGCGACCGCACTATCATCAACCATCTGAGCCAGTACCCCGTGATGTCGGAGCGCGCCCACACACGTCCGTTCGAGCGCAAGTGGCTCAACATCGTGGCTGCCGCCGTCATACCGCTCGGCTTCGTGCTCTACATGCGCATGTGGCGCTACCGCCTGCGTCTGCAGCGCGACCTGAAGGTGGTGCAGGCAGAGAACAAAGTGATAATACGCCGCATCGAGGATATACTCAGCCGACAGTAGTGCATGAGAAAAAGACACAGACAACAATCAGATAATTAAGAATAAATATAAAACTAACCAGAGTTGGGCAAGATGTTTGTGGGTAAGAGCAGACACTCCAGCCACCGCAGCCTGCCGACTCATAAACCCTAAAATACTATGGGAGAATTCAAACTGAGCAGCATCGAAGACGCTCTCGAAGATTTTAAAGCCGGACAGTTCGTAATCGTGGTTGACGACGAAGACCGCGAGAATGAGGGCGACCTCATCATCGCAGCCGAGAAGATAACTCCTGAAAAGGTGAACTTCATGCTGAAGAACGCACGCGGCGTGCTTTGCGTACCTATCACCCTCTCGCGTTGTGAGGAACTCGACCTGCCGCACCAGGTGAGCGACAACACGTCGATGCTCGGCACACCGTTCACCGTCACAGTAGACAAACTCGAAGGATGCACCACCGGCGTGTCTATCCACGACCGTGCAGCTACCATAAAGGCGCTCGCCGACCCTGCGTCTACACCGCAGACCTTCGGTCGCCCGGGACATATCAATCCGCTCTACGCCCAGGACAACGGCGTGCTGCGCCGCTGCGGACACACCGAGGCTACAATCGACCTCTGCCGTCTCGCCGGACTCTATCCTGCCGGCGCACTCATGGAGATAATGAACGAGGACGGAACGATGGCACGCATGCCCGACCTGCAGAAGAAGGCAGAGGAGTGGGGCTTGCGCATCATCACCATCAAGGACCTCATCGCTTACCGCCTCAAGAAGGAATCGATCATCGAAGTGGGCGAGGAGGTAGACATGCCTACAGAGTGGGGACACTTCCGCCTCGTGCCGTTCCGCCAGCAGAGCAACGGACTCGAGCACATGGCTCTCGTGAAGGGCGAGTGGCGCGAAGACGAGCCGGTGCTCGTGCGTGTACACTCGTCGTGCGCTACGGGCGACATCCTCGGCTCTAAGCGCTGCGACTGCGGACAGCAGCTGCACAAGGCGATGGAGATGATAGAGAAGGAAGGCAAGGGCGTTGTAGTCTACATGCAGCAGGAAGGCCGCGGCATCGGACTCATGAACAAGATTGAGGCATACAAGCTGCAGGAGGAAGGCTACGACACCGTAGACGCCAACGTGCACCTCGGCTTCAAGCCCGACGAGCGCGACTATGGTTGCGGAGCACAGATGCTGCGCCACCTCGGAGTGCACAAGATGCGCCTGCTTACCAACAACCCTACAAAGCGCGTAGGCTTAGAGTCGTACGGACTCGAGATTGTGGAGAACGTGCCCATCGAAGTGATACCCAACGAGTACAACGAGCGCTATCTCAAAACAAAGCGCGACCGTATGGGTCACACCTTGCATCTGAAGTAATAATTAGTAGCGGAGGTGAAAGCCTCCGTAGCCGCAAGCAATGCTAACGATAAGAGAACAAGAGCTTGGGTGTATGCTATTTGTATATACCCAAACTCATGTTCTCTTCCTTTTTTATAGAGCAAATGATCTGTTTCGTATTAAAAATAAAAAATAGCGATTATGATTAAGGTAATGATATCGGCGCTTATATCGCTTATGTCTTTTGTTCCGATAATGGCGCAGAACATTAAGGGAAAGATTGAAAATACTAAAGGAGAACCTTTGGCTTTCGTGAATGTCGTGCTTCTGACTCGTGGGGATTCTGCCTTTGTCAAGGGGGCTGTGAGTGGCGAGGATGGTAGCTTTGTTATCGATTCTCCTTGCAATGACGGAATCATTAAGGTTTCATCAATTGGTTATACGACAGTTTTCCGAGATTGTCGTGGAGAAGACATGGGTGTCATCCGATTAAGTGAAGATTCCTGGATGCTCGGCGAAATCGTTGTAAGAAGCCAACTGCCCAAGACGGTGTTGAGCGGTGAAGGAATGACGACGACGGTATCAGGTAGCGTGTTGGAGAAAACTGCCAACATGGAGCAGTTGCTTTCACGCATCCCCAGCGTGTCGGCTAAAGACGGAGATATAGAAGTGTTCGGCAGAGGAACACCAGTAATTTATATCAATGGTCGTAAGATGCAAGACCAAATGGAGTTGCAGCGTTTGCAACCCACCGACATCAAGAACATTGAGGTTATCAGCAACCCTGGTGCACGTTATGATGCCAGCGTGAAGAGCGTTATACGCATCACCACCAAGAAACCGCAAGGCGAGGGCTTCAGCTTTGACAATAGCACCAGTTTTGTCATCAATGAAGACAAGCGCATGAGTTATTACGAGTCGTTCCAAGGCAACTATCGTAAAGGCGGTTTCGACATCACCGGCTTTTTGTATGGGGCATACACTCATCAACCAGATAACAAGAGAATACAGCAGTATACCTACACCAGCAATACATGGTTGCAGAATACTAAGATAACGCAAGAATATATAAATCTCAATCCGTATGCACGCTTGAATGCCAGTTATATGTTTGACGATGAGAACTCCATAGGTGCGAGTTTCAGTTACGACCGCTATGCAAGAAAAGAAGGTAGTGGACTACAGCAAGCCCTATCATACTGCAATGATCAACTCGTGGAGACATCTCGTGGAGACTATTTCTCTCCTGGTCATACCTCGAAATATCTTGCCAATGCCTATTATGTAGGCAAGATAGGGGCACTCAAAATAGACTTCAATACCGATTACTATTGGTATGGTGACAAGAATAGGATGACTATAAAAGAGAGCGTCACCGGCGAAGACAACCAGATAAAAAACTCTCAAGCCGACTCTTACCGCAACAACCGCAACTCGCTGGTTGCTTCTAAACTGGTTCTTGGTTTTCCACTGTTCAAGGGCGAACTGTCGGTAGGTGGCGAATACTCTTCTCTTAATCGTCGAATGTTATACACCATCGTGCCAGAAGTTACGAGTAATGAGAACGAGAAAGTGAAAGAGTCGATGACTTCGGCTTTCGTAGATTACACCCGCTCCTTCGGGGCGCTTTCTGTGCAGGCAGGTTTGCGCTACGAGTATAACGACTTTGATTATTACACAAACGAGATTCGCATCGACCTTCAGAGCAAGACATACAGCAACTGGTTTCCGTCGCTTGCCCTCTCGCTACCCGTAGGCAAGACCCAGATGCAACTGACATACGCAGCCGACATCTATCGTCCCAGCTACAACGAACTCAGAAGTGGCGTGCAGTACGACAACCAGTACACATACGAATCGGGAAATCCGTTCCTCACACCATCTATAACGCGCAATCTTACTTACGCTTTCTCATGGAAGTGGGTTAATCTGCAACTGATTTGTTCGCATATCTCCGATGAGGTTTGCACGATGACGCAGTCGTATCAGAACGACCCAATAAAGTCGCTTTCCCGTCCGGAAAATATCAACAGCTATAACTCCTTTCAGGCAGGACTGACGCTGAATCCAACCTACGGCATTTGGCATCCCACATTAGAGGCGATGCTCTACAAGCAATGGCTCAAGATGGACACGCACGTGGGCAATAAGCTCAATAATCCGGTGGCTGTATTCTCTTTTACCAACACGTTCGACTTCAAGTGGTTGACGGCTTCGCTCGTAATGACCGCACAGACCGAAGGAAACATGGGAAACAAAAATATACGTAAGGGATATTTCAACACCGATCTCTCTCTTTACAAGGCATTACTCAAAAATCGCCTGACGTTAACCCTTGATGTATCCGACCTATTCGCCACCGGCAATCAGTACCGCACGTTCTATTCCGGCGCTGCACGAACATTGTTTTACGATGCTTACTCCGTCAGTAGCATCACGCTGGGCATCCGCTATCGCTTTAACCCAAATCGGTCATTAGAGATTTTTTCGTGCAAA
>ULPT01003424.1_pt1 | contig 14291 bp, 10 predicted proteins | sample 1953751 | NCBI WGS metagenome assembly ULPT01 (sample SAMEA4835636, study PRJEB28245) | human gut metagenome | biome: gut microbiome; material: fecal sample | place: Denmark | collected 2008
AAATACACCGTCCGCGCCGGCGATTCGCTTTGGACAGTTGCCCGCCGCCACGGGCTCAAGAGCGATGACATCCGCCGCTGGAGCAATCTCACCTCCGACAATCTCCAGGTCGGACAGGTCCTCATCCTGAAGGGCGAACCCGCTGCTGAAAAGGCGGCTCCCGCCGTTCCGGCGACGATTCCCGCCGCGCCAGTCAGCGACGACCAGCCCGTGATTCCCGCCGATGACGTGGCGGCTCCCGCAATCGGCGACCCCGCAGTCGAGGATGTGGCCAAGAAGCCCTTCCAGCATCTTGTGATGAGCGGAGACACCCTTGAGAGCATCGCCAGCTACTACGATGACATCACGGTCGAGTCGATTCTCCAGGCAAATCCCCAGATCAAGTCGAATGCCGACCTGAAGGAGGGCATGGAGATCAACATCATCCTGAAATAGAGAGAGGAACTTTTGCATTCCGGCCCGGCGTTTCCCGACAGTGGTATGGCAGGGTCTTATAGTACGCGAGTTTTCCCGAACGGCCACACGGCCAAAACAGTAAACACATAGGAATCCCAAAGCGATGATTGTCACCACGAAGGAACTCTTCAAGCACGCCTACGGCAAGTACGCCATCGGCGCCTACAACATCAACAACCTGGAACAGTGCATGGGCCTCTTCCGCGGCAATATCGCCAGCAAGGCTCCGTTCATCATCCAGATCTCCAAGGGCGCCCGCAGCTACACCAACAAGCTGATGCTCGAGGGCATCATCCGCGCCGCAGACCAGGTCTTCCCAGAGGCCATCTTCGCCGTCCACCTGGACCACGGTGACGAGGCGACCTGCATGGACTGCATCAACTCCGGCTTCTACAGCTCCGTCATGATCGACGCATCCAGCAAGCCCTTCGAGGAAAACGTCGCCATCACCAAGCGCGTCGTGGAAGCAGCCCACGCAAAGGGACTGGTTGTCGAGGCTGAGCTCGGACAGCTGGGCGGCGTCGAGGAACACGTCTCCGTCTCCGAGGCGGATGCGAAGCTGACCGACCCCGACAACGCGAAGGAGTTTGTCGAGCGCACTGGCTGCGACAGCCTGGCCTGCGCCATCGGCACCAGCCACGGCGCCTTCAAGTTCACCGGCACCCAGGGACTCCACTTCGACGTCCTCGCTGAAATCCAGAAGCGCCTGCCTGACTTCCCGCTGGTCATGCATGGTTCCAGCTCCGTCCCGCAGGACGAGGTTCGCCGCATCAACATCGCCGGCGGAAAGCTTGCCGGCGCGAAGGGTGTCGACCCCGACCAGTTCCTGCCCGCCGCCAAGCTCGGCGTGACCAAGATCAACATCGACACTGACGGCCGCCTGGTCTGGTGCCGCGTCCACCGCGAACACTTCATCCTGGAGCCCCAGGATTTCGACCTGCGTCCCGCCGGCAAGGAGTTCATGGCCGCATACGCCGACTTCATCGCCGCCAAGAACGTGAAGCTGGGTTCCGCCGGACAGCTCGACAGCGTCCGCGAGTTCCTCGGCAAGTAATGCCGCAGGCAGGAATAGTCCCTGTCTAATCAATAAGGCCGTGGAGCTGCAACCCGCAGTTTCACGGCCTTGCTCTTTTCAGGAAAAGATGGAATTCACCACGACCACGAATCCATACCGTCTTGTCGCACTGGATATCGGCAATACGCTCATCCGTCAATTTCTCCCGGGAATGCACAGGGCGCTTGGGCTGCCAGACGACGGAGGAGGGGGCAATCTCCAAATCGAACCCTTCGGCGAAAGCTTCAGGGATTTCCTCCTGGGAGAAATCTCCGAGGAGGAGTATCTGCAGGAGTTCGAAAGACGGTTCGACGGACGATGGACGGTCCAGGAAATCCTCCGTGCCCACGAGGAGTATCTCCTGCCCTCAATCGAGGGAATGCCCGAGCTTGTCAGGGGAATGGCACAGGCAGGCACGAGGTTTGTATTCTTCTCCGATATCAATCCAATCCACTTCCGACGCTTCCGGGAACTCACACGAGGCGAATACGACTTCATTGCCGATGCAATCCGAAGCGACGAGGTCCACGCACTCAAACCCTCCGAGGAGATGTTCAACGCCTTCGAGGAAAAGTATGGACGCCCGGACCTGTATCTCGATGACAGAAGCGACCTGGTAGACGCCGCAAACAAACGGGGCTGGCACGCCGTCCGCGCCGGAAACGCCGCCCGCCTGAGAAAGGAACTATAGGGAGGCGGGCAAGGGGAAGAGGAAGCGACCTGCCTTCGCCGGGCGACACCACGCCGTGGGAGGAGGCCGAAGGGAGGCGTTTGACGACGCATCCCTTCAAGGTTGTCCCCTCGCCCATGCAGTGGCTTCAGCGGAGGCGGGTCCTCCCTTCTCCTTGCCTGCGGACTCCTAGGCGGAAAGCGCCTGGTCGAAGTCTGCGATTATATCGTCGATGTTTTCGATTCCGACGGAGAGCCTGATGAGGTCCGGGGAGACCCCTGCGGCCTTGAGCTCCTCTTCGGAGAGCTGCCTATGCGTCATGCTGGCGGGGTGCAGGACGCATGTCCTTGCGTCGGCGACATGGACCACGATTGAGGCGAGTCTCAGGTTGTTCATCACCTTTTCGCCCGCTTCCTTTCCGCCCTTGACGCCGAAGCACATTACGCCCGAGCATCCCTTGGGCAGGTACTTCTGCGCCAGCGCGTGGTCTGGACTGGACTCGAGCCCGGGGTAGTTGACCCATGCGACCTTCGGGTGCTTCTCAAGGAACCTGGCGAGTTCAAGCGCATTCTGGCTGTGCCTTTCCATGCGGAGGTGCAGTGTCTCCAGTCCGAGATTTGTCAGGAATGCGTTGAATGCCATCTGCGGATTCCCGAAGTCCCGGATCCACTGAGCCCTCATCTTGACCGAGAATGGGCACTGGGGGAAACTCTCCGTGTAGACAAGCCCGTGGTAGCTGATGTCAGGGTTGGTGAATTCGGGGAACTTGCCGTTGGACCAGTCGAAGTCGCCCTTCTCAACGATTGCGCCGCCTACGCTGGTGGCGTGGCCGTCCATGTATTTGGTGGTGGAGTGCGTGATGATGTCGGCACCCCACTCGAAGGGACGACAGAGGATTGGCGTGGGGAATGTGTTGTCGACAATGAGAGGAACCCCATTCGCATGGGCGACACGGGCGAACTTCTCAATGTCGAGGACGACTACCGAGGGATTGGTGAGGGTCTCGGCAAAGACCGCCTTCGTATTCGGACGGATTGCTGCCTGGATCTCGTCCTCGGTGGCGCCGGGCAGGACGAAGCTGAACTCGATGCCGCACTTCTTCAAGGTGTTGGTGAAGAGGCTGACGGTGCCGCCATAGAGGCTGGACGCGGCGAGAATGTGGTCGCCGGAACGGGCGAGGTTCAGAATCGCATTGGCATTCGCAGCCTGGCCGGACGAGGTGCAGACGCATGCGACGCCCCCCTCAAGTGCCGCGATCTTCTTCTCAAGGACGTCGACCGTGGGGTTGGCAAGGCGCGTGTAGAAGAAGCCAGCCGCCTTCAAGTCAAAGAGATCCGCAACGCTCTGCGCATCGTCATACTTGAAGGTCGTGCTCTGGACAATCGGGGTGATTCTGGATTCCCCGTTCTTCGGGGTGTATCCCGCCTGGACGGCGAGGGTCTCAATGTGGAATTCTCTGTTGTCGGACATGGTATTATTGATTCCTGGAGTTGAGTGGCTTACAATGTGGTTCCCGGCACTGGGGGCCAGGCCTCTCATGCTGTGCAATTAGCCTTAATTTAGATGAATCTGCTTCCCTCCTGAATGCATTTGCCCGGAGCAAGTATCATTTTTTTGACTTCGGCAACTGGAATTTCAGCCGCTTGACAGTGTGGTTCTCAACTTGTATGACTGTAATCTGTATCTGACGATAAAGGAATTTCTCGCCAGGGGACGGGATTCTGCCGGCAAGTTTCAGCACAAGCCCCGCCGCAGTCTCAAAACCGGTATTCGGGATTGTGATGCCGAGGTACTCCTCAAGGACGCCTATCTCCATCCGCCCACTGCAAAGGAATGCGTCGGGGGAGACGCGCAGGACGCGGTAGTACTCCGCCTCGCGCTCGTCATTCAGGTTGCCGACAATCTGCTCCACAAGGTCTTCGACGGTCACCATGCCGGTCATGCCGCCGTACTCGTCGACGACAATCGCCATCGTGAGGGACGAACGGCGCAACTCCTCGAGGGTTGCGTTGACGGGCTGGGATTCAGGCACGTAGAGAAGCTTCTTCGTGACAAAGGGCTTGAGGGGACGCCTCAGGAACTGCTCCTCGGAATCCCCCTCGGAGAGGTGCGCCAGCAAATCCCGGCAGTTCACTACGCCAACGATGCAGTCCACCCGCTCGTGGTAGATTGGCAGATGCTGGAATCCGGAGTCGGCGGACTCCCGGAGGGCATCGCCGACCTCCGCCGTGTCGGGCAATGACCTGATTTCGATGAGTGGAACCATCGAGGTCTCGACGGGGCACTTGTCCAGCTCAAGAAGCGACTGCATCATCTCGCCGGCCTCCTTGTTGACCAATCCCTGCTCGGCGGCAATCTCGGCAATCACCTTCATGTCCTCGCGTGTGACGCGCGCCCCCGCGCTCAACTCGTCGTGTCCCTTCGGCTGCGGAGAAAGAAGCCGCGCAATCCAGCTGGTCGCCACGACGGCGGGCTTGAGGAGGATTTCGGAGAGGCGCAGCGGGCGCGCCAGCAACAACGCCATTCCGGTTGATTTATTGCGCCCCAGGGCCTTGGGGATCACCTCGCCGCAAATGAGGATGATTGGAGTCAGAATCAGGGAGTTGATCCATTCATGCCAGCTTGGATTCGACCTAAGGACGGCGATTCGGTCAATGAGGAGCGTGGTCAGGAGAATGCTCCCGATAGTCGTGAGGCAGACATTGACGATGTTGTTGCCGACAAGGGTGATGCCGAGGAGCCTGTCTCCGTTCTGGAGGAACTGGCTTGTCAGCCGTGCCCGTCCATCCCCCTTGTTTGCGAGTTCATGGACCCAGGTGCGGTTTGCGCTTGTCATCGCCGTCTCCGAACCGCTGAAGAATGCGGAGAGTCCGAGCAGCATCAGGAATAGAATGAGAAGAATAGCCGTGGTCATGGTCTTACTCCTCCTCCTTTCCTTCGGGTTGCAGTTTGTTTATCAGGACTGCGGAGGCGAGGCGTCCGGCCGTGCGGACCACCTGGAATCTGTATCCCTGCTCCTCGAAGGAGTCTCCGGGGGCGGGGATGCGGCCCAGCATCTCCATCACAAATCCGGCAAGGGTCTCCGCCTCCACGTCGAACTCGCACTCCAGTTCGTCCTCGACCATTCGCAGCCGCGCCCGTCCGTCCGCCAGGTAGCCTCCATTGTGTTTCAGGAGGCGGTTGAAATCGCGTCCGCTGAAGGCATACCGCCCGACAATCTCCTCCAAAATCATCGAACGGGTGACCATGCCCTGGGTGCCGCCGTATTCCGAGACGACAATGCAGACCCGCAGTGCACGGGAGCGCATGGTCTGGAGAAGCTTCTCGATGTTGGCGGTGCCTGGAACAAATTCAATGGGGGAGACGGGCAGTTCCACGCCGTCCTTCGTCTTCTCGCCCTCGAAGGCCTTTCTGAAGGAGGATAGGGGGCGTGCGCCCAGCGGAGTGTTGCGGAATTTGAGAATCCTGTCGAAACTCAAGACGCACCATACGTCGTCGAGGTTCTCATGGAAGACGGGCAGGGCGCTGAAGTCGCTCTTTCTTGCAATCCTGAAGGCCTCGTCGAGCGTCGTGGTGTCCTCGATGCCGACAATCTGCATTCTTGGAAGCATGATTTCCCGTGCCTGGATTGTTCCGAACCTCAGGATTCTTTCGAGGAGGTCGTGTTCACGGCTGGTTGCAGCGCCTGTGGACTCCGCGCTGTCGAAGGTGGCCAGCAGCTCACCGTTTGTCAACGCCTCCCATGACGCCCCCTTGGAGTAGAATCCCAGCAACTTCAGCACGGCGATGGAAATTCCGTTGAGCACCCACAGAATAGGTGCAAGGGGATAGGAGAGGAACAACAGTATTGGCGCCGCGAAGAGTGCAACGGAAAGGTTGTGGCGCAGCCCGCGTATCTTTGGGATAAGCTCGCCGCCAAGTATCAGAATCGGCGCAACTACCGCTATGGATAGAACCGATGAAACCAGCGTCGAGGCGACCAGGCGGGACATCAGGGTCGCCGTCAGGACTGTCAAAAGGGTGTTGACGAAGAGGTTGCCTAGCAACACGGTCCCGAGCATGCGCTGGGAGTCCTTGAGAAGACGATGCACAATGCGCTCACGCCCGCTGCCATTCTGAAGACGACGCACCTGGGCTTTGCTCAAGGACAGAAATGCCGTCTCAGACGCCGAAAAAAAGGCGGATATCATCAGCAGGATGAGTATCGAAAGGATGATGGGAATGTATGACAATGTGATGAAGATTGGAAAATGGTTTTTCAGAGATTAGGGATGAGGGAAGAGAATGCAGTGCGTGGCTGGCGCGCTTGGGCGCGCTTGTAAGGTAGGGATTGGGGATGAGGGAAGAGAAAGCAGTGCGTGGCTGGCGCACTTGGGCGCGCCTGTAAGGTAGGGAGAAGGGATGAGGGAAGAGAAAGCAGTGCGTGGCTGGCGCGCTTGGGCGCGCTCAACGGAAGCCCACTGCACAGTGTCCACGCACTACCCTCTTCTCCCTTCTCCCTACTCTCTACTTTTGGAAGCCCACTGCAAAGTGTCCACGCACTACCCTCTTCTCCCTTCTCCCTACTCTCTACTTCCCCCACTCCTTCACCAGTCGTGTGAGATTGTTGCAGTCGTTGAGGGAGGCGGTTTCGCGGATGGAGTGCATTGCCCAGATTGGGATTCCCGCGTCTGCGGCGGGGACACCGAGTTCTGCGGCGACGATTCGTCCGATTGTGGAACCGCACTTTGAGTCTGAGCGCGGGGTGAACTTTTGGAGTGGGATGTCCCTCTCCCGTGCAATTGCCTCGACCCTTGCGGCCTCTGCGAGAGTCGTGGAGTACGACTGGTTTGCGTGGAACTTCAGCGCGGGGCCTTTGCCGAGGCGTGCCGACATTGGCGCGTCGAAGAGTTCCGAGAAATTCGGGTGGAATGCGTGTGCCGCGTCGAGTGACAGGCAATGGGACGCGGCCAGCATCCTGTGTGAAGTCTGCGGCGACTTGTCTCCGAGTGCGTCTGGAATTCTTGTGACGACACTGTTCAGGAAGTTGCTTCCTGCGCTTTGGTAGTTGAGTCCGACCTCCTCCAGGTCGAAGAAGCCTGCCAGGAAAGAGCGGGGCGAAGGGGCGTCCTCGTCGACGAGTGCCTGGAGGATTGCGTAGCAGCTCGCCAGGTTGTCCAGCCTTGGCGCCTGAATCATGTCTCCGATGATGGCGGGAGGCATGCCGTCGGCCAGGTAGAGATCCCCGTGGAGTTCCTTTGGCGCGACATCGGGGACGAGGGACGCCAGGAATTCCTCGCGTGTCTTGAAGGGGAGAAGCGCGCAGAGCTGGGTCTGGGCGTTGTATTTGAATCCATCGTTCAGGTTTGCAAAGTGTATTGGCGGATTTGGAATCACGGCGACGGATTCCTCCGTGCAGACGGAGAGCCCGCGGACGGCGCCGTTGTCACTCCAGGCGACTCTGCCGGCAACCTTGAGGGGTCTGTCAAGCCAGGAGGGGATTGTGGCGCCTCCATAGACTTCCACTGGAATCCTGAGGAGTCCTTCTTCCGTCTGTGACGCGTCCTCGAGTCTCAGCTTCAGTGCGGGGCTGTCTGTGTGGCAGACAGCGATTGCCAGCGAGTCGAGAGGGGTCTTCTCCGCCAGTGCGAATGCCACGAGGCTGGTGGAGTTTCGCTCGACAAAACACCTGGCTCCTGGCTCCAGGCGCCATTCGTCCTGCTCCCGCAGTCTCGTGAAGCCATGTTCCTGAAGGGTTTTGGCGATGTTTTCCTCTGCCTGGAATGCAGTGGGGGATGCTTCCAGAAACTTTGCGATGTCCGAGGTCGCTTTCATTTGCATTGTCTTGGAGCGTTCCGTGTGTGTGGCATTCTGCCGTGTACGAAGAGAGGGGAGGGCGCGCTAGGCATCCTCCCCTCTGCGGTCTGGAATTACTTCTCCAGGATGGCTTTGATGCGCCGTATGCCGCGCGAGGAGGATTCCTCCTTCACAATCTTGAAGTGTCCGAGCTCGGAGGTGTTGTTGGCGTGGGGGCCACCGCAGATCTCGGTGGAGAAGTCGCCTATCGAGTAGACCTTGACACGCTCGCCGTATTTGCTCTCGAAGATGCCGATGGCTTCGGTCTTCTTGGCCTCCTCCAAGGTCATCTCCTTGCAGACGACCGGAAGGTTGCGCTGAATCTGCTGGTTCACAAGGTCTTCGACGGCCTTGAGCTGCTCGGGAGTCACCTTCTCCGGCCAGTTGAAGTCAAAGCGAAGACGCTCCGCGGTGATGTTGGAACCGCACTGGTGGACATCATCGGAGAGAACCACCTTGAGCGACTTGTCGAGAAGATGCGTCGCCGTGTGAAGCTGGGCAGTGGCCTCGCTGTGGTCGGCAAGCCCGCCGTGGAACTTCTGCTCGGCTCCGGCCTGGGACTTCTTCTGGTGCTCCTCGGCGGCCTTCTTGAAGCCGTCCAGGTCGACCTTGAAGCCACGTTCTTTGGCCATCTCGACGGTCAGCTCAATCGGGAAGCCGTAGGTCTCGTAGAGGTTGAACGCATTCTTGCCCGAAACCTGCTTGTTGACAACAAAGTCGGGAACACGGTCAATCATCTTGTTGAATTCCCTGGTCCCCTTCTCAAGGGCGGCGGCAAACTGCTTCTCCTCCCGGTCAAGCTCCTCGTGGATTACATCGCGGTGGGAGACCAGCTCCGGGTAGATGTCGCCGTATTCGTCAATGACAACGTCCGCCAGCTTCGAGGTGAAGGCCTCGACCAGGCCAAGCTTCCGGGCCTCCCTGATTGCACGGCGGATGAGACGCCTGAGGACATAGCCCTGGTCGACGTTCCCCGGCTTCACATTGTCGGCCAGAAGGAAGGTCGCCGCACGGATGTGCTCGACCACTACACGGGCGGAACGGTTGGAGTAGTCCGCCTCCTTGTTGCCGGAAAGTTCCTGGAGGCGCCTGAAGAGGCCCGCGAACAACTCGGTCTGGTAGGCGCTCGGAACACCCTCCAGGAAGGCGGTGACACGCTCCACGCCCATCCCGGTGTCGACATTGGGATGCTCCAACGGCACATACTTGCCGTCGGCTGTCTTGTTGTACTGCATGAAGACGTCGTTCCAGATTTCGACCCACTTTCCGCAGCCGCAGTCGGGCCCGCAGTCGGGGCCGCAGTCGGGCTTGTCAACGGGGACGAACATCTCGGTGTCGGGACCGCAGGGGCCGGTCTGGCCGGCAGGACCCCACCAGTTGTTCTCCTTGCCCAGGAAGTAGATGTTCTTCTCGGGAATCCCCTCGGCCATCCAGTAGTCGGCCGCCTCCTGGTCCCTGGGCGCATTCTCGTCACCCGCAAAGCAGGTGACCTTGATCTCCTCGGGCTTGAAGCCAAGCTCCTGGGTCAGGAAAAGGAAGGACATGTGGATGGCCTCCTTCTTGAAGTAGTCACCGAGGGACCAGTTCCCCAACATCTCGAAGAAGGTCATGTGGAAGGGGTCGCCGACTTCGTCTATGTCATTGGTGCGTAGGCACTTCTGCACATCGGTGAGCCGCTTGCCCATGGGGTGCTTCTGCCCAAGCAGATAGGGGACGAGCGGATGCATGCCCGCCGTCGTGAAGAGGCAGGTGGGGTCGTTCTCGGGAATGAGGGGGGCACTCTTGATCTCGGCGTGGCCGTGGGACTTGAAAAAGTCGAGGAAGAGTCTGCGCAGCTTGGCTGCGTTCATGTTGGGACGCATCTTCTTTGCTTTTGACTGGATAATAAATCCTGCGCTTCAGGACCACGCCCGAAAAATGGCTGGCCCAACGCAGTGGGTCTGTTTAAACGGAAATCTGCATAATGTACCACGGAATCAACGGGCTGAGACCGACTATTCGCCCTTGTCACAAAAAATGTAGGGTCGGTCGATCTGGACGATGGCGTCGGTGTCCGGCCATAATTCCTTCACGATGGAGACGATTCGAGCCTTGGCCTTCGCCGCGTCCTCCTCCACGTCGTAGGGGACTACGCAGTCGAAGATTACGTTTGAACGGGTGGGGCCGGGCACCACACGGAAGTCATGCACCCTGACGTCGTGCCCAAGCACGGCCAGGGCAGCCCCAAGCTCGTCACGCATCTTCGCGACATGCTTGTCGTCGGTGTGCAGGGGATCCATGTGGATGACGCTGATGCAGCCAAGCTCCTCGTCCATCTGCTCCATTGCCTCGGTCAATACCTCGTGGAGCTTGTAGATGTCCTCGTTCCCTGGAACCTCGCAGTGGACGGAGATGTGAAGGCGCCCGGGACCGTAGTCGTGGACGACCAGGTCGTGGATGCCGACGACCTCAGGGTGGCTCAGGCAGATCTTCTCGACTTTCTTGACAAGCTCCGGGTCGGGGGTCGTCCCCAGCAGCTGCAGGAGCGGCGTCTTCACGGCGTCGATTCCAGCCTTAACGATGATGAGTGCCACGACGAGTTCGAGCCATCCGTCCAGGTTCATCGAGTTCGGGAACCACTTGAAGAGGATGAGTCCCATGAGTACGGCCGCAGTGGAAAGGGTGTCCGAAAGGGAGTCCATTCCAGTGGAGTAGAGTGCGGAGGAGTGGACTTTCCGGGATGTGTCAAGCATGAAGTGCCCCATGTAGCACTTGAGGGCGATGGAGGCAAGAAGGGTCGCCGCCGCCCACCAGGAGAAGACTAGCTCCTGGGGATGGAGGATGTGCGTCACGGATGCCTTGATGAGCTCCGCCCCAAGCAGCAGGATGAGGACGCCTACCCCGAATCCCGCCAGGTACTCGATGCGCCCATGCCCAAAGGGACGGTGGGGCTGGGGCTTCATCCCGGAAAGGTGGAAGGCAAGCGCCAGAAGAAGCCCGCTGCAGACGTCGCTCAGGTTGTTGATGGCGTCCGCACGTATGGAGGCGGAGTTCGCCCAGGAGGCTGAAAGCCATTTTGCGACGACCATCGACAGGTTGAGGATGATGGCGACCACGGCACAAAGGACTCCGTAACGCCGCCTGACCTGCGGGTCGTCGTAGTTCCGCCAGTCTTTTATGAACAGTCTTGCAAGCAGGGTGATCATCTTTGTCGGCGCCCGTATGCGCCCCTGGGATAATATGAAGAGGAGGAGGAAAGGGCGGCTGTTGCCCGTTCTCTCCTCCTCTGCACGGATGCGCGGTTTCAGCTAGAGCCCCACTGCGGCTCTGATTTTCAGCATGGATTCCTCGGCGACGGCGCGGGCTTTCCTGGCGCCCTCCTGGAGTATCTCCTCGACCTTCGCGGGATTGGCCATCAGTTCCGCACGGCGGGCACGCGCCTCCGCAAAGTAGTCGGTGTATTTCTCGAAGAGGAGCTGCTTGGCGACGCCGTAGCCCATTCCACCCGCAAGGTACTGCCGGCGCAATGCCTCGGTCTCCTCGGGGGTCGCCATCAGCCTGTAAAGGAGGAAGACATTGCAGGTGTCGGGATTCTTCGGATCCTCCACAGGCGTGGAGTCGGTCTTGATTTTCATGAATTTCGAGCGGATTGCCTTGCCTTCGCCAAAGAGTTCAATGGTGTTGTTGTAGCTCTTCGACATCTTCTGGCCGTCAAGGCCGGGAATCACGGCGACATCCGGTTGGATGATGGCGTCGGGTATGGTCAGGATGTCGCCAAAACGCCTGTTGAAGGCCATCGCCAGGTCTCGGGTGACTTCAAGGTGCTGCTTCTGATCCTTGCCGACGGGCACGTAGTCCGCATGGAAGAGGAGGATGTCGGCCGCCATCAGCGCAGGATAGGCAAAAAGCCCGTGGGTGGCCTCCAGCCCGTGGGCAAGCTTGTCCTTGTAGGAGTGGCAGCGCTCAAGCAAGCCCATGGGGCAGACACAGGAGAGGAACCACGCAAGTTCCTGAACCTGGGGAACATCGGATTGTCTCCAGAAGACGGTCTTCTCGGGGTCGATTCCACACGCCAGGAAGTCTATGGCAACCTGCATGGTACGGGCGCGCAAATCCTCGGGCTTCGGGCAGGAGGTCATCGCATGGTAGTTCGCGATGAAGTAGAAACACTGGTTCGTGTCCTGCGCCTCAATCGACTGGCGCATGGTGCCGAAGTAGTTGCCTAGATGAAGCGTCCCGGATGGCTGGATGCCAGTCAATACGCGCTTGTTGCTGACCATGACTGATTGATACTCCTAAGTACTAGAACTCAAATTAAAAACAAATCCATACGACGCACCCCAAAAACGCCGTAAATTCGCATAATGTAACCAGAAATCAGAGACGCGACAGACGGAATGCCCCACACACCCACGACTCCCCTCTCCTCTGGGCGCGCTCGAGCGCGCCATCCACGCACTCCTCCCTTTTCCCTCCTCCCTTCTCCCTACTTAAGGGACACGTGGCGGAATCGCCGCGCGGGCGCGCTCGAGCGCGCCATCCACGCACTCCCCTCTTTTCCCTCCTCCCTTCTCCCTACTTTCACAAGACAACTTAACAAGACCGCGCTATATTAAGCGCCGCAACACGGAGCATAGCGCAGCTTGGTAGCGCGACTGGTTTGGGACCAGTAGGTCGAGGGTTCGAATCCCCCTGCTCCGACCAATTATAACCCCATGATTCTCAATGAGTTGCGGGGTTTTTTATTTGCTGTGTGGAGGAATTCCCTGCGGATTTCTGCCTTTTTTGTGTGTTTCGTGTTTTTTGTGGTTCATCCCCTCCCTCCTCCCTTCTCCCTACTCTTGACTGTCGCCCACTGCAAAGTGTCCACGCACTATCCTCTCCCCTCTTCTCCCTCCTCCCTACTTAAGGGACACACGGCGGAATCGCCGCGCGGGCGAGCTCGAGCGCGCCATCCACGCACTATCCTCTCCTCCCTCCTCCCTACTTTCGTGATTCAGAAGCCCCTTATATTTCTGCTTTTTCGTGTATTTCGTAGTTACATCCGTCTGCCCGTCTGCAAACGGAAAAAACAGAAAACCCGAAGATTTCCTGGCTGGAGGTGAATATTTGGGGCGGATTATAGCCGTTTAGTGTCAAAAACTACTGGAAGTTCACATTTAATTAGTGTCTGCTGATTAAGGTGTCTTATTTCGGCCAGGTGCAGACTTTGCCTGGCGAGTTGACGGTCTCTCCGGCCATCCGCTTCGCGCCGTGGTCTGCCCATGTGCATTCCGCCGATGCCGCCGTGTCAGCCCATGGTATCGGAAAACTCGATCAAATGCCACTTTCCGGGGCTTTCCGGCAGCTCCAGGAAATAAAGCACAAAAAAAACGTGGCCGGGATTCCGAACAGGTTGGCGACGAACACCGACAGCGCCAGGCTTGCCAGGGTTGTCTCCGCCAGCCTGGTGACAAGCAGCGCTGCGCCGCAGGTGCGCTTTTCCCTGCTGAAGAACCACTCGACTTCAATGCGGTCGCTCTCGTCCCTGGCCTCCCGCCGCCGTGACTCCCTGTCCTGTCTGGCGGGCCGTCCCGGCCCCCGCCCGCACATCGTGATGCAATGCTTCTTGCAGAAGTCGCGGTTCTCCCTGGTGCGGTAGATCCTGTCGACCAAAGCGCGCAGGGTAGTGCCCTGTGCGCGCGCGGCAACGTTCGACGGCGTCCTTGAACACCCCGCACTCGTTGTATGGCTCGAACGAAGCCTTCTCCATGCGGGCATGTCCCTTTTCGTCGATGCTGACATCGTACTTCGGTCCGAATTCCACCGGGGATTTGGCCTTGCCCCGCACTATGGGGCGGACATGCGGCTGGGAAATACTCACTATCCTGTTTGCCACGCGATGGTTGTGCGCATCGAACATCGTCTTTTGCTGGCGATTCAGTTCGACGATGGCGTCCAGCAGCCTGGCCTGGCGGTCGGTGAGGCGTCCGCCCCGCGCCAGAAGATCGTCTATGAACCCGAGATTGCGGGCAAGCGCGAGAAGTAGCTTGCGCACCAGGGCGCGCATCTTGTCTGCGGGACGCTTCCTCGCCCTGGCTATCCCGAGGTACGCCTTGCGGAGCACCTCCCTGTATGTGCGCGGATGGCGCTCGCCCTTTGCCGCCACCTGGCGGTGGAGGGCATCGATAATTTCATCGGTCTTCTCCCTTGCCTCGTTGAGCAGTGAAAAATCCTGCGGGAAGCGGATGTCCGCGGGCGAGCAGGTGGCGTCCAGGATCAGCGTTCCAGCGACGCCGTCCGCGCCCGCCTCCGGCG
>ULPT01031532.1_pt1 | contig 14257 bp, 9 predicted proteins | sample 1953751 | NCBI WGS metagenome assembly ULPT01 (sample SAMEA4835636, study PRJEB28245) | human gut metagenome | biome: gut microbiome; material: fecal sample | place: Denmark | collected 2008
GCGCGAGTGCTGTGGGAACTATGGGAGCTATGGGAGCTAAGGAAATGATGGGGGCGCCGGGAGTGCCGGATGAGATGGGTGTGCCGTGTGGGTGCGGATATTTTTAGGGTTAGGATGCTTGTGGTACAAAGATTATCGTTATCTTTGTGGAGATTTTGCAAGTTGGTACAATTCAGGGCAGGATAATCCAAGTGTAATATTTAATCTTTAATTTAATCTTTAATATAATAGTTGATCCATGGTAAAGAGTTTAAGAACAGTAGCTTTTGCCGCTATATGTTCGTTAGTGATAGGCGGTTACGCAGGCACGGAAGCCTATGCGGCAGACCCGGCGGTGAAGCGTGAGATGCGCTCGGCGTGGGTGGCCACCGTCTGGCAGTTGGACTGGCCGCAGTCGACAGTATCGTCGACGGGCAATACGACGCAAATCAATGCGCAGAAGAAGCAGCTGACGACGTTGCTTGATTCGTTGGCGCGCAATAATATGAATTCGATATGTTTTCAGGTGCGTTCGCGATGCGATGCGATGTATAACTCGAGCTATGAGCCTTGGTCTTCCGACCTTGTTTCGTACCGCGGCCTTGACCCCGGGTACGATCCTTTGGCGTACTGCATAGAGGAGTGTCATAAGCGCGGCATGGAGTGCCATGCATGGATTAATCCGTATCGATATGAGAGCCAGATAGGGCAGTGGAACGGCACCCCCAAAGCCTATCGTGACGAGCATCCGGATTGGCTGCTTGATGTGAAAGAAGCGTCGATATTGAATCCGGCTTTGTCTGAGGTGCGTCAGCGCATATGTGATGTCGTGGACGAGATTGTCCGCAATTACGATGTTGACGGGGTGCTCTTTGACGACTATTTTTATCTGCAAGGTATTTCGACGGAGGATGCAGCTCATTATCAGAGTTATAAGCAAGGCGGCGGGACGCTGTCTTTGGGCGACTGGCGTCGTGACAATGTCAATAAGATGGTGGCCGATGTGTATTCGACCATTAAGAAGGCCAAGCCGTATGTCCGCTTCGGCATCTCGCCTGCGGGCGTGGCTGCCACGAGTGCTTCGGTAGCCGGCAAATATGGTTTGCCTCCATGTCCGGCCGGAAGCGACTGGCAGTATAACGGCATTTATTCCGATCCGTTGGCGTGGGTGTCATCGCGCACGCTTGACTTTATCTCGCCGCAGATTTACTGGAAGATAGGCTCCAGTGCCGATTATGACGCCATATGCAAATGGTGGAGTAATGCGGCCAATAAATTCGGACGCCACTTCTTTTCCTCACAGGGTGTCTCGTACAACTACGGCGAGGAAGAATACGCCAAGCAGGTGCGTCTGAATCGCGAGTATACGCTCAATGCTGCCCCCGGTTCGGTGTTTTATTCGGCTAAGTACTTGTATCGCACCACGACTCCGCTGTTGGGACATTATCTTAAGACGCAGGTGTTCAATACGCCGGCGCTTATACCGGCGATGACGTGGTTCCCGGTAAGTTCGCCGGCCAAGGTGAGCAATGTCAAGCGCAGCGGTTCGACGCTGACGTGGACCGGTGTTGAGGGTATGCGTTACACGGTGTATGCTGTTCCGAACAGCGTGCCCGATGCCAATTTCGACCGCGAGCCCGAATATCTTCTCGGAGTGAGCTACTCGACGTCCTATACCATTCCTTCCGACAAGGTGAGCGGTTTCCGCTGTGCCGTATGTGTATATGACCGCTACGGCAACGAATATTCGCCCGTCTTTGTCGGGGCGGCCGTGACCACCCTCCCGTCCCCCGAGCTGACCTATCCGGCGGAGGGTCAGGAAGTTGAATTACCCTTTATGTTCAAGTGGAATGCTGTGCCCGGCGCGGCCAATTACTTGCTCGAGGTAGGCAAAGATGCGTCGATGAGCGAGCTTATAGGCGTAACCGAGGTTTCCGGCACCGAGAGCCTTTCGTCCGCCATCGAGGGTATGGAGACCGGGCACGAACTGTATTGGCGCGTGCGTGCATGCGCTGCCAATGCCAATGACGGCGTGAGTGTTTCGCGCCGCTTTACGCCCACCAAGCTGCACATCATCTCGCCTTACGATACCGAACAGAACGTCAGTCTCACTCCCACAATAACGTGGTCCGTGGCCGACCGTCAAGTCCGGGTTCAGGTGTCCTCCACCGGGGTCTTCGATGACGAAGACATCGTTATAGATGCCACTGCAACAGGCAGCTACACCGTGCCAAAATACATACTCAAAGGCTATACGTCGTATACAATCCGTCTGAAGTACAGCTTTGGCGGATACGATGTGATGTCCGCTCCGGTGACCTTCACCACTTGTGAGGCCGTGCAGACCGTCCCCGAAGTCGTCCCCTCGGCAGACGGGATACTGTATGCAAATTCGCATTTGGCAATAAAGCCCATTGAGGGTGTCAAGAAAATACGCTTGGAGCTTTCGGCTAATGAGAGCTTCAAGTCGCCACGCAACTCATACATTTGCACGACCATAGAGGCCCCGACCTTCACCGATGCCAAAGAGGCGCGCAACATCAAGGCCGGCACCAAGAACCTGGTTAACGGGACAAAATATTATGTACGAGCGCGTGCGACTTATGCCACCGCCGACGGCGACAAGGACACGGCATGGTCCGATGTGGTATCCTTCACGTATAGCAACACCGATGGTGTCGAAGATATCGAAGCCGACGGTGCATCCCGAGCTTTTACGTGGGACGGCGAGACGCTTAGAGCCATGGAAGGCACGGCCACTATCATGGTGTATAATGCAGCGGGCACACTTGTCGCCGGTTACGCCTCCGGAGTGACCGAGGTCAGGCTCAATCTTCCTGCCGGAATATATATGGTTAAGGACGGCTGCGGCCATGTGATGAAAATTCGCATAAGGTAATGTAAATGCTTAATTAATGCAAATGCTTAATTTAATGACACGAAAACTGACATCGGGCGTTGTTTCGGCCATTTTTTGTGCCATTGTCTCGGCGCTTGTCGCAACATCGTGCAGCGGACATAACGGAGCTGCCAAGAATAACGAAAAGGGAGATACCCTGACCCACGAGAGTGCCATGCTGACGATGATACAGTATGACGGATGGATAAGAGCCACCATATCCGACCCGTGGAGTCAGGACAAGACCTTGGCGACATACTGCCTTGTGCCGCGAGATGCCGAGATGCCGTCCGACCTGCCTAAGGACGCGAGTACGGTGGTGGTACGTACCCCGATTCGCAGTGCCGTGGTCTACTCGAGCGTGTATGCCCAAGGCATTGAAGACCTCGGATATATAAAGACCGTCACCGGAGTGGCGGATGCCGAGTATTTTACGCATGGCTATGTGCGTGAGCACCTTGACGCCGGTGACATTGTCAATATCGGCAACTCCTCGTCCCCGTTGATGGAACGTATCGTAGACTTGTCTCCGGACGTGCTTATACTGTCGCCTTACGAAGCCAATCGCAATGACCGCGTCTTAGACAAAACCGGCGTGGTCGTCGTCCGGATGGTGGACTATATGGAAACGACACCTTTGGGACGTGCCGAATGGCTCAAACTATTGGGGGCCATGTACGGTGACTTGGACAAGGCAACGGCGCAATACGATGCTACGGCTCGTAAATATCGAGAAATAAGCCAACGTATGGCATTGTGTGACGTCCGCCCCATGGTACTTACCGACACCGAAATTTCGGGGACGTGGTATATGCCAGGCGGCGGCAGCTATGCAGCCCGTATGATTGACGATGCCGGAGGCATGGTGCCGTGGAGCGACAACGCCTCCACGGGGTCTTTACCATGTGACTACGCCGCTGTGTATGAGCGTGCTTCCGAGGCTCCGGTATGGATAATGCGCACCTTCGGACCGATTACTCTCGCTGACTTGCGCAAGGCCAATGCATTGAACGGTAATATCAAAGCGCTCAAAGTCGGCAATGTCTATTACACGGACACAAGTACCGGTACATTCTTTGATGATATAGCCTTTCATCCCGACCGGATACTTGGCGACTACGCAGCCATGATTCATCCCGAAGTCGTAAAGCAGCCCTTGAAATATTTTGTCAAGGCACAATGATATGATACGACCCTGCCGCTGTCGATACGTGTAGCGGCGGGGTCGTACTATCACGAGCGTGATTCTCTTAGGCCGTTGCGAGAGAAAAACGTGGAGAAAGGGGCAAAATCGTTAGCCCGGTAGAGGTATCATAATCGTATACCCGGTAGTCAATCGCCATTACGCTCGTGGTATGCGTTAAAAAAAGAGAGACTGCATGGTCTTAGAATAATAAAAAAGCATAAAATGGCGTAAGCGTGTGCGTTTTATACGAAAATAATTGTACCTTTGTATTCGATAAATCAAAAGAAAAAGCACTACACAAGAACTAACCCCCAAGACCGCGAGGTCTGAATACGGCGTCCCACGCCTGAGGCGTCAAAGTACTAAGTCAAAATCTCATATATCAGGCGCGTGAATTAATACATTTTTTATCTTCAACTCCGATTACAGGCTTCACTGCAAAAAAACTTAGAGCCAACAAAAAAAGATGGAAAACAACGAAAAAAGACCCAAACGTCCGCGTATCAGCGAATCGCGCGTGACATTGGAGAGTCAGGACACCGGTCGTCCCATGACAGACAATGCACAGGTAGAAGACAACGAACAACGTCCCTATCGCCCCTATAATCGTCCCCAGCAGGGCGGTTACAATAGGCAGTACAACAGCGGTTTCAACCGTCCGTACAACAACTACAACCGAGCACAAGGCGAAGGCGCCGAGGGTCAGGCTGAAGGCGAGCGTCCACAGCAAGGATACACTCCTCGTCCGTACAACAACTATCGTCCTCAGCCGCACTACAATCAGGGCGGCTACGGCAATACCAATCGCCAGCAGGGTGGCTACGGTCATTCCAACCGTCAGCAGGGCGGCTATGGCAATCCCAATCGTCAGCAGGGCGGCTACGGTCATTCCAATCGTCAGCAAGGCGGCTACGGCAACCCCAACCGTCAGCAGGGCGGCTACGGCAATCCCAATCGTCAGCAGGGCGGCTACGGCAACCCCAATCGTCAGCAGGGCGGCTACAACCAGCAGGGCGGCTATAACAATAACCGCAAGAACAAATACAACAATCGTCCCCAGCAAGGCGGATACAACAATAAGCGTAAAGGCCAAAACCGTTACGACCAAGAAGACAACCCGTTCCCGGGCAAGGGCAAGAGCTTCACTCCGCGTCCCAAGCGCATAGAGTACGAAATGCCTATACCCGATCCCAACGAACAAATTCGTCTGAACAAATTCATGGCCAATTCGGGCGTATGCTCGCGTCGCGAAGCCGATGAATACATCCAGCAGGGACTTGTCAAGGTCAACGGCAATGTAGTGACCGAATTGGGTACCAAGATATGCCATAGCGACGTAGTCGAATACGACGACAAGGTAGTGGCACTCGAGAGCAAATGCTATATCCTGCTCAACAAGCCCAAAGACTGCGTCACCACCAGCGACGATCCCAACGGTCGTACTACGGTGATGGACATCATCAAGGGAGCCTGCACCGAGCGCGTATATCCCGTAGGTCGTCTTGACCGCAACACCACCGGAGTGCTTCTGCTGACCAATGACGGCGACCTTGCCTCCAAGCTGACCCATCCCAAGTATGTCAAGAAGAAAATCTACCATGTTTGGACCGACAAGGATGTCAGCGAAGAAGACATGCAGCGCATAGCCGACGGCATCGAGCTTGAAGACGGCGAAATACACGCCGACGCCATCAGCTATGCCACCGAGACCGACCGCAACCAGATAGGCATCGAAATACACTCCGGGCGCAACCGCATCGTTCGCCGTATCTTCGAGAGCCTCGGCTACCACGTCACCAAGCTGGACCGTGTGTACTTTGCCGGACTTACCAAAAAGAACCTGCCGCGCGGTCGTTGGCGCTATCTGACGCAGCAGGAAGTCAACTTCCTGAAAATGGGCTCCTTTGAATAAAGCTGCATAGAACAGTATAAACCATACAACACAATGAAACGAACAAAAATCGTCGACATCTTCAACCCCGAGCTCTTGGATACGGACGTGTGTGTCAAAGGCTGGGTGCGTACCCGTCGCGGCAATAAGCACGTGCAATTTGTGGCGCTCAACGATGGTTCGACAATCAAGAACATACAGATAGTCTTCGACATGTCGGTATTCACCGACGAGCAGTTGAGGCCTATCACCACCGGAGCATCCCTATGTGTAACCGGCCGCCTCGTCGCCTCCATGGGCAAGGGCCAAACTTGTGAAATCCAGGCGCAAACCCTCGAAGTGTACGGTACAGCTGACCCCGCCGAATATCCTCTCCAGAAAAAAGGCCATTCGCTTGAATTTCTGCGCGAAATAGCCCACCTTCGTCCGCGTACCAATACCTTCGGAGCCATCCTGCGCGTACGCTCGGTACTGGCATACGCCATCCATCGTTTCTTCAACGAAAAAGGCTTCTTCTACCTCAACACCCCGCTGATTACCGAAAGCGACTGCGAGGGAGCCGGTGCGATGTTCCAGGTGACGACCCTTCCGTTGGATAACCCGCCCAGAACCGAGGACGGCAAGGTGGACTACTCCAAAGACTTCTTTGGCAAAGCGGCTGCACTCACCGTTTCGGGCCAGCTCGAGGGCGAATTGGGTGCCACGGCCTTAGGCGCCATATACACCTTCGGTCCGACCTTCCGCGCCGAGAACTCCAACACCCCGCGCCACCTTTCCGAATTTTGGATGATAGAACCCGAGATGGCATTCTATGAAATCGAGGACAATATGGACTTGGCCGAGGAATTTATCAAATACTGCATATCCTTTGCACTCGAAAAGGCCAAGGACGACATCGAATTCCTGTCCCAGATGTACGACCCCGAATTGGTAGAGCGTCTCCGCTTCGTAGTCAACAACAAATTTGTGCGTCTGACATACACCGAAGGCGTCAAGATTCTTGAAGAAAGCGGACATAAATTCGATTTTCCCGTATATTGGGGCGCCGACCTCCAGAGCGAGCACGAACGATACCTTGTCGAGCAGCACTTCAAGCGTCCGGTGATACTCACCGATTATCCCAAAGAAATCAAGGCTTTCTATATGAAGCAGAACGAAGACGGCCGCACTGTGCGTGCCATGGACGTACTGTTCCCCAAGATAGGCGAGATTATCGGCGGCAGCGAACGCGAAGCCGATTACGAGAAACTGCTGACACGTATCAACGAATTGGGCATCCCCATGAAAGACATGTGGTGGTACCTGGATACACGCAAATTCGGCACCGTGCCACACTCCGGCTTTGGTCTCGGCTTCGAACGCCTTGTGCTGTTTGTCACCGGTATGGCCAACATCCGCGATGTCATCGCCTTCCCACGCTACCCGGGCAACGCCAATTTCTGACGCCGTCCCAAGCATAAAAAAGCCGAGAAATCTACTGAGGATGTACTTGTCCAAAGGATGGTTTCCCGGCTTTTTTTATTTGTACAGTTAAACTTTTTGAGCCTTAACCTATCAAAATACTAAACCACCAATAAAACTTTACACGGATGAAACGCTTAATAACACTCGTATCGGTCGTATTACTATCCACGACTCTTGTGTGCTCGACCGGTCAAAGCCGCGGCCGCAACAACAGCAATACACGTCCTCCGATGACATCCGCACCACAAAACCGTCCCGGCAATATGGGTGGAAGCTCGACAGGCAGCCGTACCGGCAATAGCTCACGTTCAAACGATAGCTACCGTCCCGGCGGCGGCAACAGCAACCGACCTGATAAGGGCTATCGTCCCGGCGGCGGCAACAGCAACCGACCTGATAAAGGCTACCGTCCCGGCGGCGGCAACAGCAACCGACCCGATAAGGGCTATCGTCCCGGCGGCAATACACCGCCGCCGCAGAGCCATCGTCCGGGTGGCCATCACCATAGCGGTCATCGTCCCGGCGGTTACCGTCCCGGCGGAAACTACACTCGGCCCACACCTCCGCCTCCGCCACCGCCACGCCACGACCGCTATTGCTACCACAATACGCCTCCATATCGTCCCTATATGCCGTACAACCGACCTTGGCGTCGGCCCACACCTCCGCCGTCATGGCGTCCTTACTACGGATGTCCCACATTCAGCAGTATCCTTGGTGTAACTTTGGGCACGGCACTGAATCTGTCGCTTGATTACCTGTTCAACAGCGGATACAGCATCATGGGATACGGAAACAATCAAGTATATCTCTCCAATGTTCCTGTGTACAACTATACTTGGCCGTCTGCAACGCTGTACTACGGCACCGGAGGAGGCTTGCAAGGTAGCGAGTTTGTATACTCCTCGCCCGGGTACGACATAAGTCGCTACAATGCATTATACAGCCAACTTGTACGTCAGTACGGGTATCCGGTAAGTGTTCAGGATACCTATGGCGGAGTGACCGCCACTTGGTGGGGATATAACAACGGCTACATTACACTGTCGTTCTTCAACGATATGGCTTTTAACGGCACCTCACGCTATTATACCACCTTGAGTATCGGCAACTGAAGATAGAACAAAACAATAAGACCAACGCCCGCTTCGGTATCTTTTTCCGAGGCGGGCGTTGTGTATATTGTTCGGGGAAATGCGGATGTTTGTCGCGCCAATAGTGCCGGGCTAACGTCTGTAACGAGCAAGGACACCATCCTCGAAGATGAGGTACACGCCATCGGGGTAGGTCCATCGTTCGACCATTCCGGATGTCGAGGGTATCTTGAGGTATTCGGTGGGCGCGCCCAAAGACAGGCGGCATTCGTCCGGGGTCATGCCAAGGCGAATCTTGCCATCGCATATCAGCTGCCATACGTCGTCCTCGATTTGCGGATACCGTGAGCGCGGATTTTCCAGAGCGAAGACTTTGTCAAAGTTGCGAGTCGCGGTGGCTCCGTCGCCCAAAGTCATGTATACGGCTTGCAGAGTGCCCGGAGCATCATCCGGTTCGATAACGACAATCACCGGGAGCTCGGCCGTGCCGCCGCGTACATTGCGGACGGTGACACCTACGTATCGGCGAGGGGCGATGATGTTACCGTCCGGCCATGACATACGACGCTGTGCAATGATATACAGATACTTTCCTACAAGTCGCCGAGCGACGCTGTCGATAAGGTCCGCATCGATGGTGAACGGAATTTCGATGCTTTGTCGCGACTTCCAATTACGTTCGTCAATGCCCGTATGGTACGCGAGGCTGTCGCCGTGAGCGCCTATAAAAGTCAGGGTCATTTCCGGCTGTTCGGTAAGTGTCGGGGTGGGCGCGGCCGCGACAAGGCGTAGCGTGTCGCCCGGTGTCGGGGTGCGTCGCGCTCCGCTAATGGCATCCGTGGAGGCGTCCAGGACTATGCCTATGCGGCTGTCAGTAACTATGAACCGCTTGCCGGGCGCCCATAGGGACGGGGCTGCCGGGCGTATGTCGGCAAGATAGCGTTGCTCGGCACTCAGCGTGCTTGCGCGTTGGCGCTTCACGTCTTTGCCCGAGATGACCGGAGTGCTCTCCACGCCCGTAAAGCATCCGGACAAGGCTGTTGCCAAGGCCAGGCATACGGCGGTCAGCGGCAGCGCCCGGCGCTTAATGCGATTAGGTTTGGCCGACAGATTTCGCATCATTTTGCGTATACGGGCGTGCGCCCTATGTTTCGGAATATGAAGCTATAGATATCGGTCCATTCGTCGATGACCTTGCTTACGGGCTTGCCGCTGCCGTGTCCGGCCTTGGTGTCGATACGTATCAGCTTTGGCACGTCACCGGTATCGGCCTGCTGCAGCGTGGCGGCGTACTTGAAGGAATGTGCCGGGACTACGCGGTCGTCGTGGTCGGCGGTGGTGACGAGGATGGCGGGGTAGGGCGTGCCGTCGTTACGTATGGTGTGCAGGGGCGAGTATCCAAGGAGGTATCGGGCCATCTCCTGTGAATCGGCGCTGGTGCCGTAGTCGTGCGCCCAGTTCCACCCGATGGTGAAGAGGTGGTAGCGCATCATGTCCATGACGCCTACACGCGGTATGGCCACGGCGTAAAGGTCGGGGCGGATGTTGACGCACGCGCCCACGAGCAGCCCGCCGTTGCTGCCTCCTTCGATGACGGTGAGTCGTGGCGTGGTCCATCCGTGGCTTTGCATGTACTCGGCTGCGGCAATGAAGTCATCGAATACGTTGAGCTTCTGCATCAGCGTCCCGGCAAGGTGCCACGGCTCGCCGTACTCGGCGCCGCCGCGGAGGTTGACTGAAACGTAAATGCCGCCGTTTTCGAGCCATACAAGGCGATTGGGGCTGAATGTCGGATTGAGCGTGATGTTGAAACCTCCGTATCCGTAGATGTATACGGGGTTGGTACTATCGGCTTTGATGTCGCGGCGACGCGTCACGAACATGGGCACACGCGTGCCGTCCTTGCTTGTGAAGAATACTTGCTCGGTGATGTAATCATCGGGGTCGAAGTCTGCAATTCGGGCGCTGAACAGCGGGGTGCTGTTGCCCGAGGCAATGTCGTAGCTGTATCCGGCAGCCGGGTATACGAAGCTCGAGAAGCTGTAGAACACTTCTTCGTGCTTGCGCGAAGTGCTGAAAGATACCGTGCCGAAAGTCGGTAGTGTGATTTCGCGTATCTGCCGGCCGTGGATGTCGTAGAGATAGGCGTGGTTGGCCGCGTCGCGGTCGTAGGTGAGTATCATATGATTTTTGCCCACGCAGTTGACCGCTACGAGCGGAGTGCCCGCATCAGCCACCACAGTGCGCCAATTGTCGGGGCCGAGATTGTCGAGGCTGACGGCGGCGATGCGGTAGTTGGGTGCATCGATGCTTGTGTATAGGTACAATTCGTCGTCGATGACGCCGATGACTTCAACGTACTTGTCTTGTGAGGGATATATGGTGACCCACGAGGCTTCATCGCCTTGGTCGAGGCGGCGTACTACCAGGGCGTTGCCATTGCCTTGACCACCGATAGTGACGGCCATGAGCCGTTGGCCGGGGTCTACCCATGCTTCGTGGAAGTGCAGCGGGGCGTCCGGCTCGCTGAATACTTGTCGGTCTTGGCTTTGGGCAGTGCCTATTGCATGGTAGTACACGTTGTGCCCGTAGTTGGCATTGCTATATGCTTTGCCTTGTTTGGGCGCCGGGTATGCGCTGTAATAGAAACCGTTGCCGTGCCATGCGGCGCCGGTGAATTTGGCCCAAACGATATGGTCTTCCAAGAGTTGCTTCGAGGCGGTGTCCATGACGAATATTTCGGTCCAGTCACTGCCGCTGCGGCTTATGGTGTAGGCGGTGTACTTGCCGTCGGGGCTTATGAATACGCCGGTGAGGGCGACTGTACCATCATCGCTGAGTGTGTTGGGGTCGATGAACACCTCGCGGTTGATGGTTCCGGCGGCATCATCGGCACGATAGAGAATGCTCTGGTTGCGCAGCCCGTCGTTTTCGTAGAAATAGTATCGTCCGTCGGCTTCGCGCGAGGGCAGTCCGTGCTTGGCGTAGTTGTTGAGGCTTTGCAGACGCCGGTGTATTGCGTCGCGCCAGGGTATGGCATCGAGATATTTGCGAGTGACGGCGTTCTCGGCCTCGACCCATGCCGTGACGGCTGCGGCCGTGTCGTTTTCCAGCGGTCGGTAAGGGTCGGCGACCTTTATGTCGAAATATGTGTCCGTGGTGTCATCGTGTGGCGCCACGGGATAAGTCTTGGGCGCGTTTTGTGCAAAAGTCATTGAGGTGCTTGCAAGTATGGCGGCACCGCTCAGCAGTGCCGTGAGTGTCTTGGACATGTATGCGTTGAATTAGAAAGTGTGTAAGTGCTTGGATGTGTGTGTCGACACTATTACTGACTCCTTCCCGTATATCCCCGAAAGTCCTTAGGCCGCAGTGCAGCCTAAGGACATTTCGGAGATTATGAGGGTGAATGATGTCGTCAGTCTTTGTTCAGCGAGGGCACGTTGTGCTTCTCGGGCGTTTCGAGACCGCGATTGCGCAGCAGGGCGTCTACTCCGGGTTTATGGCCGCGGAAATTGATGAATAGCTGCATCGGATCGACGCTGCCACCTTTTTCGAGGATGTTTTCGCGGAAGGACTTGGCCGTTGCGGGGTCGAAGACACCTTTTTCTTTGAAGAGTTCGAAGCCGTCTGTGTCGAGTACCTCGGCCCACAGATAGGTGTAGTATCCGGAGGCATATCCGTCGCTGCCGAAGATGTGCTTGAAGTATGTCGAGCGATAGCGGAAGGTGAGTTCGTCCGGCATTCCGAGGTCTTTGGCAACTTTTTGCTCGAAGGCGGCGATGTCAATGTCGCTTGTGGGGTTGAGCTTGCCGTATTGCAGGTCGAGCAGGGCGGCACCGGCCAGTTCGGCGGTAGCGAAGCCCTGGTTGTGCGTCGAGGCTTTCTCGAGTTTTTCGATAAGTGCATCGGGTATCACCTCTCCGGTCTGATAATCATGAGCATATATGCGCAGCAATTCGGGGTCCATGGCCCAGTGCTCGTGTATCTGAGAGGGTAGCTCCACGAAGTCTCGGTCGACATTGGTGCCGCTCTGGCATTTGTAGCGTGCGCGCGACAACATTCCGTGCAGACCATGTCCGAACTCGTGGAACATTGTTTCGACTTCGTCCAGCGTCAGCAGCGAGGGCGCATCGGCGGTGGGTTTGCTGAAATTGCCTACATTGAAGATGATGGGGCGGTCGGCGGTGCCGTCATCATTAATCCACGAGCCCTTGAATTCGCTCATCCATGCGCCTTGGCGTTTGGAGGCGCGGGGGAAGTAGTCGGTCATGAATACTGCGATATGCTCGCCGGTGCCGGCATCGGTGACGTCATAGACCTTCACTTCGGGGTAGTACTTGGGCGCATCGGGCATCTCGGTGAAGCGGATGTTGTACAGGCGCTCGGCCATGGTGAATATGCCTTTGCGCACGCTGTCGAGAGCGAAGTAGCGACGTACTTGATTTTCGTCAAGATCGTATTTCTTTTTGCGTACCTTTTCGGCGTAATAGTAGTAGTCCCAGGGTGCAATCTTGAAGTTGCCGCCTTCGTCGTTGACTATCTGCTGCATCTCGGCCACTTCCCGTTGTACTCGCTTGACGGCGGGACGCCATATCTGCATCAGCAGGTCTTCGGCGGCGTTGACGGTCTTGGCCATGACGTTGTCGGTCATGTACGAGCCGAAGTCGGGGAAGCCCAGTAGGTGTGCTTTCTTGGCGCGGGCTTGCAATATCTTATTGATTATTGGCTTATTGTCGTACTGGCCGGAAGAAGCCAGAGATGTATAGCCCCGGTACATTTGCTGACGCAGGTCGCGGTCGTCGGCATATTGCAGCAACGGCAGGCGGCTGGGGGCGTGCAGGGTGAACACCCATTTGCCTTTGAGACCACGGCCGGCGGCTTCTTCGGCGGCCACGTCTATGCTCGACTGGGGCAGGCCTGACAGACGCTTGGCGTCATCGACAACGATGCTGAAGGCGTTGGTGGCTGCCAGCAAGTTTTTGTTGAATTGCAGGTATAGGTCGGTGAGTTCGGTGTTCAATTTCTTGAGCTCTTCCTGCTTCTCGGTCGAGAGCAGCGCACCGTTGCGTGTAAAGTCCTTGTAGGACTTCTCTACGGCAAGCTTTTGGTCATCGGCCAGGCCGAGTTTGTCGCGGTTGTCATAGAGGTACTTGACGCGCTTGAACAGTCCGGGGTTCATGCTCACCTCGTCGCTGTACTGCGAGTAGCGCGGATAGAATTTTTCGGCTATGGCTACCATCTCGGGCGAATTGTTGGATTCGTCCAGGGCGCTGAACACGTATACGACTTTATCGAGGATGTCGCTCGAGCGGTCCAAAGCCAGAATGGTGTTGTCAAATGTCGGCGTGGCCGGATTATTGACGATGGCTTCGATATTGGCTTTGGCCTGAGTGATACCGGCCTCGAGGGCGGGCAGGTAGTCATCATAGGTGATTTGTTCGAACGGCGGAATCTGATACGGGGTTGTGTACGGACTCAGAAATGGATTACGGTGCGTGTCGTTGCTTTGGGCAACCGCGCTGCCGCCGGCCATCATTGCCAGTGCAGCCAGAGGAATAATTCTCTTGTTCATAGTTGTATGTTTGTGCGTTGTGTGATGTCTTGGTTTATGATGCCGTTGGCGTCCGCATTGCGGTCGTCTTGAGCCGAGACAAAGTTACGAAAAACATTTCATTAGGACAACCCGATTGAACAATCGGAAGTTTTCGTAACAGCCGTAACGGTTACGGTGGTTACGAAAACTT
>ULPT01049943.1_pt1 | contig 14204 bp, 8 predicted proteins | sample 1953751 | NCBI WGS metagenome assembly ULPT01 (sample SAMEA4835636, study PRJEB28245) | human gut metagenome | biome: gut microbiome; material: fecal sample | place: Denmark | collected 2008
GGTGGTGCCACGCCCTCCCGCGGTCCAGCAGCCCCTTCCATTCGGGGCCGACGCACCCGCGGTTGCGCCTTCCACGACTCCGGGGAACGCATTCCCCCAGGCGTCCCCTTCTGCCGTCCCTTCCCCAGGCGGCTTGTCGATTCGATTGATTTCCTCCTTGGGGAGCGACTATCTTCTTGCGGAGAGCGGTGGCGGGATTGTGGTTGTGAGCATCAAGTCCGCGACCCAGCGGATTCTCTTCGAGCGTTTTCTTGCCAATCTGAAGATGCGGGAGGTTCCCCGCCAGCCGTTGTTGATTCCCGTGACCTTGCACCTTTCCCCTGACGAGTCGCGACTTCTCTCCAGGGAGCTGCCCTTTTTCCAGTCGATTGGCTATATGCTTGAGGAGTTTGGCGCACATACCTATCTTATGACGGCCGTCCCCCAGAACATTCCCGACCGGGAGCTTGAGAACACTATCCGCGACATCCTTTCCGACCTGCGCCAGGAGAGCGTGACCAACCGCCAGAGCGCGGTCCACCTCGCGCAGCTGGCCAGCCGCCACGCAGTGTGGAAGCGCGGTGAACTCTCCCCTGAGGAACAACGGCAGCTGATTGAGTCGCTCATGCATTGCGAGATGCCATACGCGGACCCGGCCGGACTTCCGACAATGCTCCATATAACCTACTCCGAACTTAACCAGCGATTCAAGTCATGAGCAACAAGGACGAGACGCGCTTCCGCATTCCCTGGAGGAGGTTGTTCGCGCTGGCAGCCTGCTGGACGCTTGCGCTGGCTGTTCTGCGCAACTGCAACAACGACCCGTGGCCGGACGGAGCCTCGGGCGAGAACACCCTCTTCACCACCTTCAACGCCGAAATCAGGAGCCTGGACCCCTCCGCCGTCAACTTCACCCACGAGTCCGCGGTTCTTGACAACATCGTGGAGGCTCCTCTCGCGTACCACTATCTGAAGCGGCCGTATACGCTTGTACCAATGATGCTGGATGCGCTTCCCGAGGCCAGGTATTACAACAGGGAAGGGCGGGTGCTGGAGGGAGACCCCGACCCGTCGCTCGTCGCACGCACGGAATACACCCTCAATATCAGGCCGGGCATCCTCTACCAGCCCCATCCATGCTTTGCCGGGGATTCCGCGGCGACCTGCGATTCCCCCGGGACTCCCTGGGACTTCGGGCCACTCTCCCAGCGGGAGGCGACTGCCGAGGACTTCGTCGTGTCGCTGTCCCGTCTCTGCGACCCCAGGTCCGGATGCACGGTCTTTGCGCAGCTTGCCGGCTTCATCGAGGGCCTGCATGAGTGCCGCAGGGAACTCTCCGAGGAGATACGAAGGCTTGACGCAAGGCGCCTGGAGTCGGGGGAGACGCCCTCGGAAATCGCATCCGCCCCAAGCATCCCGGACTACAGGAGGATCGCCCCCGCCGGCATCGAGGCCCTGGACAGCCATACCGTCAGGTATACGCTCTCCAGAAAGTATCCGCAGTTCCTCTACTGGCTCACGATGCACTACTTTGCGCCAATCCCATACGAGACCTTCGAGTTCCACGGGCGCCCCGATGTCATTGCCGCAGGAATCAAGTACGCGGACTGGCCTGTCGCAAACGGGGCGTATATGCTGCGTGAATGCGACCTGGACTTCCGAATCGTCCTGGAACGAAATCCAAACTACCACGACGCCAGGTTCCCGTCGGAGGGCAACGCCGGAGACGAGGAGGCGGGGCTCCTGGATGACGCGGGAAAACGTCTCCCCTTCGTTGACAAGGTGGTCTTCAACTGGGAGCCGGAGTCAATCCCCTCCTGGACAAAGTTCACACAGGGATACTATGACGACTCGGGGCTGCCAGTGGACATGTTCGACAAGGCAATCTCAGTGCCGCAAGGCGGCGGTGAACTGTCGCTCTCTCCCGAAATGGCCGAAAAGGGGATGAAGATGACCACCGCCGTGCCGCCTATCTCGTACTACTACGCATTCAATATGAGGGACCCCGTGGTGGGAGGGCTGGGAAAACGGCAACGCCTCCTGAGGCAGGCGGTCTCCATCGCAATGGACACAAGGCAGTTCATCGACATCTTCCGAAACGGAAACGGAGTCGTCTCCGAGGGAATCATTCCGCCTGGAATCTTTGGCGCCGCAGAGCCCCCAGTATATATGAATAACATTATAAATACTTGGAATGGAACAACTTGTGTAAGACGAAGCATAGAGGATGCACGCAGATTGCTTGCCGAGGCCGGCTATCCTGGCGGGCGGGACGAGGCGACGGGCGAACAGCTCGTCCTCTATTTGGACCATGCGGCGGCCGGGAAGCCGGACTTCAAGAGCCGTTTCCAGTGGATTTCCGACCAGATTGGGCGTCTTGGCATACGTGTCGAGGAGCGTGGCTTTGACCTGAACCGCTCCCGTCGCCGCATTTCGGAGGGCAACTGGCAGTTTCTATATGGGCGTGCGTGGGTTGCCGACTATCCCGACCCTGAGAATTTCCTGATGCTCTTTGCCAGCGAGAATGGGCAGGTCGAGCATCATGGGCCGAACTACTCCAACTACAGCAATCCCGAATACGATGCGCTTTTCCACCAGCTTGAGACAATGCCGGACACGTCGCGTCGTCTGGAGCTGATTCGCCAGGCCAGTGAAATCCTCTATCGTGACGCGCCCGTCGTGTGGGACATACACCCGAAGAACATGGCCCTTACCCACGGCTGGGTCTACAACTATCTTCCTCAGTCGATTGCATACGACAACCTGAAATACCTGCGGGTTGACCCGGCGATGCGCGTCCGACTCCAGAAGGAATGGAATGCGCCCTGCACCTGGCCTGTGCTGTTGCTGATGGCAGTCTTCACTGTCGCATCGCTCATCCCACGCCGGGAAAGATAGGTCTGGAAGGAGAGTCGGCGGTTGAGAGTGCAATTGGCTCGTCTCCTCGCAATACGTCCGTTTGTCAAGTGGCAAACGAGGAATTGCCGAGGAGCCCTTTTTCCTTCTCCCTACTTCATGTAAGTTATGTCTTTAGCCGGAGCCGGAGCGAGGCTTCGGCGCAAGCCTCGCAACCATCATCATCAGAGAACTCGACTCCCCCGGGGGAGTCGTCCACGAAATAGCAAAAGAACCGACAATGTCTACAAAGGAACAGGAACGCGCGGAACTTCATAGAGCCATCTGGCAGATTGCCAATGACTTGCGTGGGAGCGTCGATGGGTGGGACTTCAAGAGCTATGTCCTGGGGATGCTCTTCTACCGCTTCATCTCCGAGAATCTTGCGAAGTTCATCAACGAGGGGGAGCGGAAGGCGGGGAATGGAACTTTCGACTACGCCGCCCTGGACGATGAGAAGGCGGAGTTCGGGCGCGAGGAGACCGTCAAGGACAAGGGGTTCTTCATCCTGCCCTCCGAACTCTTCTGCAATGTCCGCGCCCGTGCCAGGAACGACGAGAATCTGAATGTGACCCTTGACACTGTCTTCAAGAATATCGAGAATTCGGCGAAGGGCGCGGCCAGCGAGGATGATTTCAAGGGGCTCTTCAGCGACCTCAACGTGAACAGCGACAAACTGGGCGCAACCGTCGCCAAGCGCAATGAAAAGCTGGTGCGGATTCTGGACGCCATCGGCAATCTCCGCCTTGGGGAGATCTCCGGCACGGTCAACGACACCTTCGGCGATGCATACGAGTTCCTGATGACGATGTACGCCAGCTCCGCCGGCAAGTCCGGCGGGGAGTTCTTCACGCCGCAGGAGGTCTCGGAACTGCTGGCGCGGATCACCGTCGTCGGCAAGAAGGAGGTGAACAAGGTCTACGACCCTGCTTGCGGCTCCGGGTCGCTCCTGCTGAAGTTCGCCAAGGTGCTGGGCAAGGAGAATGTCCGGCAGGGTTTCTTCGGGCAGGAAATCAACCTGACGACATACAACCTCTGCCGCATCAATATGTTCCTGCACGACATCAACTACGAGAAGTTCGACATCGCATACGGGGACACCTTGACCGACCCCAAGCACTGGGATGACGAACCATTCGACGCCATCGTCTCGAATCCCCCATATTCCATCCATTGGGACGGAGATGCCAATCCGCTGCTCATCAACGACCCGCGCTTCTCACCCGCTGGAGTTCTTGCCCCCAAGAGCAAGGCGGATTTGGCCTTTACGATGCACATGCTCTCGTGGCTCTCGACGGCTGGCACGGCGGCCATCGTAGAATTCCCCGGTGTCCTCTACCGTGGCGGCGCAGAGGGGAAAATACGAAAATACCTCATCGACAACAACTTCGTAGACGCCGTCATACAACTGCCCGCCAACCTCTTCTTCGGCGTGACCATCGCCACCTGCATCATTGTCCTGAGGAAAAGCAAAACAGACAACAGCACGCTCTTCATCGATGCATCAAATGAGTTCGAGCATGTGGGCAACAAGAACAAGCTGATGCCGGAGAATGTCGGGCGAATCCTCCAGGCATACATTGACAGGAAGGAGGAGCCGCACTTCAGCGCCCTGGTGAAGAATGCCGACATTGCCGCCAACAGCTACAACATCTCCGTCTCCAGCTATGTAGAGCAGGAGGATACGCGGGAGGCAATCGACATCGCGGAGCTGAACCGGCGCATCGCCGGAATTGTCGCCCGGCAAAACGAACTGCGCACCGCCATCGACGAAATCATCGCAGACTTGGAGGAGGCCAATGTATAAAATACCGGATTTGCCATTTTCATTCGAACTGGAGACTAAGGAGATTCTGAAGCAGCTGGCCGCCTCGCATCGGCGACTGGCGGAACTCAAGGGTGTCGCCCAGACAATTCCCAATGAGAACATCCTCATCAATACCTTGACGCTGCAGGAGGCCAAGGATAGTTCCGAAGTGGAGAACATCGTGACCACCCATGATGAAATCTACAAGACGGAACTGTCAGCGCGGGACATCATCGCCAGTGCCACTGCAAAGGAGGTTCTGAACTATCGCGAGGCCATGAAGACGGGCTTCGGCCTGGTCAGGCATGACAAGTTGCTGACGAACAATATCATCAAGGAAATCCAGAAGACGCTGGTCGGCAACTCGGCAGGCTTCCGCAAGGTGCCTGGCACGGCGCTGAAGAACGGCGCGGGCGAAACCATCTACACACCGCCGCAGGACGGGGCAGAGATCGAAAGATACATGGTGGCATTGGAGAGTTTCATCAATACGCCTGAACTCTGCGATTGGGACCCGCTGGTAAAGCTGGCGGTCATTCATCACCAGTTCGAGAGTATCCACCCTTTCTACGACGGCAATGGCAGGACGGGCCGCATCATCGTCATCCTGCTGCTGGTGACCAATGGTCTTCTGGACATTCCCGTTCTGTACCTCAGCCGCTACATCACCCATCACAAGGGCGAGTACTACCGCCTGCTTCAGGCCATACGCGAGACGGAGGACAACGCACAGCAGTGGCAGGACTGGGTACTCTTCCTGCTTAAGGGAATTGAGGAGACCGCCATCGACACCATCCGCCTTGTTACCGCCATCCGAAACCTGATGCAGGAGTTCAAGCAGAAACTTCGTCCCCTCTTCGGCAGACAGTACAAGCACGACATCCTCAACCATCTCTTCTTTCACCCCTACACCAAAATCGAATACATGGCCGAGGCCATGATGGTGCAGAGGAAAACAGCCTCCAAATACTTGAAGATGTTAATAGATGAAGAATTGATGACTAAGGTTAAAATCTGGAAGAACACATATTACATCAATACCCCCCTTGTGGAACTTTTTATGAACTGGCAGGAACTTCAAAAAGCAGATGGCACGTCACGGGATAAACTTGAGTCGTTACCTCATGTATAAGAAAACGCCAAATCATATACATGAGACGCTTGTCATGCGCCCGGAAACGGCAAATCGGGCACATGAGACGCTTGTCATGTGCCCAAAAACGGCAAATCGGGTACATGAGACGTTCGTCATGTACCCGGAAATGGGAAATCGGGTACATGAGTTTTTTATGGAGAGTGCAATATGAGCAGAATAGACGAACTCATCCAACAATACTGCCCTAATGGGGTGGAATACAAGACCCTGGGAGAGATTGCCACTGATATCTTTAGGGGGGTGGGAATAACTAGGGAGCAAATTACAGAGACGGGCATTCCATGTGTGCGCTATGGAGAAATCTACACTGACTATGGAGTTTGGTTTGATAGATGTGTCTCGCATACATCGTTAGATTATCTTGCTTCTCCAAAGTTCTTTGAATATGGCGATATACTGTTCGCAATTACAGGGGAAAAAGTCGAAGACATTGCCAAATCAACGGCATATATTGGGCATGAAAGATGTGTGGCTGGCGGCGACATAGTTGTATTGAAGCATAAGCAGAATCCGAAATACCTTGGTTATGCGTTGTTAACAAATGAAGCTCAGATTCAGAAAAGCAAAGGTAGGGTCAAGAGTAAGGTTGTGCATTCAAGTGTTCCAGCAATTAAATCCATCACCATACCCGTTCCACCTCTTCCCGTCCAGGAGGAGATTGTCCGGATATTGGACAAGTTCACGGAGCTGGAGGCGGAGCTGGAGGCTCGCCGCCGCCAATATGAGTATTATCGCAATAAGTTGCTTGATTTCAATGAGTTACAGAGATATTCCGGGGGGTAAAACTAATGACGCTCGGTAGTTTTTGTGAAATAGGCACCGGGAGGAGTAATCGCGATGATGCCATTGCGAATGGTTCTTATCCGTTTTATGTTCGTTCAAAAGATGTCTTTCGAAACAATGAATATGAATTTGATGATAAAGAGGCCGTTATTATTCCAGGAGAAGGTGGTATTGGAGAAATCTTCCACTATGCCAAAGGGAAATATGCTCTTCACCAGCGAGCATATAGGATTTCCCCAAAAATGGAAGGCATTAGTGGTAAGTATCTCTACTACTTCCTAATGGTTCATTTCCGCAACTTTATACAGAAAAGAGCGGTTTCGGCAACAGTTACTTCAATTAGAAAACCTATGCTTGAGGACTTTGAGATTGCTATTCTCCCTCTCCCCGAGCAGGAGCGTATCGTAACGATACTGGATCGTTTTGACGCCTTGGTGAACGACCTGGCGTCGGGCTTGCCTGCGGAACTGGACGCTCGTCGTCGCCAGTATGAGTATTACCGTGACAGGCTATTATCCTTCCCTCCAGCCGTTTAGTGGAGCAGAGATGGTTCAGCACAACATTGTCACAGAGAATTCCGAGAGCACCGTGGTGTCGAGATATGTTTCGGAGGGGGAGGCTTGTTCCGGGAGCTACCAGTCCGAGGCTGCCTTGGAGTCTGCCTTCATCGCGCAGCTCCGGGCCCAGGCCTACGAACATCTTTCCGTCAAGACGGAGGCGGAGCTTGTTGCCAACCTGCGTTCTCAGCTTGAGAAATTGAACGAGCTGTCATTCAGCGACGGCGAGTGGGATCGGCTTTTCACGGGTGTCTTGGCTAACTCCAACAGCGGCATCCCGGAGAGGACGGCATTGATTCAGGAGGATCATGTGCAGACCATCCGGCGGAACGACGGGACCATGGTCAATATCCGTCTCATTGACAAGGATCACATCCACAACAACCGTCTTCAAGTCATCAACCAGTATACTCCAGAGGGTGGGAAGCGTGAGAACCGCTACGATGTGACCGTGCTTGTGAACGGCTTTCCGTTGGTCCACATTGAACTGAAGCGTCGCGGCGTGGAGCTCAAGGAGGCCTTCAACCAGATCAACCGCTATGGCGTAGAGAGCTTCTGGGCGGGCAGCGGGCTTTTCGAGTATGTGCAGCTGTTTGTCATCTCCAATGGCACACTTACCAAATACTACAGCAACTCCACACGCTACGACCATACCCATTCGCCGGTGAAGGGCGGCGCCGTGACCCGGAGGAGCCGGAGCCACAGTTTCGAGTTCACCTCCTGGTGGGCGGATGCCTAGAACCGCCCCATCCCCGATTTGATGGACTTCGCGAAAACCTTCTTCGCCAAGCACTCCCTGCTGAACCTGCTCACGCGCTACTGCGTCTTTACGGAGGACAGGAGGCTGCTGGCCATGCGACCATACCAGATTGTCGCGACGGAGCGCATATTGAACCGCATTGAGGTCGCCACCAACTACAAGTACTACGGCAAGGTCAAGGGCGGCGGCTACATCTGGCACACCACGGGCAGCGGGAAGACTTTGACCTCCTTCAAGACCGCCCAGCTGGCGGCAAAGCTGCCCTACATCGACAAGGTGCTGTTCGTCGTTGACAGGAAGGATTTGGACTACCAGACGATGAAGGAGTACGACAAGTTCGAGAAGGGAGCGGCCAACAGCAACACCAGCACGGAGGTTCTGAAAAGGCAATTGGAAAGTCCTCACGCCCGAATCATCATCACCACCATCCAGAAGCTCTCCTCGTTCATCAAGCGCAACCGCGACCATGACGCCTTCCACCGGCACGTGGTCATCATATTCGACGAGTGCCACCGTTCCCAGTTCGGGGATATGCACAGGTCCATCACGAAGAGCTTCCGGCAATACCACCTCTTCGGATTCACCGGCACCCCCATCTTCGCGAAGAATTCCAGCAGTGCCAACAATCCGGACTTGCAGACTACCGAGCAGGCGTTCGGAGAGTGCCTGCACACATATACCATCGTCAATGCCATCAACGACAAGAATGTCCTCCCCTTCCGTGTAGAATACATCAGCACGATGAAAGAGGCGGAGGAGATAGATGATGCCCAGGTGTGGAATATCGACCGCGAGAAGGCATTGCTCGACCCACGGCGCATCTCCCTCATCACCAAATACATCCTTGAACATTTCGGGCAGAAGACCAAGCGCGACGAACAGGCGTTTCCCTTCAAGCGCCTGGAGAACGTCGAATCCGTTGCGAAAGCCAGGGATCGCCACAAGATTGCGGAAATCATGAGTGAGACGCGGGTGCGGGGGTTCAACTCCATCTTCGCCGTCTCCTCCATCGAGGCGGCCAGACTCTATTACGGGGAGTTCAAGAGGCAGATGGAAGCGTTGAATCCGGCGCAGCGAATCAAGGTCGCCACCATCTTCAGCTTCGGGGTGAACGAAGCGGTGGACGATGACTGCCTCGGCGAGGAGAATCCAGAGGATGCCAGCGCGCTCGACCAGAGCAGCAGGGATTTCCTGGACGCGGCCATTCGGGACTACAACAGATTCTTCGGGACAACCTACGACTCGTCGGGCGAAAAGTTCCAGAACTACTACAAGGATGTATCCCTCCGCATGAAGAACAGGGAGATAGACATGCTTATCGTGGTCAATATGTTCCTGACGGGATTCGACGCCACGACCTTGAATACCCTGTGGGTGGACAAGAACCTCAAGATGCACGGATTGCTGCAGGCATACTCCCGGACCAATCGAATCCTCAACTCCGTCAAGACCTTCGGAAACATTGTCTGCTTCCGCAATCTGGAGAAGAGGACGAACGAGAGCATCGCCCTCTTCGGCGACAAGGAGGCGGGAGGACTGGTCCTGCTCCGCAATTTCGAGGACTACTACCGCGGATACGACACCGACGACGGCAAGCATGTCAAGGGATACGAGGAACTCATCGCGGAACTGCTCCACAAGTATCCCTCATTCAATCCCGCGGACATCGCTGGCGAAGATGCCCGGAAGGAGTTCATCCGCCTATACGGGGCGATTCTGAAGGCACGCAACATCCTCACCGTGTTCGACGCCTTCGCCGGAATGGAAATCCTCTCTCCGGCGGATTTCCAGAACTACCAGGGGTTGTATCTCCACTTCTACGAGGAGTCCCGCAACAGGAACAGGCAGAATAAGGAGAGCATCAACGATGACATCGTCTTCGAAATCGAACTCGTCAAACAGGTTGAAATCAATATCGACTACATCCTGATGCTGATCCGCAGATATCACGACGGAAACCAGGAGGACAGGGAGATTGTCCCCGACATCGAGCGCGCCATCGATTCCAGCATAGAATTGCGCAACAAGAAGGACCTCATCAGAAACTTCATCGACACACTGACTCCATCCAGCGAGGTCGATGACGAGTGGGTGCGCTTCGTCAAGGAGAGGAAGCGGGAGGAACTGGAGAGAATCATCGACGAGGAAAACCTGTCCAGGACGGAGACGGAACGGTTCATGGAGGACGCCTTCCGGAACGGCTATGTGCCGTCGGCAGGGACTGCCATCACGAGGGTGCTTCCGCCAGTGTCACGGTTCACGGCGACAGGAGACAGGGCGTCGAAAAGGGGAATAGTCCTGGAGAGGCTGAAGGGGTTCTTCGAGCGTTTCAAAGATGTCTCAGGTCTGGATTGAATCCTCCACACCTCTCAGGGGGCATTGGGAAGAGGAGTGCGGGCGGACACGAATAGGCACAGATAGACATTATTTCATGGGGCGGCCTCACTGTTTTTTCAGTAAGCCGGATTGTGGTGTTTCGTGCATTTCGTGGTTCAAAAGACATCTTCCTGGAGAACTCCCCTTTTACTTCTGCCCATGTTGCGGGCACAAAAAACGCGCCTCTTCCTTTCGGGGGAGGCGCGTTTTGAATGTCAGCTATTGCTGAGCGGGGCTGCTACTGCTTGTCGGCCGGAGCTGCCGCGGCGAAGCTGTTGCCGACGGTGAGGGTGGGCTGGATGCACCAGAAGAGAAGGATGAAAGGGCCGACGCAGGGGATGAGTGCGACCAGCATCATCCATCCGCTCTTGCCGATGTCGTGGAGGCGTCGTGCGCAGATGCCGAGCATGGGCAGCAGGGTTGCGAGGGAGAGGAGTCCGCTGACGGAGGCTCCGAGCCTGAGGTTGATAAGTTTCAGGAGGAAGCCAATCACGCCGATCACGATGTAGTTCACGAGCCAGACTGTCCAGAAGGTCTTCTTGTCGGTGCAGCCTTTGAAATCGAAGTAGTGGTTCTTGATGACGTCGATGTAGGTGGCGATGAATCCGTTGGCGAGCTTCTTGGGGTCGTCAGTCATTTTTGCTCCTGTTGTAAGGAAGTTGATTTAAAGGAATCGCTATCATGGTGCGCATCGTGCACCTGGCCTTACAGTATAGCCCGAAAAGGAAAAATCAATTGCCACGCACAAGAAAACGGTGGTTTTTGCGGTTTCATTCCCCTGTCTGTCGTGTTTCCCCTGTGCAGATTTCACTCTTGTATTCCAGATGCTTCTTTACTTTTTCCGGCGCATACTCTATTTGATTCCGATTCTAGTCGGCGTCAACCTGCTTGTCTTCGCCATGTTTTTTGTGGTGAACACTCCCGACGACATGGCCAGGCAGGCCTTGGGCGAGAAGGCCGACCGTCCGGAGGCAATCGAGGTATGGAAGGCCAACCACGGCTACGACATGCCCCTTTTCTTCGACGGTGCGTCTTCGGGCGTGGGCAAGTTCACCCATACGATTTTCTTTCGTCGGAGTCTTGGCATGTTCTGGGGTGACTTTGGCGTGTCCGACGCAACGGGCAAGGCGATAATCTCCGAGATACGTGCCCGCGTATGGCCTTCCTTTGCGCTGGCGCTGCCGATCTTCATCGGGACTCTTCTTGCCAACGTCTACTTTGCGATGAAGCTTGCCGCCCTGCGTGGAAGCGCCGTCGACAGGGCGGGGCAGTTTCTCTGCGTCCTTTTGATGAGCACCTCCACGCTGGTCTTCATCATATTCGGGCAGTATATCGGTGCGCAGAAGCTGCGTCTGGCGCCCGTGTCGGGCTTTGCCACGGGCCTGGCGATGGCAAAGTTCCTGACACTTCCCGCCGTGGTCGGAATCATCTCCGGCCTTGGGTCTGGCACAAGGCTCTACCGCACATTCTTTCTGGAGCAGATTAGCCAGGACTACGTGAGGACTGCCAGGGCGAAGGGACTCTCCGAGGACACCGTGCTCTTCAAGCATGTCCTCCGGAATGCGCTAATACCCATCCTTACGAACATCCCAATCTACCTGCTGATGCTCTTCACGGGGAATCTTCTGCTTGAGAAGTTCTTTGCAATCCCCGGGCTTGGGGGATTTACAATCGACGCCATTGCGGCTCAGGACTTCTCGGTAGTCCGTGCCATGGTCTTTCTGGGCGCCGTCCTCTACATCTTCGGGATGCTTCTGGCGGATTTAGCGTATACAATCGCGGATCCACGCGTCAAACTCGAGTAGAGACGAGGCTCCTTCCCGTTCCGTTTTCTTTGCAGACAAATGTCCTGGCCTACGCAAAATCTCATAGTTGTCGCGCTTTTGCTTCTGGGGGTCTGGCTGTGGCGTGCCGCGTCCCGCAGGGAGTACTGGCGTCTTGCGGCGCGGGAGGTGTCCTGCAGGCGTGGCGCATTGCTTTCGGGGGCGATACTTGCGTGCTACCTTCTGGTGGCCGTTCTGGATTCCGTGGGGTGGCGTTCTCCGATGAGAGACCCTGCGTCTGGGGAAATCCTTCGCAACAGCGAGGGGAGGGTGCTTTATGATTCAGGGAGGTCGGTCCTGGACAGGCTTCTGAAACCCCTTGACGACCGCAGGGAACGCTCGTATTCTGCGCCATTGGCCACAACCCTGTACGGGCAGGAGTCCGACACCGACGAGGATGGCCGCATGGTGCGTGTCCACAAGCCGCTGGACTATCCCAGGGGGCATCTTCTGGGGACAGACCGCATCGGAAAGGACGTGCTGCTGCTTTCAATCAAAAGCATCCGCACGGGAATCATAATCGGATTGCTGACGACGCTGGTCGCAATTCCGTTCTCACTGCTGATGGGGGTGGCCGCCGGATATTTCGGGGGATGGGTGGACGACCTCATCCAGTATGTCTACACAGTCGTCAGCTCCATTCCGACCATCCTCTTCGTTGCCGCGTTCATCGTCATATTCGGCAACGGACTTCCGCAGCTCTGCATCGCGATGGGGCTGGCGTCGTGGACGAGCCTTTGCCGGCTGCTGCGGGCCGAGACCATGCGGCTGAAGGAGACCGAGTTCGTCGCCGCGGCCCGTGCGCTTGGCGTGCGCCCCTGGCGGATTATCCTTCGCCACATCGTCCCCAACGTGCTGCACGTGGTATTGATCACCACCGTCCTGAGGTTTTCGTCGGAGGTGCTTGCCGAGGCCGTCCTGACCTATCTTGGGATTGGTGTCGGGGCGGACACCATGTCCTGGGGGACGATGATCAACGACGCCCGTGCGGAGCTCACCCGCGACCCCGTCATCTGGTGGAAGCTGGTGAGCGCATTTGTCTTCATGCTGGGGCTTGTCCTTCCGGCGAACATATTCGGGGACGCGCTTCGCGACGCGTTGGACCCCCGCCTGAGGACGCAGTAGCCTGGGGCGATTTTTCCGGGGGCGCTTTTTCCGATTCCCCGCCGTTTTTTTCTGGCAAACTTCTGCAACAGGTTTAATTTTAGACATTTCCTCGGCACGTGCGCGTGCGCGTGCCATGCATTCCCCACATTCGTCCTCGACAACACTTCTGTTGTGTTTCACCCACGGCGTTTCCTTGCAAGGGGCGCCTCATCCATTGGAGACTCATCACAATGGGCGCCAATTTCGAACCTCTCGGCAATATCGGCGACACCTTCAAGTGGACAGGAACCGAGCAGCCCTGCCGCGTGCGTGGCTGCAAGAACATGGTTTCGATTTCCAACGAGCAGGCCGCCTACGGCAAGACACGCTCCAAGGCAGACGGCGGGAAGATGTGCGACTCCTGCTGGGAGTTCTTCAAGACCCTTTCCGACAGGGAGGTGCCCTGTTCGAAGCCGGGCTGCAAGAACACATGGACCTGGAACCGCTACCAGCAGCTTGAGGCCCATGTCAAGGGGCACGACACCCCGCCGAAGGGATTGTGCCAGGAGTGCCGCAGCCAGGTGAATGAAAAGAAGGACATCCAGATGCCCTGCCGCACACGTGGCTGCAAGAACACGTGGACCTGGACCAGGAAGATGCAGGTGGAGTCAAAGGATGGAAAGGCGCCCCACAGGCTCTGCGACGAATGCCACAAGATATGGGTTACGCTCGAGGACAAGCAACTCCCGTGCCGCGTCAAGGGATGCAAGAACACCACCCCATGGACCAGGACGCAGCAGCTGGAGTGGATCAGGGAAGGCAAGAAGATTGACGCGCCGCCCCGGAGGATGTGCAAGGAATGTCTCGAGAAGTTCAATCTGCTGAAGGCGGTTGAAGTCCCCTGCCGGGTCACAGGATGCAAGAATACATGGACCTGGACGCCCTTCGACCAGCTGGAGGCCGTCGTCGGGATGCCAATCCC
>ULPT01037666.1_pt1 | contig 14127 bp, 2 predicted proteins | sample 1953751 | NCBI WGS metagenome assembly ULPT01 (sample SAMEA4835636, study PRJEB28245) | human gut metagenome | biome: gut microbiome; material: fecal sample | place: Denmark | collected 2008
ATACGAGCGTTACAAATCAATTTGTGAACAAATAATTGGCATTCAGCCATCTCTTGCTGAAGGATATGATAGCGCAACTAAAGCAATTGGAAACAATGCAAACGCCTTAAAAGATCTGATTACATTGCAACAAGACGCTGCTAGAAGAAGTGCAGAAGAATATACTTCTGATGATAATCTTAAAAAAGCAAGAAAAAATACAATAAATAAAATTAAAGAAGCTAAAAAAGATATAGAAGATAGTCGTACAACGTTAGGCTCGTCTTTAATATCGGGATTAAAAGCTAAAACTGGTACAGACTACGGAGCTACCGGTACTGCTTCAGACGATATTGCTAGAGAAATTATGACAGAGGTTCTTGGCTACGACCCTGATAATGTAGACAATATATTAAAAGAGTATTTTAATAAAAATAGTGACATAAACACTGCGTGGAACAGATGGTTGAGTGATTATGCGTCGCAAATAAAAGAACATCGACAAGGGATTGCAGACTTAATTGGAGACGTAGATAAGTCTAATGATTTCCAAACCGCAATATCAAATTATGCAACAGCGGCAGATTCTATTTCACAAGCGCAAGAAGATTTTATTAATACGCTCTTACAAGTTCCAATGTCACAAATAGATTATTCAAAACTAGGTGATTCTGGTAAGTCATTTATTACAGAATGGATTAAGAATAGTGATGCCTTTAAAATTGATGAAACTACAAGCAAATCGACAGTCCTTGAAATGAAAAAAACCATTCGAGGGATGGTAACAGAACTTGCTAATAATGAAGAGGCGCAGGATATTCTTGATAGTCTGTTTACAATAGATACTTCTAAAACAAATTTTGAGCAATATAAGAAAGATGTCAATGAATGGCTCGATATGCTGTTTGAATCTCTTGGTATTACTGACAAAGACGAACAGAATCGAATTAAAATTGCATTAGGATTTGATTTTGAAGTAGAAGATGAAGAAGGCAATACGAAACAAGGCCAACTTGTAAAAGATATTGCTCGTGTTACAGGCGATACTGAAGAAAACATACAAGAATGGTTAGATTCACAACCAGCAGCAAAAGTTCAGGCATTGATGCAAGTGGACTGGAGTGCTGAATCTGGATTAACAACAGATGAAGTTCTGCAGAAAGTTGAATCTACTATTCCTAAAGAAGTAACAGTTTCTAAAACATATTCTGATTTAAAAAATTCAATTGATGAGGTTAATGATACTTTAAGTCAGTCTTCTGAAATAATTATAGATAATGTTGAACTTACTGAAGAACAAGGCAAAGCAATAGAAAGCTTAATTGGTACAGAAGAAGATTTTGCTGATGCAATTGATACAACTAATGGATATGTTGTTAAAAACGCTACTTTATTAAAAAAGCTACTTAATACTAAAAAACAAGAAGCATTACAAAATGTTAAAATATCAAAGTCTCAGGCGCGTTTACAATATTATGAGCTATATAAAAAAATAAGGCAGCTATCTCAAGGCAATCAAGAATTAGCTATTGCACATAAAGAAGAAATTAATGCTTTGTATGCTGAAATGGGAGCAATAGAAAAAACAATTGCAAAATATAGTATGCTTGAGCAACAGTTGCTTGGCGCGACAAATGCTTATGAGAAGTTTGAAGAAGCTAAAACTATAGACGAAGAAAAAGATTATGGTAGCAAAGCGTCTGACATGTTGTCTGGGCTTATTCAAGGACTTCAATCTGCTAAACTTGGCACTGAGTCATTCCAAGCAGCAGTATCTGGCATGATCCCAGAAGATGTTTATTCTGGACTTTCTACTGTAGAGGAAAAGGTGCAGGCTATTGCTAATTATTTGAAAAATTCTAATTTCAGCAAATATTTTACTTTAGAATTTGAAGATGATGGCACTCTTCAAAGTGCAGAGATGAAATTAGATAATGTTAAAGCATTTATCGAAGATGCACAAGAAGTTGGTGCTCTTACTAATAAAGGTGACTGGAAACACTTTGAATTAGATGAGAGTATTAAAACGCTGGACGATTTCTGCAATGCTATGCAAATTACAAAAGAAATGGCATTTGCTATGTTTACAGAAATTGATTCTTATGATGCAGAGTGGTTAAATGGCGACTTTGGTTCTATGCTAGATAATCTTGATTTAGGATTAGAAGGCAACATCTTTATGGCATCTAAGCATATAACAGAATTAGATGTTGCTTTAGCAAATGGTAAAATTAGTGCAGAAGAATATGCTGCCGCTATGTATGGTACAGGAGCTGCTGCTACAGAAAGTCAAAAAGAAATTGGTGGACTCGCTGGACAAATGCAACAATATACTCAAAGTGCAAGAGAAAGCGCTTCAGAGTGGAAAAAAGCCTCAGATGGATATGAAGAATCTAAGAAGAAAGTAGAAGACTTAAGTAAACAGATACAACAAGCAACTAAAGGGGCAGACACATCCGAGTTAGAAGAAAAGTTAAAATCAGCCATGGAAGACATGGATAAATATGCTGCAACAATGAGAGATAATGAGGTTTCTGAACTTGTTATTAAGGTTGCTATGGATGATGTCGATAACTCTATTAAGCTTATAGAAGATAAATATAGCGGAATTAAAAATTTAATAGAACAAGACAATGAAAACGGTGGATTTAAAATTAAGACGGGAATTAATTGGGAATCTGCCCCTGCAGATGAAGACACTGTGAATAGTTATCTTGCACTCTTAAATGAAAAGCATACTCTTGAAGTGATGCAGGGAGAAAGTCTGCCTACAACGTTAGATGTTATGCAAGAGATGAGAGATACACTAAAAACAATTACTGAAATTCTTGCAAAACATTATGGTGTTAATATTGAAACAGGAGAAGCAGAGGACAGTATTACTGGAATTCTAAATCAGCTTGGTCAAATTAAACCTAAATCAGTTGTTATAACTGTATTAGGCAATATTTCAGATACGCTTAAAACTTGGTGGGGGAGACTAACTGGATCAGGAGAATTAAATGGCTCAGCAAATGATTCTACAGATGCAAAAAGGTCAAGAAACAATAATGTAAAAGTAAATGGAACTGCTCATGCAACAGGAAGTTGGGGACTTAAATCTTCTGAACACAATGCTCTTGTTGGAGAATTGGGAATGGAAACAGTTGTTGATCCCAATACTGGCAAATATTACACTGTTGGAAATAGAGGTGCAGAGTTTGTAGACTTACCAAGAGGCGCAATTATATTCAATCATAAACAAACTGAAGCCTTATTTAAGAATGGATATGTAACCTCTCGTGGCAAAATGCTTGCAAATGGCAATGCTCACGCTACAGGAAATGCGCATGTTACTATAGTTCCAGATTTTACTACTCCAACATATTATAGTGGAGCAAGCAACAACAACTTCTGGACAGATTGGAATAATTCAATATCCGATTCTGCTGATTCAATATCCGACGCTTCTAGCGCTGTAGAAGATGCAGCCGATGACGCAAAACAAACCATTGACTTTATTGAATATAGACTTGAAGAAATTGAAAACTCTATTACGAACATGACAAATAGAGTTGAAAATTTCCTTGATGACACTTCTCAAACTAAAGAGAAAAATAATCTATACGAAGGATTGATCGATGCAGAAAAACAAAAAGCGTCTACATATCTTGCTGCGGCAGAAACTTATAACAAAAAAGCAGCGCAATTATTGTCTGAAGTTCCCGCCCAATATCAAGAAATGGCTAAAAATGGTGCTATTGCGATTAAAGACTTCATTGGAGAAAGCGAAGGAGAAATCGCAGATGCAATTGAAGAATATCGTACATGGTCTACAAAAGCAGATGATGCAGAGAATAATTACTTGGCTTCTATTGCTGAAATTTCAGCCAAACGTCTTGAACAATTAAAAGATATCGCTGATGATTTTGAGAATATTGTTGGCTTAATTGGACGGCAATCAGACATACTTCAGGGAGAGATGGATCTTCTTGAAGAGTCTGGGGAGAGACTTTCTGAGAATTTCTATAAGGAATTGATGAAAGATTCTCAAAAGCAGATTTCAGATCTTAACAATAAACGAGCTTCTTTACAAGATGTTTTAGATCAATCAGTTAAATCTGGAGATGTTAAAGTAGGCTCTGACGATTGGTATGAAATGGTTAATACCATTTATGATGTTGATGATGCAATTCTTGAATGCAAAAAAGACATTGAAGGCTTCCAGAATAGTATTAATGATTTGTATTGGGACAATCTTGATAAGCTAATTGACAAGATTGACAATGTTGATTCTGAGCTTTCTCATTTGTATAACTTAGTTTCTGATGAAGAAAAAGTAGTAGACGAATTTGGTAATTGGACTAAAGATGGTGTTACTGCTCTTGGTTTGCTTGCACAACAGCTAGAAGTTGCAAACTTTAAAGTTGAGCAATATGGTGAGGCAATTGCACGTCTTGAAAAAGATTATGCTGCTGGACTATATAGCACAGATGAGTATAATGAAAAGTTAGCAGAACTTAAAGAAAATCAATGGGATGCAATTGAGGCACAAGAATCTGCGAAGAAGTCTATTATTGATTTGAATAAAACTCGTGTACAAGCTGTCAAAGATGGACTACAGAAGGAAATTGATGCTTTTTCTGAGCTTATTGACAAAAAGAAAGAGGAACTGAGTCTCCAAAAGGAAGCACATGACTTTTCTAAACAAGTTGAAGAGCAACAAAAAAATATAGCGGACATACAAAAGCGTCTTGCTGCAATGTCTGGAGACAATTCAGCTTCCGCGATTGCACAGAAGAAAAAGCTGCAAGCCGAGCTTTCTGCAGCACAAAAAGAACTTGAGGAACTATATTATGATCACAGTGTTGAGAAACAACAAGAGGCACTTGATAAACAATTAGAGAACTATCAAAACTCTAAGGACAAAGAGATGGATGCACTTGATGAATCACTTAAGAATGAAAATCAAGTTATTCAAGACAGTTATGCAACTATTACGGCAAACACTGAATCATTAGCTTCAAACCTAACAGATATAGCTGATAGGTACGGAATTTCTTTGTCTGATTCTGTGACTAAACCTTGGGAAAATGGAGCGAATGCTATTGGTACTTATCAAGATAAACTTAATACTGCTACAAGTGCATTTACTAAGCAATTAAGGATAATAAAGCAAGGGCTTATAGATTTGCAAGCTGAAGCTGATAAGACTGCTAATAGTATTATTAGTGCTACGAATACTAATAAGGAAACAACAGAGAGTGCAAAATATGAGCCGCCTACTCCTGCGCAACAACCGAGTGCACCTTCCAAACCTACTACCCCTGCTCCACCATCAAAGGGAGCATCTGTAACTGTTAAGAAATCAGCAACCAATTTCTCAAGAGATGGCGGCAATGGAACACGTATGCAGTCATGGGTTCCTGGTTCTACTTTCACAGTTTATCAGGTAAGCGGCTCTGAAGTCCTTATTGGAAGAAACGGTGGATATACCGGATGGGTTAAGTTAAGTGATATAGAGGGTTATGCTTCTGGTGCAAAATCAATCAACAAAGATCAGTTCGCATTTCTTGATGAACTTGGAGAAGAATTACAACTTGTTCCAGATGGAGCAGGTAGACTTTCTTATGTTAAAAAAGGTACTGGAATTATTCCCGCAGACCTTACTGAAAGACTTATGGAGTGGGGTCAGCTCGATCCATCAAGCGTTCTTGAGCAATCTAGACCTACTGTTAGTGTTCCTCATGTTATTAATAATAATATTGAGCTTAACATGCAAGTAGGTGAAGTTGTTCATATTGACCACGCAGATAATGGTTCGATACCGAATATCACTAAAGCAGTACAAGACCAAATGGACAATTATATGAAAAATATCAATAAAAAACTTTATAATCGTGTTAGATAACAAATATAGAAGAGGGCGTAACAACCCTCTTCTATTTATATAATTTAAAGTAGTTTAATAGGAGGTGTTATACTTGGCAATATATCATCCTAAAATTCGTTTTCACGGGCAAACTAATTATGATTTAGAGCTTATTGTAGGTTCTTTTAATCCAGACGATGGAGAATCTGACTCTTACCTTGATATGGAGCCAGTTTACACGGACAGTTATGATGGGATAATGCGTACAGACTATGGCGCAAAATACAAATCAGTTGCTACACCATCTATAACATTTATGGAAGTAGATGGTGCTGACATTTATCCAGATAAAGTTAGAAGGACATTACGTTGGTTAACTGGTTCTAGAAAAAATGCATGGATGGATATTTGCGACAAAGATGGAGAAATTGTATGCTCATATCTTGGTAGATTTACAGATGTAAAACTTCAAAAAATGGATGCACGAGTGATAGGCATAATTGCATATTTTACTTCAGTAAGCCCATGGGCATATTCAAAATTACAATCTCCAGTTGTTGTTAACATTAATGGTGAAACAGAATTTGCTATTGATAATTTAAGTGACGATTTATATTCATATGTTTACCCTAAAGTGTCATTCAAGAATCAAAGTAATGGTGCAAATCTTGTTATTAAAAACAGCACATTAAATAATGAAACAATATTTAAAAATTTACAACAAGGAGAAGTCGTTACAATTGATAATAATTTTATAGCATATTCTGATAATAGTGCAAGAGTATTTGATGATGATTTTAATTTTGTATTTCCTGCACTAACTCCTGGCACTAATAGATTTTTTGCTAATGGAGTTGGAACGCTAACATTAGAATTTAGATATCCTATGAAGGTTGCTGACGGTTTATTAAATGAATATGACTTGAAGAATGGATTGATTGTTTGGGCAGATGGCTCAATATTAAGAGTCAAGGGAGATACAACTAAAAATCCTCCAGCAGGTATAAATATTTCTGTAAATGGAAGTAAAATGATTGTGCGAGGAGACTTAAAGAGCGTAAAACTAGAAACAGGTACAGATGTTGTAGGTGGTGTCTTAACATTTGACGATTCTAGCTATATATGCCCGTTTGACGAATTTGATGCAGATGTAGTTAACGGAGAATTAATTATTAAAAAGAGTGTGCGACAAATTAGTATTCCTTAATAAAGGCAGGTGAAAGAAATGCAACTACCAAAAGACTTATTGTCTGATACTTATCAGACTCCTGACGTAATATTATGTCAGACAAACAAAGATAAAATATGTAAATTAAATGCCACTAACCTAGAAGGTACATTTAAATTCAATTCATATAGTGAAATTTCATTTGATGTTCCATCTGTTTATTGTGACACTATTACTGGAGAAATGATACCAACTCCATATTATGATTATATAGAAGGTCTTAGACTTGTTTATTTAAAAGGGTTTGGGTACTTTCAATTACAAGATCCAGAGGTCAATGGAGATGGAATTCAAGAATATAAACATATTAATGCTTATTCATTAGAATATTCATTATCACAAAGATATTTAGAAACATTTATTATTAATAAAGGCGATGTAGGAGATACAATTGGAAGTATTGATGGAGTTATCCTATATAATCCACAAGATATAGGGCACAGCTTAATTCACCTTGTTCTACAGAAAGCATATGGATGGACAATTGGTCATGTAGATGACGAATTAGCAACACAAGGTCGTAGCTTTGAAATTGATAGACAGTCTATTTATGATTTTATTATGAACGACATGTGCGACACATTTAAATGCTATGTTGAATTTGATACAATTAACAATACTGTAAATATATACTCTGAAAATGAAGTGGAGCGTCATACTGGTGATGGCAAAACGAATACATTTAAATTTCAACAGGACATTTCTAATAATAGTACAATTACTATAAATGGGCATGAGATTACAGAATATCAATATAACCCGTCTACAAAAAAAATAACTTTTACTACTACGCCAGCACAAGGAGATATTATTGAGGTTGCTAATGAGTTTAAGCACAAATATGATACGGATATAATTGTGTCATTTGAAAATTTGTCTAATGAAATGAAAGTAAATTATTCTTCAGATGACATAAAAACAGTTTTAACTGTAAAAGGTGCAGATGATTTAGATATTCGTAATGTTAATTTTGGACTACCATCCATTATGAATCTTGATTATTATTGTACGCCTGAATGGATGGGAGACAAACTTTATAATGAGTATTTGTTATATATAGACAAACAAAACAAATATATGAGCGGCTTTTATAGTAAAGATATTAGTGGATCTATTGAAGAATCATTCGATGTTGTAACTACAAGTGAAAACTTTGTTGCAGGTAATACACAAGAATTCCCTATTAAAAGTACACAAGAGTCATTTTATGTCAATGGCAATACTAAGTCTATGGATATAGATAAGATAGTAGCAGATTTTGATGTAAATGGCGAATCAGAAGAACAAACAGTGACTGGTCTTCAGGAGAAATTTTATGAACCAAACCTAGAAGAAAAAGAACTTCTTACTAGCGATCCACAAATTGAATCAATAACTGTTCAGGAAGCAGTTGCAACTTTCACCTTTAATGGAACTTCATATGAATTTAAACTTCCGTCAGATTTTAATTTTAATGATAATAGTATTGTTAAGATTAATGGTGAAGTAACAGAGGATTATGATTATAATAAACAAACAAACACAATTGTATGTTCGCAATCAACCTTATCTACTGGGGATACTATTGAAGTAGTATCGTGTGAAAATCAGTTCAGTATTAAAAGTGCAATAACAATTATAAGTAAAATAACACTTAATGACACTCGTGAACTATTATCAAATGAATATCAATATCTAGAAAAGATGTTAGTTGTTAATGTTCCATTAAATGTTGGTGATGTAATTAAAATATATACATATCAAAATTCATTTGTATTAACTAAGAATTTACAAAGTAACAGTATTGTTTATGTTAATGAGGATGAAGTTAATGATTATATATATGATGATGAAACTAAAACTTTAACTATAAATCGTCAAATTACATCAAGTGATATAGTGAAAGTTTGCACTCCTCTTGGTACTATTATAACTAGTTTTTCGTTGTCTCATTCAGAATATCAAGTATCATCTGTTGAAGTGGATGGAGTAACAACCACTAATTATAGAATTAGTAGCGACAATAAAACTTTAACTATGACTGACACTTCTATTTTAAAATATGGAAGTGTGATTGCTGTCAACTATGTAAACAATCATTTTACTCTTAATAATTTTAAAGATGAAGTTGTCTCTGTTAAAATAGATAATATTATAACGAAAGACTATACTCTGGAAGGAAATAAGTTAACTATTACTGACAAAAGGCTATCTGCTGGATCTGTTGTAAGAGTAGAGTCAATTAGCACACATTTTGATTTATCTCCTTATAAAGATAAAGTTATAGTGTCTGTTAATGTAAATGATAATGAACTTAATCCTTTAACTGATTATAGTTTCGATAAAAATACAGGAACCTTAGCGATAACCAATCTTTCTATAGGGGATAAGGTATCTGTTAAGTTAGTTAACAATAGTTTTTATATATATCAAAATAGCAATCAAATATGGTCTATTAAAGTTGATTCAGTCAAAATAGAAAATAACGACTATAGTTTTGATAATGAAACTAGCACTTTAACTATTAATTCATTAGATATTTTATTTTCTGGATATCAAGTTTTTGTGGAATTAATTAATGATTCTTTTACATTAGAAAACACTAGAGATAAAATAATAGCAGTAATTGTTGATGGAGAAGAAATTGATGACAATGAATTTGGATACAGTAATAATAAATTGGTTATAACATCAAAGAATCTTACTACACAAAGTCATGTATTGGTAAAATCTATAGACACTCATTTTAATGTAGTAAAATTTAATGGAGCCCTTGATTCTGTATATATTGAAAAGCATATTAATAACACTGAAACGGAAAAGATAAAAATTACAGAATATAGTTTTAATAAAAGTCAAAATCTATTGACAATTACTGATGATAGATTAGATGAAAATGATACTGTTTTGTTCAATACAATCTATAAATCTTTTATTGTGCAAAACACTCAAAAAACACTAACGGCAGTTAAAGTCAATGATATTGAAATTGCAATAAATGAATATACATTTAGTGCAGGAGTATTAATTATTAATAGAAGTTTATATGTAGGGGATCGTGTATCTGCTGAATTTTTTGATAATAAATTTATTACATTAAATGATATGAGCTCAAGACGTGTCGTTGAAAAAACTGCATCTGGCAGCACGTTGTCAGAAACAATACTAGAGGGACAAAATGGCTATACATACAATAGAACTACAAAAGTATTAACAATATACGCTCCACTTAAAAATGGTGATAAAATTACTATTAAAGCAATTGACTCAAAAGATGCTTTGCTCGTTGTTCAATCAAATGCAAAATCAGGACAAATATCAATAAATGATGTTACTCCCCGTCTTAAGTCTTATGAGCCAAAAGTAGGAGATTATGTAATTAAAGTAGAAGGTTATACTGAGATTTTAAAAGAGCTGTATCAGTTAATAGACAATAAATTAATAGAAGAAAATAACGTACAATATGAGTATGAAATTATTGAAAAAATAGTTACCCCTGAGAACTTTAACACTCCTGGACAATATCTCCCAGAAGCAAGTATAAGCAATCTAGGCACTATTTATAAAATAACAAACCAAGATGACAAAGGTAATGATATAGCCCACAAATACTATATATGCGAAATGAAATTGTCAATATATGTTGATGGTGGTCAAGAGAGACAAGAATACAAATATGTCTGGAATGAACGTGAAATGATTTTTGGAGATGAGGGTATTAATCTTTTAAAAGAAAAAGAAGCTATTTATGCCTCTATTCAAGATATTCAAATTGCAGCAGAGTGGGATCAAAAGCCTCCAAAGAGTGAAGAAAATAAAAGCTATTTAGCTAATCTTAAAAACTTGCAAGAAATAAGAGAAGCATTAGCTAATAAACAACAATCAATAACATCAATTGAAGATCAAATTCAAGCGATACAAGATAGAGCACAACAGGTGTCTGAAGAAATTTCAATTGAGAAAAACTTTGCTCCAGACAGTTTAGATAGATTATCTTTGTTCTTAAGAGAAGACGAGTACTCTGATGATTGTTTTTGTGTTACAGACATTGATACTGACTTGGATAAAATTAACACACAAAAAGAATTGATTGTTGCCGCGCAAAAAGAATTAAAAAAGATTTCACAACCGAAATTGTCTTTCTCTGCTTCTATGAAAAACATTTATGCTATTCCTGAGTTTGAGCCAATACTAAATCAGTTTAAACTTGGTAGTTTTATTAAGGTTCAAATGAGAAAAGGTTATATAAAAAAAGCAAGATTACTTGAAGTGCAATTAGCATTTTCTGATTTGAGTAACTTCTCATGCACTTTTGGAGATTTGTTGTCTGCGAAAGACCAAGGAGATATCCATGCTGATTTGTTGGCACAAGCAGTTAATGCTGGAAAGACTGTAGCAAATGGGTCTTCTTATTGGCAAAAAGGATATGATGTTGCTACAGCAATTGATGAGAAAATTAGACAAGGACTAATAGACGCAACGACTTCTATTAAAACAAATTCTGCTGGACAAGATATTTCTTGGGATAATTATGGAATACATTTGCGTAAAAAAATTGATGGAGTTTTAGATAAGCATGAGGGTTGGATTACCAATAATAAATTCTTATATTCAGATGACAATTTTCAAACATCTAAGTCGGTATTCGGAAATTACACCATTGAAGGGCAGGAATATTGGGGTATTTTAGCTGGATGTGTTAGAGCAGGACTTATTGAGGGTAGTACGATTGTTGGCGGTACAATAAAAATTGGAGCACAGGTTGATGATCATGGTTTCCCTAAACTAGACGAAAAAGGAAATCAAATCTATAACTTTGAAGTCGATAGTGATGGTGCTGTTACAATGAATAAAGGTGAGGCAGCAGAGAAATTATCTTACTTTAGTTTTGATGGAGACAATGGTCTGGTTGTTGGAGAGAATGAAGCGGGAGAGTATTTTTCGAGGGTATCTGCCCAAAGAATTGAGTTTTGCCGCAAGGCAAGGATAAAAGAAATTTCATATCAGCCAACTTCTTACAGAGATTTCAGAGATAGTCAAGGTATTTGTGACTGTGTATTATATAAGCACAAAGAAGGTAATTCTGTTTATTACGATTATTATAGTAGCCCATGGGATTCCCCAACACGTGCAATAGATGAAAATTTTACTGATCCAAAGGTTAAATTTGGTGTCCCAATCACTTATTTTGCAAATAATACAGCATACATGAAACAAGCAGAAATAGAGGGTAATTTAACAGTTGGTACAGAAGAAGAAACACCAAGTATTACATTAGGTAATTTTAAATTTCAAATAGAAAGCAATGGCAGTTTGTCTATTGTCGCAACTTAATGGAGGTGAAAGAATATGGGTGTATCAAGTGGCGCATTTGAAACAAGTGTATATAATGCCGCAGATGATTCAGTACGTCAATATCCAAATAGAATAAGAATAGAGTGGTCTTCTTCTCAAAATATTGAAAATAATACATCTACTATTTCTTGGACGATAAAAGCAGCAGGTGGAACTGGTGGATATGTTATGACAGGCCCAGTTACTGTAAAGCTTGCTGGTGCTACTGTGTATTCTAAGACTGACAGATTTGAGATGTGGTATGGGGCAACCCTTGATTCTGGTACATTTACGTTAACACATAATACTAATGGCACTCAGAAGTTAACTGGATGGGCTGAAGCTGCAATTTATACATATGCTATTAGTAGTACAAATTATAGCTATTCTGTAGATTTGCCTACGATTCCAAGAGCGTCAAAAATTAGTGTTACAGGTGGTAATAAAACTCTAGGGAGCCCATTGGTTATTAGCATTTCAAAAGCTTCTTCTTCATTTACACACACTTTAGGTTGGCAGTTTGGCAGTCAATGGGGAATAATTACAGAGAAGACTACTAATTCAAGTGTGACATGGACTCCTCCTTTGAGCTTGACATCTGAAATTCCTAATGAGAACTCAGGAACAATGAAAATTACATGCACAACATATAGCGGAGGTTCTATCGTTGGGTCTTCGCAGATTTCTGTTTCTTTAAGTGTCCCTAGTGGGGGGTCTTCGGCAGCTATAAGTTTTACACCATCTATTGCAAGAACAATGCCTGCTGGGTGTGGTTTATATGTAAAAAATCATTCGGCTGTACGATGGGATGTAACTGCCTCGGGAGCTTATGATTCAACCATAACAAAATGTGAGATTACTGGCCCGAACTTATCTTATACTTCTACAACATCATCTAATTCTTATAGCGCAACAAGTTCTACTTTAACAACTTGTGGAACAATGACATATACTGCTAAAATCACTGATAGTCGTGGAAACACTACAACTCAATATGGGACTATTTATGTTGAGGATTACAATCCTCCAGTTATTACTTCAATTAATTCATTTAGAAGTGATTCTAATGGAAATCTTAATAGCTCTGGGCAATATGTAACTCATAAGATAGATTCATCGTTTTATACATTAGGCGGGAAAAATAATGTAACAATTACTGTGTCTAGGAAAGAAAGTTCATCAAGCACTTATACAAATCCAGTAACAATTAAAAATGATGCAACCAATCAAACTAGTTATACTTATACTTATCCTACTAGTTCTTTTTCTCTTGATACTACATATGATTTTCAAATTAGAATTTCTGATAGCGTTGGAGAATGGTCAACAACATATTCCCATATTGGAACCAAGAATATTCCAATAAATCTTTCTAGTGATAATAATTCTGTTGCTATTGGTGGTTTTGCACAGCCATCTAATATAGGTCGTTTTGATTGTGCTTGGGAAGCGCATTTTGCTACAGCCCCTATTACAGATTCTGATAGGAACTTAAAGCATAATATAGAAGATATTAATATTGACATTATAGATAAGTTACGTCCAGTACAATATAATTTAATAAATGGACAACCAGATGTTACGCACTATGGTTTTATTGCACAAGATGTAGAACAAGCCTTAATAGAATCTGGCGTGGCGAATGATAAGATGGGAATAGTTTATTATGACGAGGATAATGAAACCAAGGAAAGAACAAATTATGCATTGTCTTATGATGAGATTATTCCACTATTGGTTAAAAAATGCCAAGAAC
>ULPT01061075.1_pt1 | contig 14113 bp, 10 predicted proteins | sample 1953751 | NCBI WGS metagenome assembly ULPT01 (sample SAMEA4835636, study PRJEB28245) | human gut metagenome | biome: gut microbiome; material: fecal sample | place: Denmark | collected 2008
TTATTTTGTTTGAAAAAGTTTTACCGGACAGCAATAGTTTTATAACTAACTTTTGTGGCAGTTTGTGATTAACTTTATGGCTAACCTTGTCCGTATATTATAAATTTGTGTTAACTTTGACGGAAAATACAATAGATATGTCGAAGGCAACGATAAAGAAGCTTCTTCGCTCGATGTCGAAGGAGCAGATAATAGAAATGGTGATAGAAATGTATGATGCTCGCAAGGAAGCAAAGGATTATCTGGAGTATTATGCAAGTCCTGACGAGAATAGCAAACTCGAAGAGTACAAGGATATTATTCGTGACGAGTTTTATCCAGAGGGACGTCGTGAACCAAAGACGCGTTTTTCGGTATGCAGAAAAGCTGTAGCTGATTTTAAGAAACTAAAGCCGTCTGCCGATGCGCTTGCAGAACTGATGCTGTCGTATATGGAATATGCCATTGAATTCACATACGACTATGGTGATATGTGGGAGCAATATTATGATTCTGTTGAAGGCAATTTTGACAAGACTGTGCAGTTTATTGCTAAAAACGGTTTGTGGGAAAAGTATGACAAGCGACTTCAGCAGTGTGTCAAGTGGTCGAGCGTTTGTGGCTATGGCTTTGCCGATGGTATCGATGACATATACGAGGAGGCAAGGTCGCGATATGGATTCAACCAAGCATAAATGGCTGTGCGCATCACAGGTTTCTGGTTTGACGGAAGTCAGTGAAGCGCATAGCCATTTTGTCGGTCTTCTGTCTTTATTCTTCAGCCTTTTCATTTGTTCCTCTTCGCTCCAATCACCGTTTTGGCTTCTCTATCACCATATACTTTGCACCACCTTCTACAAGTACATTCCAGCTAATCGGACAAAAATCGTGTACGTAGGTGAAATGTTTGACAATTGGCTTACCATCGTCATCGTATGTGTCGTGTGTTAGACAAACGATAGAGAGGTACTTGTCTGCCAATTCAATATCTTCTTCGATCCAGTTGTTTTCAAAAGTGCAATCAAGCCACTGGTTGGTGATCGGCTTTTTCTCTTTTTCAGGGAGCGTTGCCGAGGTTTCAACTTGCTCGCCAATCAGATTCCTAAGATAGCTGCTGCATTCTTTATAGTGCCGTTGTATTGAATTGCTAAGAAGCATCGACTTTATCTTTGAATTGAAGTCGCGTATAACTTTTTTGGCCTCTTTTAGAGCTTTACGTGAGACAGGTCTGAAGTTGCAGAACTTGCTGTCACGGGCTGCCATTGGGAAACGCCGCTGAATATTCACGCCTTTTATATCAAGAGTATACCAGCTTACGGTACAGAAGTCCATGCTGTCGGTACTTTCATCCACTTCGTCTATTTCCATGAAAGTGATGGATTCCGGTTCGCACAGAACCAGTCCGTCACCTTTTTTAAAGCGTATCGATTGGTCGTTTGTCTTAATGTCGTTCATATTATGTGTCGAATTAGTTTGTCCTACAAATTTAGATAAAATTACCGAATTATAAACCAGTTGGGATAAAAAAACAGAAATGAATATCTCCGAGTGCTCGCTGCTTGAGTAAAATGTCAAGACCGACACACCTAAAATATTCCGGCGCATCTTTCTTCTTTCTTCACAAGTTTCTTTATCTTTGTAGAAAGATTATAAACGAGCCCAGTCTGTAGACTGACCGATGAAGGCGTATAATACTAACTTTTAACAACTTATGGATAAAACAACTTATAGACATAAACTTATAAATATATGAAGAATGTAATGCTGATTATTTCGATGCTCTTGGTTTGCTGCGGCGTCAGCGCGCAGACAGCGAAGAACGTGGGCAAAGCGGGAACAACCATCAAGACAGCGAAGAACGTGGGCAAAGTAACGACTGTGAAGGCAGAAGAGCGACCGGAGGTGCTCATTGAGACGACGATGGGCAATATTCGGGTGGCGCTGTATAACGAGACGCCGCTGCATCGTGACAACTTCCTTAAGCTCATACGCGAGTACCACTACTACGACTCGCTGCTGTTCCACCGTGTCATACCCGACTTCATGATTCAGGCTGGCGACCCGTATAGCAAGAATGCTCCGAAGGGAGCTGTGCTCGGCGACCACTCGCTCGACTATACCATTCCGGCGGAGATTCGTTTGCCGCAGATATACCACAAGCGTGGCGCTCTGGCGGCAGCACGCGAGCCGGATATGGTGAACCCGAAGCGCGAGTCGAGCAGTTCGCAGTTCTATATCGTCTACGGACGCAAGCAGGACGAGCGCGGACTGCAGCGCGGACGCGACAATCTGCGTCAGCTTTTCGGCGACAGCATACAGATGACCGACGAGATGCGCGAGGTGTATACCACCGTCGGCGGCACGCCGCACCTCGACGGCGGCTACACGGTGTTCGGCGAGGTGCTCGAAGGCATGGATGTGGTGGATCGCATACAGCGTGTGCAGCGTGACGCCAACGACCGTCCGCTTGAGGATGTGCGTATCGTAAAAGCCACGATATTGAAGGACCTGCCGGGCATGGAGAAGAAGCCGAAGAAGGTAATGAAACGTGTGGCGAAGAAGCCGGTTAGAAGAAAGTAATGATGAAATGTGACAAGATAACAAGATGCCATACCGCAATAATAAACCGATATGATTACACGATGCTATCTCGAAATAACTAATGTGTGCAACCTCAACTGTGTCTGCGCGCCGAGGCTGTGTCGAAGAGGTTCAGAAAGTAGAAGTTGCAGGTTATGTTTTGTAACAAACACTAATTTTACTCTATAGATTATTAGACTGTTCGATCGGATTGCGTTCGCCGTCCAATCGGATTGCGTCCGCCGTCCGATCAGATTGCGTTCGCCGTCCGATCAGATTGCGTCCGCCATCTATTCGTATAAACATAGAATGTACACAATTAGCACCAAGTCGTATAGTAATACGTATTGTTGCTTGCTGCGGAGGCCGGAGACCTCCGCTACGGTTTTTTGTTTGTACCGACAGTTTATCTTCTACTGCTTATTGTTGTCGATTTGCCATTCTTTGCCTTCGCGCCGAATCTGTATCTGAAGCTCAGATTCAGATAGTGGTGAATGTAGTTTGTGGAGTACTCCTGACGTTGGAAGGCTGAGTATTCGCTTTCGTACCAGATGTCCTTGTTGAAGATGTCGTCGGCAAACAGACTCAGCATACACTTGTTATTGCAGAAGCTCCACCTGACGGATGCCATCGACTTGAGCTTGTGTCCGTTCATCGCCGATGTGGCATAGCCCGAACGGTAGTCGTCAGACAGCTGCACGAACACCTCGAACGGAGCGAGGTGCAGGTTGGCGCTTATGCCCACGCTGTTGAACAGCGGTGTGGTGTTGTACGAAGCATCGTCGTAGCGGTAGCGGTTGCTCTCCAGACGGTCGAAGAGCGTGAGCTGCAACTTCTCGGTCTCGTACGAGAACTCGAATTCGTTGTTTATGCCCAGTCGCTTCTGCTTGTTCAGTTCGGGCTGAGCGTTGGCGGCGTTGTTGTCGACGATGGTGAGGAAGCCGTACGACTTAGCCGTCTCCAGCGCGAACTTGTTCATCAGTCGGAAGTAGAAGCCGATGCCCTGGTCGTAGTTGAATGCGAACTTCCACATGTCGCCGCCCTTCACGTTCATCGGTTTAGACGTGTAGACGCCGGTAGCCGAGTTGTAGCTGTAGAGCGTAGCTTGGGGGTTGATGTCCTTGTTGTACGAAGCGGTCAAGCCCAGCACAATCTGCTTGCGCAGCCACATGCGGTGGTAGTTGTACGTAGTGGTATGACTGTGCGAGTTGCGCAACAGCGGGTTGCCCATGTATATATGCAGCGGGTCGATGGTGTTGCGGTAGCCGAGCGTGCTCACGAGGTCGGGTACGGAGGTGTTGTATGCGAAGGCGATGTCCATGTTGCGTACGCGGCTCATCTTCCACTTCAGGAAGATAGACGGCTCGTACGTGTTGCTTGTGCGCACGGCTGTGGTGTCGAGCGGTCCGTAGTGGAAGTCGGCCTTCTCGCGACTGTAGTTCCATTTGAACATCGGCATAATCATCAGTGCCTTCACCGGTGTGATGGTCGACTTCACGGTCAGCTCGTTCGTCCATTTGTGCGTCAGTCTGCGCGTGGTGTTCGCAGGGTCAGCCGTTGTCGGTGTGCCGCCCACCACGTTCAGCTCGTCGGTGTCGCTGAAGAAGTTGCGTGCGACGCGTGTGCGGCTTAATCTCACGTTGTCGAATACGTTGAAGTACACCTTCTTGCCGAGCCAGTATTCGAACGAAGCGCCGAACTGCGTATTCAGATTGTGTTCGCTGCGGTCGTAGAACTGCCACAGCTTCTCGTTGCGCTGTTCGCGCAGATACTCTACGTCGTGGTTGGTGTGCGTGTCCTCGTTTGTTCCGCTCAGGTTGGTGTAGCCCCCCAGCATGAACGAACCCTTCTTTCCGATGAAGTGCTGCCAGATGTACGAGATGTTGAGTCCGCGTTGCTGCAGGTCGGTCGACTCGTACTCGCTGTCGCGTGTGATGAGTCGGTCGTAGAGCGCGTCGCCGGGCTTTGCGTCGAGCGCCTCCTTCAGCGAGTGGTAGGCAAACTGGTCGGGCTGGTAGCCGTACGAAGCCGATTTCTCCTCGTACGATTTGCGAGACTTCTCGTATGAGGCTTTCACCTTCACGTCGATGGTGTTGGCAGAGTCGGTGTAAGCGAAGAGCTTCGCCTCCAGCTGCGGCTTGAGGTTGTGCTTGTAGCGGTAGGTGTCTTTCACGCCGAACGTGTGCTCCTGGTTCGGGAAGAACGTCTCGGTCGACGTCTTTCCGCTGTTCCATCCGTCGCTGTGTCCCATGTTGGCGCTTATGTTGAAGCGGTTGCTTGTGTATTGCTGTGTGCCCTTTGTCTGCCAGTTGTGCTGATAGTTGTACGATCCGTACTGGCTCTTGCCGTCGCCGTCGATGTTGCGGTTACTGGTAGAGCCAATAGTCTTGTCTACATAGCGGTTGGCGTTGTTAGCCTGGGCGTATATCATGTGCGGGTCTTGGTCGCTCAGTCGGCTTGCGGTGATAGCTGCGCTGTAGCGCTTCTTGGTCTGATACTGAGCTTCAATGTCGCCGTACCACTTGTCGAGGAAGCCCGGCTTCACCTGGATGTCGAGCACATGGTCCTCATCGCCATCGTCGTTGCCCGTGTGGCGTGCCAGCTCCGATTTGCGGTCGTACACCTTCAGTTTGTCAGCCACGTCAGCCGGCAGCTGTTCTAAGATTTGGTCGCCGCCGAACATGTCCTTGCCGTTCATCATCAGGCGTATGGGCTTGTCGTTCCAGTATAGCTTGCCGTCGCGACGCTGCACGCCCGGCAGTTTCTTGATAAGCTCGTCGAGGCGCGCGCCCTCCTTCAGCTTGAACGCCTCGGGGTTGAACACGATGGTGTCGCCACGCATCGTTATGCGCGGCACCTTCGCCTTCACCTCCACCTCTTGCAGCATGAGCGCCGTAGGCTGCAGCTTGATGGTGCCAAGGTCGGTGGTGTCTTTCACCTCGGGTCCGTACGCATAGTCTACCTTGCGCGAGTTCTTGTAGCCGATCATGCTGAACGTGAACATGATGCGACCCTCCCAACCGCTGTCGAGCACGAAGCAGCCCGTGCTGTCGGTCTCCGCCGAGTTCTGCATCGACCAACCCGGCTGCGGGTTTATCTCGCTGCGCACCGTTGCTCCGATGAGAATCTCGCCCGTCTCGGCGTTCACAATCTTTCCCTTGAACGTGTCGGCAGTACATACGGCGGTCTGCATGAGGCAGAGCAGCATGGCGACAAAAAGTTTCTTAATTACATTTTCCATAAGCTGGATGTTTTGGGTTTTGTTTGTGCAAGTATCTTTATCCTTTTATATGGAAGTTTTAGCTTGACAAACGTTTGTTAGACATACTTGTGGTTAAGATTGTGCAAAGATAAGCAATATATTCCTATCGGCGTGGTTCCTCTATAACATTTTTTTGATGAAAGTATAAGGGGGTGCACTTGTCTCAAGTGCACCACTTTTAAAATGGTACATTAGTGCAATTATTGCTATGTTGGTGCACTTGAGACAAGTGCACCCCCTAAAGGCACCCCCTGAAGTTACCTGCGCGCCCCCACCAGCAGCGCCGTTTTGCCCTCGTCCACGAGCTTGATGATAAGCTCGCCGAAGAGCGTGTTCTGCCATGCGAACCACTCGCGCGTGAACTTGCTCGCATCGTCGACGTTGAACGACTCGTGGATGAAGCCCGTGCCAGCGTCGGTGCGCTGCAGCATGCGCAGACACTCGGCTATCTCGGCGTCGTCGGTGCTTGTGAAGGCGCGCATCATTATAGACATAGGCCACGCCATGTCGTAGCCCACGTGCGGACCGCCGATGCCTTCGCCCGCCTTGCCGCGGAAGAAGTATGGGTTGTCCTCGCTCCAGACGAAGCGGCGCGTGTTCTGATATACGGGGTCGTTCACGTCGACGTCGCCAAGATAAGGCAAGGCGAGAAGCGACGGCACGTTGGCGTCGTCCATGAGAAAGCGGTTGCCGAAACCGTCCACCTCGTAGGCGTATATCTTGCCGTACTTCGGATGGTCGACCACGGCGTACTGCTCGAGAGCCTTGCTCACCTCGTCGGCAAGCGCCGTGCAGTCGGCAGCGAGCGTTGCGTCGGCGTTCACCTTACGCAGAATCTCAGCCGCCTTGCGCAGCGAACTAACCGCCATGAAGTTAGACGGCACGAGGAAGAGGAACGTCGAGGCGTCGTCGGAGGGGCGGAAGACGGAGGCGATGAGTCCGCAGGGCTTCACGGGGTTGCCCCAACCGTGGTTGCAGACCGTGTCGAGCTGGTCTTCCGTCTCGCGCTGGAAGCGGTAAGAGCCGAGACCCTGCTTGCGCTGCTGCTCGCGGAACACGCGCAGAATGTTGCGTACCGCCTGCAGCCACTCGTCGCCGAAGACAGAAGCGTCGCCAGTCACCTGCCAGTAGTGGTAGGCGAGGCGTATAGGGTAGCAGAGCGAGTCGATCTCGTACTTGCGCTCGTGCAGTTCGGGCTTCATGTCGGTCATATCGTTAGCCCACGGTCCGTTCTCCACCGGATCGCGGTTGAAGGCATTGGCATACGGGTCGATGTTGATACACTTCAGCTGGCGGCGTATCACACCGCGCAACATCTTCTGCAACTTGCGGTCGCCCTTAGCCAGCTGAACGTATGACCACACCTGCGCCGCCGAGTCGCGCAGCCACATGGCGTGTATGTCGCCCGTGTAGACGAACGTGTCCTCCTCGCCGTCCGCAGCGTCGGTGAAGTGGACGGTGGTGTCGAGCGTGTTCGGGAAGCAGTTCTCGAACATCCACGCTAAGTAGGCGTTGTCCTTTATGCGTTTCTTTATCTCGCGAATCTTCTTCTCCACGGCGTCCGACACAAAAAGACGCTCGGCAGGAGCTGGGCGCTTTGTGGTGAGGGAGGATGTTGAGATGGTGAGATGTTGAGATGGTGAGATTTGATGTTGAGATGGTGAGGTGTTGAGGTGTTGAGATGGTGAGGTATTCGCCGCAACACCATTGCTTGCGGCGAGGCAGAGCGCAAGGAAGGCGCCCGAAAAAATAGTTGTATGAGGTCTCATATTCATCATTGTTGTTTAGATTTACAAGCAAAAGTATTAATTATTAATCAAAACAGCAAATTTGTGTAAGATTTTCCGTAACTTTGTAGTGGTAAATAAGATACGAAAGGATAATAAGAAGATGAACATTTCAGATATACTCACCTCAGGTGGTGGCGAGAAGCATTTCTCGTTCGAGGTGTTACCACCGTTGAAAGGCACAGGAACAGAGCGTCTGTTCTCCACAATAGAGAAGTTCCGCGATTTCGATCCGGCATACATCAACATCACCACCCATCACAGTGAGTACGTATACCGCGAACTCGAGAACGGACAGTATGAGCGCCTGCGCGTGCGCCGCCGTCCGGGTACGGTAGCCATCGCTGCCGCCATACAGAACAAGTTTGGCGTGCCCGTCATACCGCACATCATCTGCAGCGGCGCCACAGCCGAGGCGATAGAGTACGAGCTGATAGACCTGCAGTTTCTGGGCATAGAGAACGTGCTGCTGCTGCGCGGCGACAAGGCGCGCGACGACAGTCAGTTTGTGCCCACACCTGGCGGACACGCCCACACCACCGACCTCATCGAGCAGGTGAACCGCTTCAACGAGGGCTTCTTCAACGACGACACGCCGATAAAGAACCCCGGCAAGAAGTTCCACTACGGCGTGGCGTGCTACCCCGAGAAGCACGAGGAGGCGCTGAACATGGAGATGGACCTGAAGTATCTGAAGATGAAGCAAGACATGGGTGCCGACTACGCCGTGACGCAGCTCTTCTACGACAACCGGAAATACTTCCGCTTCGTGGAGAAAGCGCGCGAGATGGGCATCACCATACCAATCGTACCTGGCATCAAGCCGCTTGCAAAGCTCTCGCAGCTGACGGTAGTGCCGCGCGTGTTCCGCTGCGACTTCCCGCAGGAACTCGCCGTGGAGGCGCTGAAGTGCAAGACCGACGACGACGCCCGCCAACTCGGCATAGAGTGGTCGACCGAACAGTGCCGACAACTCTACAAGGCCGGAGTGAACAACATACACTTCTACACCGTCTCGGCTGTCGACTCCGTAAGAGAAGTGGCAAGGAGACTGTTGTAGTTCAAAATTCAAAAATCGCAATAGCGCAAATGACATTCGAAGAAGTAATAGGTCAGGACGAGGCGAAACAGTCGCTCGTCAAACTCATAGAGGAGCACCGAGTGCCCCACGCAATGCTGTTCTGCGGTCCGATGGGCTGCGGCAAGAAGGCGCTTGCCCTTGCGTTCGCGTCGCGTCTGTTAGGCGACAGTCAGCTGCTGCGCCAGTGGCAGCACCCCGACCTCCACTTCAGCTTCCCCACCATAAAGAAACCCACTATGGGCTCCGACCACCAGCCCGTGAGCGACGACTACGCCCAGGAATGGCGCCAACTGCTTGGCGACGGAGCCTACTTCAGCATAGAGCAATGGATGGAGGCGATGGGCGCCGAGAACCAGCAAGCCATCATCACTGGAGCCGAGAGCGACCGACTCTCGCGCCGACTGAGCATGAAGGCGTCGCAGGGCGGATACAAGGTGTGCGTGATGTGGCTGCCCGAGCGCATGAATGTCACCTCGGCTAACAAGATACTCAAGCTGCTTGAGGAACCGCCGCAGCAGACCGTCTTCATCCTCGTGAGCGAGGAACCAGAGAAACTGCTCGAAACCATACGCAGCCGCACACAGCGCTTCGACTTCAAGCGCATCAGCGACGAAGCCATAGAGCAGGCGCTCATCGCGCGACGCGGCATAGACGCCGACACAGCGCACCGCATAGCACGCATCGCCAACGGATCGTGGACCGCTGCGCTCGACTCGCTGCGCGCCGGCAACGAGGCAAGCATGTTCTTCGACCTTTTCGCCATGCTCATGCGCTACGCTTACAGCAAGCACGTAAAGGAACTGAAGAAGTGGAGCGAGAGCGTGGCTGCCTTCGGACGCGAGAAGCAGAAGCGCATGCTCATCTACTTCAACCGAATGGTGCGCGAGAGCTTCATGCACAACTTCCATAACCCGGAACTCAACTACATGACGGCGCAGGAAGAACAGTTCTGCACACGCTTCGCACCGTTCATCAACGAACGCAACGTCATAGAGCTGAACGAACTCTTCGAGCACTCACTACGCGACATATCACAGAACGCCAACGCAAAGATGGTGTTCTTCGACATAGCATTACAAACAATTATACTCATAACACGTAAAAAACAAGCATAAATCGTAATGAAAGATTTCAAAGATATGCAATTCAAGATAACGCGTGACACCGATCGCGGATTGCACCACTACGCTTGCGGACGCCAGAACATGCAGCTCAACACATACGACTGGCTGTACGACGTGCCGGGCAACGACGAGGACACAGACCTCGTGGAGGTGCAGTTCAAGAACACGCGCAAGGGTTACTACCACAACGTCAACCACATCGACCTGCACAAGGGCGACATCGTGGCGGTTGAGGCAAGTCCGGGTCATGACATCGGTACGGTTACGCTCACCGGACGCCTGGTGAAGCTGCAGCTGAAGAAAGCCAACCTCAAGTCGGCTGACGACATCAAGCGCGTATATCGCATTGCTAAACCCGTGGACATCGACAAATACTACGAGGCGAAAAGCCGCGAACACGGCACCATGATTCAGAGCCGACAGATAGCCAAGGACCTCGGCTTGCAGATGAAGATTGGCGACGTGGAGTATCAGGGCGACGGCAACAAGGCGATATTCTACTACATCGCCGACGAGCGTGTCGACTTCCGTCAGCTCATCAAGGTGCTTGCCGACACCTTCCACGTGCGCATCGAGATGAAGCAGATCGGAGCACGCCAAGAGGCTGGACGCATCGGCGGTACGGGCCCCTGCGGCAGAGAGCTCTGCTGCGCCACATGGATGAAGAACTTCGTGAGTGTCAGCACCAACGCCGCTCGCATTCAGGACATATCGCTCAATCCGCAGAAACTCGCCGGCATGTGCGCCAAGCTGAAGTGCTGCCTCAACTACGAGGTGGACGACTACGTTGAGGCAAGTCGTAAGATGCCGTCGCGCGACGTCGTTCTGCAGACACTCGATAGCGACTACTACCTCTTCAAGTCGGACATTCTCGCCGGCACCGTGGTCTACTCTACTGACAAGGGCATCGCTGCCAACCTCGAGGAGATTACAGCCGAGCGCGCCCGTGCCATCATCGAGATGAACAAGCGTGGCGAGAAGCCCGAGTCGCTCACCGAGGACGGCAAGGTAAGACAAGACTCGCGCCCTGCCGACCTGCTCGCAGACGCCGACATCAGTCGCTTCGACAAGACTCGCAAGCGCAAGAAGAAGCCTGCAAAGCGCCAAGGTGGCGCACCGAACAAACAGAATTCTCAAGGGGGTGCACCGAACAAACAGAATCCTCAAGGGGGTGCAGTTGTCTCAACTGCACCGAAAAACTCTCAAGGTGGCGCACCGAATAAACCGAATGGCGAGGGTCAGCGTCGCAACAATCAGCAGCGTCGCAACAACCGTCCTGGTGGCGCACCAACCGAGCAACCTCAGGGGGTGCACTTGTCTCAAGTGCACCAACCGAAGAATAACGCTAATAGCTCGGTCGGTGCAGCAGAGACTGCTGCACCCCCTAAGGTGCAGCAACCGAAGAATAGCGCCAACGGTTCTGTAGGTGCAGCAGAGACTGCAGCACCCCCTAAAGGCGCTCATTAATTGTGACTATGAAAAGAACAATAAGCTTTAGAATCGCTTTAATGACCCTTGTGATCTTCGCAATGCTCTTCGCAGCTTGCGACCATCATACCGTCTACGACCGATATCAGAGCACCGCACTTGCAGGCTGGGAGAAGAACGACACGCTCTCGTTCGCTATTCCGCCTCTGAAGGACGCCGCTACATATAGTGCCGTTCTCGGCGTGCGCACGACCGACGCCTATCCGTTCACGGCGATAACGCTGATTGTGGAGCAGGAGATAATGCCGGCGCACCGCCTTGTGACCGACACCGTATGCTGCAACCTCACCGACGAGCAGGGCAACATTCTGGGCGAAGGCATCAGCTACAGACAGTATCAGTTTGATATCTGCAAGCTGCAGCTGCAGGAGGGCGACTCGCTGCACATCGTGGTGCGCCACGACATGAAGCGCGAGATACTGCCCGGCGTGGCTGACGTCGGTATACAGTTGAAGAAAGAATAGTCGGCACGCAAATGCCAATAGAATAGTCGGCATACTATTGCTGATAGAATAGAAAAACGCCGCGAATGCAATAATATCACATTCGCGGCGTTATTATATATAATAAGGTGGAAACCTAAGCGTCATTTTCAGAACAACCAATCAATGAGAAAGTACATATATATATTATTAATGTGTATCGTGAGCCTCGCTGCCTCTGCGCAGGACCGCACCGTGCAGAATCGCCCGTACACCGACTTGCGTCCGTTCCACTTCGGAGTGGTCGTGGGTATGCACGTGCAGGACATGGAGGTGCTGATGGCTGGTCCGCAGACCATAACCACTGAGGACGGCACGGAGGAGACGCTCGTCACAGCCGACCAGAGCCGTTGGGACCCCGGCATTAATGTCGGAGTGCTCGGCGAACTGCGACTGTCTACACATTTCCAGTTGCGCGTGGCGCCGATGATGTACTTCGGCACGCGCCACATCGTGTTTCACGACCTCAAGAAACTGAGCGAAAGCGGACAGCCAGACGAGAAGCGTCAGGACATGAAGACAGCGTACATTGCTGTGGCTGGCGACCTTATATTCTCGGCGCCCCGATTCAACAACCACCGCCCGTACCTCATGGCTGGTGTGTCGCCGATGATAAACCTTACGGGTAAGAGCACCGACGCGCTGAAGCTGAAGCGCACATCACTCTCGCTGGAGTTTGGCGTAGGTTGCGACTTCTACCTGCCGTTTTTCAAACTGCGCCCCGAGCTGAAGTTCGTCTACGGACTCGGTAACGCTCTCGATACCAATCATGCCAAGGAACTGCGCGACAAGAGTCTGCTCAAGTTCGCACAGGGCGTGAAGGAAGTACGCACAAAAATGGTTGTGCTGAGCTTCTACTTCGAATAAATTGTAATGTGATGAATAATAGCCGTAATCACGGCTGTAAGATACGAAATAAAACCTGGAAGATAGGCTGGAAGATTTCTCGTTTCTGGAGAAATCTTCCAGCCTATATCGTTCTTATAATGTGCGGGTTATGACGATGCTGGAAGATATGGAGGATTTTTTCATGTTCTTAGTCTTACAGTGTTTAAATTCAAATCGTTTTAAACAACATTTTATGCCATGCAAATTTGCTTATATTCTGAAAATATACTAATTTTGTAATCAAATATGAGTTTTTCTCAGATATTTAAACATAACATTGTCTAACATAAAAAATAGAAACAAGAAGAAAACAAAAACAAATTAAAAACGGTAAGTGGTCGGTGGTTTAGAATCATCGCCATTACAGAGATTTAACAACAGGGATTAATCCCTTATCTTATCAAACTCTGTGTCTCCGTTCTTTAACTTTTAAAATATTGAGCTTTTAGCTCTTGTTCTTTTGTATCGAATACCGCCAATATTCACTCTACGAGAACAAGCAGATGAAAGGTTCATGCCTATAGGCGTGAACTGTCTCGTGCTTGTTGTAGAGTAGGTCACTTGGCGGTAACCAGATACAAAACAAGTTACAGACGGTTACACGCTTTTTTATTTTATTATGACTATATTCTTTAACAAGTATTTTTTTTATTGTGTATCGCATTCGGTGCGCTTCTCTTCTCGTCTTGTAGTAAAGACGATGACGCTGAAAATGGCAGCGAGGTTATCAATCCCGACAAAAATGTGCCTGATCCTACAGGAACAGTTACACTGAATATAATGATAGGAGATGACGGTATTAAGAGTTTCTTTATAAATGATTTTGGTACTATACTAATCGATAGAGATCATAATTTCTGTGGAGGAGATGGTTATGATTATTCGTTCGTTTCATTGGGCAAAATGAAAGGATTAGGAAATATTACTGCTATACCACAAGGTGAATGGAATAGTTGTGTTGCTGTTGTTCCAGGTGAAGGATATGTTGTAAGAAGGAACGATCCTAATTATAATGATTCGTATAACTGTTATGCTCGACTATATGTTGTACGCGAGATTGGACAAACGTCTGGTGGTGTAGGATATACCATAAAGTATCAGGCTCCTTTTGTTTTAGAACATAAGTTTGCAGCTGGTAATGGCACAGAAACAGACCCTTATATAATAACCACTGCAGCGCAACTTGACGAAGTGCGCAATTTTCCAAATGCTTGTTTCGAACTTGGCAACGATATCGACCTGTCTTCCTATCTTTACTCTAGCACATATGGTTGGAAGCCAATAGATTTTTTCCATGGTAAATTTGACGGCAAAAAGCACACTATCAAGGGGCTTTGGATAAAAATGGAATCGTATGCATTTTATGGATTAGGCCTGTTTGCAAATGTTCAAGGATCAGATTATAAACCCAAATCGGTCATTAGAGATTTTTTCGTGCAAAA
>ULPT01039600.1_pt1 | contig 14112 bp, 10 predicted proteins | sample 1953751 | NCBI WGS metagenome assembly ULPT01 (sample SAMEA4835636, study PRJEB28245) | human gut metagenome | biome: gut microbiome; material: fecal sample | place: Denmark | collected 2008
TCTAAATGGGTTTGACAAAAGTGGTTTATTCAAGTCTTATTCGTAACTTTGCAATTGGAAAGCAGTGGGTGGATTTTTATTCATCATGCAGCGATTCATAGTATTTAGTAATTCAGTAAAATGTCACTATCATAAAAATTAAAAACCAGAAAATATGAAGCAGAACAAATTTTTAGTAATGGCTTTGATGGCTGGCGCATTGTTGGCCACAAGTTGTGCAAGTAAGAAGGAACTTCAGAATTGCCAGAACGAGAACAGAGAGTTGTCAAGCAACTATCAGAATACAAAGGAGCAGTTGGCTGCTTCTCAGGCTCGTGTAACAACTCTCGAAGACCAGCTTGCTCAGATGAAGAAGGACTATAAGTCTATGCAGAATGCGCTCGACAAGAGTTTGAACAACGCAAGTCAGAACAACATCAGCATCGACAAGCTCGTTGACCAGATCAATGAGTCTAACCAGTACATCCGCCACTTGGTAGAGGTGAAGAGCAAGAGCGATTCTCTCAACATGGTTCTTACCAACAACTTGACCCGCTCTCTCAGCAAGGACGAGTTGAAGGAGGTTGACGTACAGGTAATGAAGGGTGTGGTTTACATCTCTTTGGCTGACAACATGCTCTACCAGAGCGGTAGCTATGAGGTTAACAGCCGTGCTCAGGAGACTTTGAGCAAGATTGCCAAGATCATCATGGACTACAAGGACTACGATGTACTCGTAGAGGGTAATACAGATAACGTACCAGTTAGCACTACAAGTGCCAAGATGAAGAACATCCGCAACAACTGGGACCTCTCTGCTCTCCGTGCATCTTCTGTAGTACAGTACTTGCAGGATCACTTCGGCGTAGATCCTAAGCGTTTGACCGCTGGTGGCCGTGGTGAGTACAACCCTGTAACTACCAACGATTCTGAGGTTGGCAAGCAGCGCAACCGCCGCACTCAGATTATCATCACTCCTAAGCTCGACCAGTTCATGGACTTGATCGACAAGGCTCCAGAGGGTGATAAGTAAATCGGAGACTTTTTAGAGTATCATAAGTAAAATTTAGGAAGCACCAGTGGGCTTAGGCTCATTGGTGCTTTTTTAGTATTACAGGTGCTTTTCTGTATAAATATACTTAAAATAAGAAAGAAAGACTCAAAGTTTGTGTCGTTTTGAAAGAAAAATAGCGATTTTCTTTCTCTTTTGAGATTTATTTATTAATTTTGCAATCAAATTATTAAGCGTCCATCGCTTAGTAGTTATAAATTGTAATTTATTAATAATACATATATAGGTATTTCGCTTATGGAAAAGATTCAGATGACAACTCCTTTGGTGGAGATGGATGGTGACGAGATGACAAGAATCCTCTGGAAGATGATCAAGGATGAACTGATCCTTCCTTTCGTAGATTTGAAGTCAGAGTATTATGACCTTGGTTTGCCTTACCGTGACAAGACCAATGATCAGGTGACTATCGATTCTGCTGAGGCTGCCAAGAAATATGGTGTAGCCGTGAAGTGTGCTACGATTACTCCTAATGCCCAGCGTATGGACGAATATCATCTCCACAAGATGTGGAAGAGCCCTAATGGCACTATCCGTAGCATCATGGATGGTACTGTGTTCCGTGCTCCTATCACAATTCCAAGCATTCACCCTTGCGTGAAGAACTGGGAGAAGCCGATTACCATCGCCCGTCATGCTTATGGTGATGTATATAAGAGTGTGGAAATCCGTGCTGATGAGCCGGGAGTTGCCAAACTCGTATTCGAGGGTAAGAGCGGAAAGAAGCAGGAAGTGGAGATTCACAACTTCGAAGGTGCTGGCGTTATTCAGGGTATGCACAATACCGACAAGAGTATCCGCAGCTTTGCTCATAGCTGTTTCAAGTTTGCCATCGATACCAAGCAGGATTTGTGGTTTGCTACCAAGGATACCATTTCCAAGACTTACGATGCACAGTTCCGCAAGATATTCGAGGAAGTGTATGAGAGCGATTACAAGGAGAAGTTTGCTGAACTCGGCATTGAGTACTTCTATACATTGATCGATGATGCCGTGGCTCGTGTTATCCGCAGCAAGGGAGGATTCATCTGGGCATGTAAGAACTATGATGGTGATGTGATGAGCGATATGCTCAGTACTGCCTTCGGTTCGTTGGCGATGATGACCTCCGTATTGGTTTCTCCAGACGGCAAGTATGAGTACGAGGCAGCTCATGGCACAGTAACCCGCCACTACTACCGTTATCTGAAGGGTGAAGATACATCTACCAACCCAATGGCTACCATCTTTGCATGGAGCGGTGCGTTGAGAAAGCGTGGCGAGTTAGATGGCATTCAGGCATTGCAGAATTTCGGCGACCAGTTGGAGGCAGCTTGCTTCGATACGCTGAATGATGGTATCGCCACCAAGGACCTCGTCAACCTGATGGAAGGTGTAGAGGCAAAGGCAGTCAACTCAGCCGGCTTCATTGCAGCCATCCGTGAGAGATTGGAGAAGAGATTAGCATAGTATGATTTGTATATATATATAATAAAGGTGACAAAGGCATAGAAACCTTTGTCACCTTTATTTTTTTAGCGAAAACTAATTAACCGTTTACCTGCTTCTTGTATTCCTCAGACAACAAGTCAAAGAAATTATAACCGATTACCTTGCAGATATGCATGAGCATACCTGTGTCGATAGTAGATTTGCTATAAATCTTATAAATGTTGGTTCTGTGGCAACCAAGTTGCTTTGCGAGCCATACTGTTGTTTTTCCTTGTCTTTTGAGTTCCTGTTTTATGCGTTCCCCAATGACCAAGGAGCAATTGTTAGTTTGATCTGTCATTTTCTTATTCTCTTTAAATACTAATAAATTCAATATGGATGCAAAATTACGAAATAAGATTGTAATCAAACGAATTTTTTGGTAGCTAATGTGACGACACGCTATTAAAAAAGTATAAATGCGGAAACCAAATGAAACCCCTTTGTTCTATTTGTTTTGCTTACTGACACATTTTTCCTCTATTTCCTATCTTTTTTGTGTCTATTTTGTTTCGGTTTACATTTTATACACAAGAAAAGTACAAATCATCTGTTGTACGTAATTATAATTCCTTAATTTTGCACCCAGTTAAGGCGCACAGCCTAAAAACTATGCGATGCGGCTACAGAAAGCTACACCTTATTATATATAAGGCTTTTCTAAAAACGCATAAGCAAACAAGATTTCTAAGACATTATATAAACATTTAAAACAAGCCTTACTTTTTAAAGTGGGCTCAGTAAATTAAGTAAAAGATGAAAAAGGTTCTATTTACAAGCATATTGTTGCTTTCCGCCGTTTCGTTCGGAGGTAACATTTATGCACAAGACACAGCTGGTGGTAACAACACTGAAGTTACTACTCCTAGCGCAACTCAGCCTTCGGTGAAGTTTACGGCTGATGGTAATACTTTGACCATTTCGGGTCAAGGTGATTTAACTTCGTACAGGACTACAGATTGGTCTGCCAAGGTCTTCACAAACAATGCGGTAGGTTTCGTGTTTACCGATGCAGATGGCAAAACGCCAGTTGCAGCAGGTGACTCATATAATGCTGGTAAGACTTATTATCATGCAACATATAAATATACTGAGGTTTGGAAAGATCAGCCTGTAGCTTGGAAGACTCCTTATTTCGGCAATGTTGACGTAAAAAGAAGCTGGAAGGATGATAAGAAGGCAAATCTTTATATGGCAACTATAGATGCATATAATAAAAATGTAACTGTAGGTAATAAAGTTAGTGATAATGTAAATTGGAATCAGGAAATTTTTGGAGGTGATTGGAACTATACGGAAATTGATGGTAAAAAATACGTAAAAGTAGTAGAAGTTACAGGAGAGGTTCCTACTTCTTCTGTGTCTTTTGATAAGCTTCAGGCTAGTGGCATAAAACTTATTGAAGTATCGGAATTGCAATCTGATTTTATCAATACTAAAGTTACTTATCAGATTAAAGATAAGTTGTCTTTGTTCTTGTCTTCTGATGGAGGTAAAACATATAAGGGCTTGACTTCTGGAGTAGATTATGAGTGGACATCTGGTGATGTTTTCTCTCAGGGTACTGCGACTTATGCTGCAATCGAAGACAACAATGCGTTCTTTGATAAACATGCTGACTATGTCCAAGCTGATAATACAGAGATTTCTTTTAAAGAACTTCTGAGACGCAAGATATTGGAAGGTGTATCAGTGTATGATTACAATGCAAAAACAGAAGTTGGTGTTAGCTCTTACACAACAGTTAAGTTTGTTAATAACGGCTCTGATCCTTTGTTGATTGACGCTGACGTAGTGCGTGAAATTTTGTATCCTACATCTAATGGTATGTTTACAACAAATGTCACAACTACTAAGCTAGATCTTGGGGAGGCAACTTTGAATGAGTTGAATGCTGACATATTTATACCATCACCTGGCGAGTCTTACAAGTGTCATAATCTTGCGTTGAATGATATAACTTTCCCTAAAACAAAATTGACAAGTGTATTTAGTGAAAGTACAAAGCAAGATGAGAATAAGATGGTTTTGCCAAAACAATTGTTGTCTAATATTACTGGTAAAATTAAGACAGTATCTATCCCTGAAGGATATGATCGAATAGCAGATGGTGCTTTTTCAAATGAAAATAAACAAAGCGTGTTGGAAAATGTCAACCTGCCAAAAGGTTTGACTCTTATTGGAAAGAATGCTTTCCAAAACTGCAATTATATCAAGAGCATCGAATTGAAAGAAGGCTTGGAAAATATTGGCGATAGTGCTTTTTTTGGAACTACACTTGGGACAGTTAAATTCCCATCTTCATTGAAGATTATCAATGACTGTGCTTTTGCTAATTGCCATATTTACAATTTGAAGTTCAATGCCGGACTCAAATATATTGGTAATTCTGCATTCGCATTGTCTAATGAACATACAGAGGAAGTATTGGAAATCCCTGCTAGTGTGATTTATATAGGTCCTTATGCCTTTTATTTCCGCCAATATCAGGATGTGTATTTCTATGGGGAAAAGGCACCTTTAATGCCATTGGGATCATATAAACTAGATACTAGTATTAAGGATTTGGGAACAGCTTTCCCTCAGCAAACATTGAATGGAAATAATGGCTTTGATCCATTACCTAAGGAAGGTGAGGAAATAACAGGTGACGACACAAGTTCTGGCTATGCTAACCGTGAAAATTACAAAAATCAAGGCGTTTACTTGTGTATGCTTCATTATCCTAAAGAGTTGAGTGATGAAAATCGTGATACCTATACTGATATCACTAGAGTGTACAAGACTTATAGAACTGCTGATGGTAAGTTTATTGCTACTGACACTGGTACAGATGAAGCTACAGACAAAGTCGGTAATGAAGAAAAGGATGAGATACTTAATGCAGGTCTTTGCCATTCCTTTAAGAAAGTTACATGGGGATATGCTGATACATATTTGGGAGAGCAATATATTTGGCCTAGCCATTCTCAATTCAATAGAGCATATTGTACAGCATCACATAGCGTTAAATGGGATGGTGTAACTCCTGTTACTTGCGACTTGTCTGCAGAAGAAATTGCTGCACTAAAGTATGCTGGATATGATACAAGTGAACAAAACTTGGATGAACTTAAAAAGATTGCTCACATGGGTACTCGCCAGTTCGTCCTTGCTAATGCAGATGTGAACGAGGATAAAGAGCCAGAAAAGGAGCCTGAATATCCTGTAGATATTAAGGGTGGCGAATGGTGGACAATCTGCTTGCCTTTTAATATGACCAAGGCACAGGTTGACAACGTGTTTGGCAAGGATACTCATGTTTGTCGTTTCAACAAGGTTGAACGTGTGGTAAACAGTGAGGAAAAAGTAAAATCCATCAAGTTGTTCTTTACAAATGATGTGTATGTACATAAGAGTACCAAGGACAAGGATGGTCATTATACAACAAGCACCGGAACTTCTGTAGCAGATGATGATATTGTGATTTATGCGCATGAATCCTATATGATCTATCCTACAAAGAACAATGATGATGCCAATAGTATGTACAATATCAGCGATTATACTTTGGATACTGGCTCTCCACTTCCTACTCTTGTGGAAGCGACCGAACAGTTCACTGGTGGAGCTAAAGAAAGCGCTTCTGGTGATGCAAGTTGGAATAAGGAATATCGTTTTGTAGGTAATTATCAAACAGCGGTAGCCGTAGCAGCTTCTGAACAGGGTAATAGCTCAGAAGAAACTGTAGCAAGAGATATGAAGAATGTCACTGTTCCTCAATATAGCTACATCTATGCCAAGAAGAAGGATACATCAAAAGCTCAGTTCTGGTTCTATACAGGAACACAGATGCTGTGGGGTGCCAACAAGTGTGTCGTACAGGCTACAGCAAGAGATGGTGGTAAATCTGATTTTAATACCTATTTCGGTGGTAATGGTTCTGCTCGAGCAAAGGAATTGTCTTTCTTTGGAACGGATGATGAGGTCACTGGTATTGAAAATGTAGAAATCATTGCAGGTAACGAAAATGACACTCAGATAGTTTACAACTTGAACGGTCAGGTTGTCAATGGCAATTTAAACAGCCTTCAGAAGGGTGTTTATATTAAGAACGGTAAGAAGTTCATGGTGAAATAATCCATGAACTATCTCCTAAGAACAAATTATTTTATGAATTTACAGCTAAAAAGATGAAAAAAATATATTTAAGACCAGTCACCCTCCTTATTCACGCCGAAGTAGCTAACATACTTGCGGGGAGTGATTATACCGGAAAAAGTACTACAGAATTTGGTGGTGGATCAGATGGTTCTGATAACAAGGAGATCACTGAAAATGGAACTGGAGGTAACGGAGAATTTGAAGGAGGATTACATTCCAAAGGCTATAATGCCTGGGAAGCATGGGATGAGTTTTAAACCATTTACACTTTTATTTAATAGATTGCATTTATATTTGTGATGAAGGAAGGGTGTTTGTCGATGAGGACAAGCACCCTGTCTTGTCCACCGCAGTGTGCAGACGATTTTGACCGGAAATGACTTTGGCCAAATGACCGCTTTTGTGTTTTGGCATGGTCTGTAAAAGGGTGGTACGCTTATGACCCAAGCCGGTCGTCTATGATGACCAAGCCCGGTCTTAATAGACGACCAACCTCGGTCGTCATAGACGGCAAATTCCAGCCATCAAGGAAGGCAGATGGCAATCCGGTCATTTGGTCAAAGTCATTTCCGGTCAAAATCATTTGAAGGAATCAAACAACTATGATTCCCGTCACACTTTTTACTTGCTTTTGAAATGAAATTGTAATAGAATGTAATGCGTGTTACAGATTTTTTGTCGTATCTTTGATCTGTCATTTTCTTATTCTCTTTAAATACTAATAAATTCAATATGGATGCAAAATTACGAAATAAGATTGTAATCAAACGAATTTTTTGATAACTAATGTGACGATACGCTATTAAAAAGTATAAATGCGGAAAACAAATGAAACCCCTTCGTTCCATTTATTTTGCTTACTGACACATTTTTCCTCTATTTTCTATCTTTTTATGTCTATTTTCTATTTTTTTTTGTGTCTATTTTATTTCGGTTAACATTTTATACATAAGGGTTAACATTTTATACATAAGAAAAGTACAGATCATTTGTTGTACGTAATTATAATTCCTTAATTTTGCACCCAGTTAAGGCACACAGCCTACAAACTATGCGATGCGGCTACAGAAAGCTACACATTATTATATATAAGATATAAGGCGTTTCTAAAAACGCATAAGCAAACAAGATTTCTAAGACATAAATATATTGTATAAAGTAAAAGATAGATTTATTATGAAAAAGTATTTACTTACTATGCTCGCTGTGTTAGTAGGTTCTAACATGTGGGCTCAGAAGTTCTCAACAGTAGGGGGGGAAATGAAGGCAAGACGCTGGTTATTACTACAGATGGTGATATGACAGCGCAAACTTATGCTGATAACGTATCAGACTATATGAAGAAGGGCGATTATGGTTATTCAAAGGTAATCGTGAATGGTAATGGTACTATCAGTGAAGCTTTCTTGCGTGCTATATTGTACAAAAACGAATATGAAGGTAATACTTCATTGAAGAATCTTGATTTGACAGGAATTACCCTCAAAGGTTGGAATTCTTCTTCATTTAAGGCAAGTGAAACTGATACCTGGATGTACAGAAATTTATACAACATTAGCGAATTAGGTCTTCCAAAAGCAGTGGATAGTAAGGTGCCAGATAAAGCATTTGAAGCATTTAACAATGTGGAGAACGAAAAGCTAACAGCAATTGTTATCCCTGAAGGTACAACAGAAATAGGTAAGTATGCCTTTGGTGATATTGTAAATCTTTCTTCGGTATCTTTTCCAGAATCATTGAGAAAAGTAGATGATTGTGCTTTTTTTAATTGTAAGATTGAAAACTTAAAGCTTAATCAAGGATTGGAATTCATCGGTAATACTGCTTTTGGCTTAAGAGATGAACTTACAGAAAAGGTACTTGATATTCCTGCTTCAGTGAAATATATTGGTCCATGTGCCTTTAATTTCCGACGTTACCAAGATGTCTATTTTCATGGCGAAAAGGCTCCTTTGATGCCACTAGGACAGACTGTAGTAGCTGGTCCTACGCACGGGTGGTCTGAACTTGCATTTTCTGCTGATGTATTACATGGTAATAATGGATTTAGTCCTGAAAGTAGTTCCGCTACACCTTATGCAGATAATATGAAAGAAGACGGTAAGGCTAATCGCGAAAATTATATAAATAATGGTGTTTATTTGGCTATATTGCACTATCCAACTGGACTTAGTGATGACGCACGTGCAGAATATACTGATATTACCAGAAAGTATGAAACTTTACCTGAAGGTGAAGCTTGGTATGCAGCCAAGGAAATGTATATAGGTAAAGAAACGCATGAAGTTTTTGACGAGGTGGTTTCTGATAAGTGGAAGGACTGGTTTACAAATTATCAATTTGTAAATCCAGGTTATCGAGATACATACGTTGGTAATCAATATATATGGCCAAGTCAAAGCCAGATTATTCGTTCATTTTGTATGAATTATGCGGGTTATAACTGGTATGGTGATACAAAATATCGTAGTAATCTATCTGAAGAGGATAAGAAAATTCTCGCTGAGGCTGGTTATAAAATTGGTACTGGTGATGGCAAATATACAGAAGATGAATTGGCAAAGATTGCACACTTGGGCACACGTTTGTTCGTATTTACAGCTGACGATGCTATTACAACTCCAGAGTTTCCTCTTCCAATAGATAAACGTGGAGGTGGGAGATGGTGGACACTTTGTGTGCCATTCAATATGACCAAGAAGATGGTAGATGAATCTATGGGTGAAGGTACTCAGGTTTGCCGTTTTTCAAGTGTAACCCGTAAGTTGGATACTGATGGACAGGGACGTGGTGATGGTAATAAGGGTAATCATATTTATTTGGAGTTCCGTCATGATGTATATAAGCACAAGTTTGAAAGAGCTACTGATGGCACTTTCCATGATAATGAGTGGAGTGAAGATCTTCCTGCTTGTAAAGATGACGATATCGTTATCTATGCTCATGAGGCTTATATGGTTAAGCCTACAAATTCGGATGAGGATGCTGTTTTTGTTGTAAAGGATTATGAGCCTGTACCAGGTTCTCCTCTTCCAACTATTATTAAGGCAAAAGAGACTAGATATAAAAACAATTCTCAGAGTGAGGCTGTAAATGATAATGTTGGTGAATATCGTTTCATTGGTAATTACATTAATACAGCTCAAAGGGAAGCCATTTCTGTACCAGTTAATTGCTATTTTTACGGACTGGCAAAGAAAAGCGATACAAAACCTGCATTTTGGTTCTGGCCTTATAATTCACACTTGACTTGGCCTTCATACAAATGTACTGTAGAAACAGTTAATGTAGAGTTGGGTGAGCAGGATGCTTGTGATTTCTTCAATTTTGTAGCTGGATTTAGTGCAAGTTCAAAATATCAGTCATCTTTCTTCGGTGATGATGAGTTGAATAGCAATGAGACTACATCTGTTGATCAGGTAGTAATCGTTGCAGGTGATGATGATCAGGCTATCTACAATTTGAGCGGTCAGCTGGTCAGCAAGAATGGTAACCTTGATGGTTTGCAGAAGGGTGTGTACGTCAAGGGTGGTAAAAAGTTTATTGTAAAATAAAGCATGAAAGGTATTATAATGAATACAAAAAAAATATATATAACTCCAGAAATAAATGTCATGAATATAATGACGACATATATAATGGCAGGTTCAAATAATAGAGGTGCTGCTAGTGTTTGTGTTGGAACAGATTCTGACGAAAGTATTACTATTTCTCCTTCTCCTTCTTCAGGTAGAGGTGGTTCAGGTAGTTCAGATGGTCCTGTTGTCCAGGCGAAAAATAATTCTTTTAATGCCTGGGAGACTTGGGAAGAATATTAGTAAGTAAATGAATCTATAAGCAAGAGGGGAACTCGTCGTGGATGATGAGTGTCCCCTCTACTGTTTATATCATCGTATCACATATTTCTTTCCATTTAGTATGTAGATTCCCTTTGAAAGTTTATTCTTCTGATTTTCTGATATTTTCTGGCCGTTGATATGATAGATGGCGCAAGATGATGTGTTTTTTTCGTTTGTTTCAAGCATGTTGATACTTGTTGTTTTTCCATCTATATTCATGGCAACAACTTTTGCACCATTTGTATTGCTTTTAGGTTCAAAATAAGCACGGTAACCTTTCATGAAGCTATTACCCTCAGAACTGTATAGCATTCCATTGTAGATAAAATACATTCCTTTAGCCAGATTGGTTGGTTCACCATAATAGCCTTTGAAGTTGTAATAAAGGCCTTCGTCAACAGGTGTTGATTCTTCCTCTATAGTAACATCCTTGATATTGAATGTGCTCTCTGTGGTAGATGTCTGCATCAGGAAAGGTCTGTTGGCTTCGATGGAATGAGCACGATGGAATGTCATCTCATCTTTAGAGTAGGCATTGAAAGTGTAAACCTTTGTATCTGTACCAAATGTTGAGGTAATCTGTTCTTCGGTCATGGAGAAAGGAAGGACTACAGTATTGTATATGTTTGGCACTAATGTCCGTTTCAATACCACGTTTTTCTTGCCGGAGATCTCAGAAGGAATAGCCTCGTCTTCATCCAGTAGTACGATATTGTCATTTAGAATATATTCTAATCCTGCTAATGCATTGATTTTTCCTGCACCAGCCTGTTTCCCCTGTGCTGCGAAATAATTTTCCTCTTTACAATAAGAGTCGTTATTTGCAGTCTTTTGGGCAATTTCCTTGATTTCTTCATGGGTAAGATTTGGGTTTGCTTCAAGCCATAGAGCAGCTACACCTGCCATGTAAGGTGAGGCCTGAGAGGTTCCCTTCATGGCACAGAATGAATATTCTTTACCTTTATAAGTGTCGGTTTTAGTCATACACTTTTTACCGCTATAATAAGTAACGTATCTGTTATAGGCTGATTCGATGCAGGCTCCTGGGGCAGCTATGCAAGGAAATTGGATGCCGTCATAACGTGTACCATAGCTGGAGAAGTAGGCTATATCGCCCTCTTGGGTTCCCCATGTTCCTTTCTTGTTGGTTACCTTTATTGCGCCATTGGACTTGCTGTTGATTTCAGTAGTGGTAATATAGGCACCTACTACCAGCATTTCGCTGGCGCTGCTGGTGCTATTAAAAGTTCCGTTGCTGGTCAATCCGTCCGTATAGTCTGGATAAACAGTCTTGAAAGGCAGGTTGGTGTCATTGTAAACGATCACCTTTTGTCCTTCCGCACTTGTGATAATGTAACCTATGCGATATTCATCCTTAGTGTACCAAACACCATTGCTGTTGATAGCATATCCCATAAGCCCATCATGGATGGTTTCCTTTGCGATGTTAATCGTTGTTGAGGCAATATATTCGTCATTGATTTTTAGAGTAGTAGGTTCGCCGTTGATGATGATAGGATATTTCGCAAAAATGGTTTTGCATTGATCCTTGTAGTTTGCAACTATGATTTCCATATTGATAGGAGCATCTGTTGAGGTGGTAATATAGCTTCTGATTTCATGGTTGTCGGAGTCAATGCCCCAGATTGCTTTCATTTCATCTGTATTAGAGCTAAAATTGTGTTTATGTACGAGTACTTGGTCTCCACAGTTACCAACAGAGTTGCAGGCTATGATGTCGTATTCCTTAATCAAGTCGTTGAGGACTTGTGAGTAGAGATCGCTTCCGTCGTGAGGACCAATCATGTTGCCATATGACATATTGGTGACGAGACGTTCGCCCTTCTCCTTGCAATATTCTGCAAGTGTTTTCAAAGCAGCTAAGTCGGAGGCGCTGGACATGATCGGTCCCATGGCGAGGTCTGCCTCAGGAGCAACACCACTTAACTGGAAGTTATCACCTTCATAATAACCTGCAGCAATTCCACTCACATTTGTAGCATGAGCAGTATAGCGGTCATCGGTAGTATAGTTGGCTATTTCCTCTGGGTCAGTAATGGCTGTTCCGTTTTCTTTGATAATCATCTTGAAACGGCTTTTGCCATCCTTGTCAAGAAACATGGCGTGGTTTGGATCGAATCCACTATCGAAAATACCTATCATGACTCCTTTGCCTGTATAAGGACGGTCGAGAGTAAAATAGAGATTATGGTTGGTTGTTTCTGTAGATTTGCCTTTATGTATTAGGTCAACACCAGTTGTCTTGTTAGCATTAGTCAGGTTGAGGCTCATTTCTTTTTTATCAAAGGAAATGCGAACTACATCTTGCATTTCTGCTAATACTTGGAGGCTATCTATAGTTGTGGTCACTATGTTATAGCTGCCTACAAGGACTGTCGAATTACTGAAACCATGGGCTTTGAGTTGGTCGATGGTGGCTCCCTCTTTCATCTGGACCGTTGCGGTAATCCGCTTACTTCCTGTACTTGCCGTACTCGTCCCTCCGAAACCTTTGGCTTGAGACGTGCTTTCTTTGGCTTGTTCCATCTGCTGGATGGCTATCAAACTTAGTGCGTCTAATTTCCTGGTTTTAGTTACGTTTTTAAAATCAGTGGCGTAACCGCCAGCGCATAGCATAGCGGCCACAATCATGGTCAATACGTTTCTCATAAATTGTATATAAGTAAAAGATGAATTATTAGTCCAAAGATAGGTAAAACTTTTGATAATGACAAGTTTTGTAACGTTTATTAACGAAGAAACAACCCTTTTTCTTGCTTTTGTAGAATGTGTTTTTCTTGTGTTCGGAAACAGCAGATGATTTTACAGGAATCAGGCAGTAATGATTCCCCGTCACACTTTTTACTTGCTTTTGAAATGAAATTGTAATAGAATGTAATGCGTGTTACAGATTTTTTGTCGTATCTTTGCACCCGAGGAAAGACCTCAGACTATATATACATTATTATATATTATAAAGATGGACGAAAAGAACTATAAAATCCTTGTGGTGGATGATGAGCAGGACCTCTGTGAGATTCTGAAATTTAACTTGGAAACCGAGGGGTATCAGGTAGAAACTGCCAACTCGGCTGAGGAAGCTCTGGAGAAAGACATTGCTTCCTACGACCTCTTGCTGCTCGATGTGATGATGGGAGGTATGAGCGGATTCCAGCTGGCGAAGAAACTCAAGGAGAATGTGGCTACGGCTCAGATTCCTATTATATTCCTGACGGCTCGCGATACTGAGAACGATACCGTTACCGGTTTCAATCTCGGGGCTGACGACTATATCTCCAAACCTTTCTCTATCCGTGAGGTGATGGTGCGTGTGAGGGCTGTCATCCGCCGTACTGCCGATAAGCAGGGCAAGGATGCTGAACCTACCATCATCAGCTATCAGGGATTGGTGCTCAATATCGACAAGAAGACGGTGAGCATTGATGGAGAGGATGTGCCTTTCACCAAAACAGAATTTGAATTGCTCCGACTTCTCCTGGAAGAGAAGGGTAGAGTGTTCTCCCGCCAGGAACTCATCGACCGCGTATGGCCTAAGGATGTGCTCGTGCTCGACCGCACGGTGGATGTCAACATCACCCGTATGAGAAA
>ULPT01031095.1_pt1 | contig 14057 bp, 11 predicted proteins | sample 1953751 | NCBI WGS metagenome assembly ULPT01 (sample SAMEA4835636, study PRJEB28245) | human gut metagenome | biome: gut microbiome; material: fecal sample | place: Denmark | collected 2008
TTCATCAGCGCGCAAGACTTTTGCTTTGATGTATTTATAATTATCCATTTTATATAATAATTTTAATTCGTTTTCAATTACTGCGCTAAATTACTAAAAAAATCTGATATGTATTAAAAATAAAAGAAAAAAAATCATTTTTCTTCTTTTGTATATGTTACTGAAGTTTCGCAAGTTGATATTTATTCACTTGCGAAACTTCAGTTTTTTGTATGTATGTTTGCATGTTTGTTAGTTAACTTTTCTAAGTTAGCAAAGTTGGCTAAAAGCATAAACTTAGTTAAATTTTAAAAGTTGATGTTGTTATTTACAAGATTGTTTGTATATTTGCAATACAAAAATATAATAATTATTGTAACAATCGTTGTATTTTCAAATCTGAAGGGCGGTGTTGGCAAAAACACTTTGTGTTGTTACTTTGCCCACTTCCTCGTGGCAAAGAATAGTGTTGCGATTCAGCGATTATGAGCTGCTGAAAGAGAAGTGTGACTTCTATCTTCAAAATCAACAGTCAGAAAATATGGTGATTGTCTCAGGTTATGCCTCTAGTGCTGATGCCTTGGGTGAGAGATATGCCTAGAAACGAGGCTACGATCTGGAAATATACCCGGCTGACAGGTGAGAAGATGCTGAACGTTTTGTACATGAGGCAAAAAGAATAACCGCTGTTGTTATGGCTATTAAGTTAGTTTTAGTCTCTTCATTGAGGCTGGACGTCCTCAGCGGAAGCCTATCGTTGTTGTGTGCGATTAAGTTCGTGTTTGCCTCTTCCAGAGGCTGGACGTGACAGATAGGCTTGCCCTCGGTACCTGGTATCGAGGGCTTTTTTGTATTGGTGTCATTTTTTCCTTTTGCCCCTTTATAGTTGTTTAACCTTGTATCTTTTGATTCTCAACTATTTTATGTAATTTTGTAGTAAAAAAAGATAGACAGATATTCAAAATACTAAATGCCGACCATGATAGGGACGATAAGGACGATAAAGAATTCTTGCTGTGTTTTTTGGTGTTTTCGAGAAAATAGCTTATTTTTGCACCACAAATCAGTTAAACGTTTTAAAAGGAGATGGATATGAAACGGGCAGAAGAACAGTTGAAAGAATATGAGGATAGTTTGAAGGCTTATCGTGATGTCAAGAACTCTATAGATTCGGCTTTGGAAAAGGGGCGTGAGGAAGGCATGGAAAATGAAAAGCTATCCACAGCTCGCCGCCTTCTGTCAATGGGTCTTTCTGAAGAGCAAGTATCAACAGCCACCGAGCTTCCACTGGAGAAAATTCAGAAATTGAGGGAATAATGGAACATAAGAACGTCACATTGAGGATGGACAAAGCGTGATGTGTGATAACAAAAAGTTCTACGAGGAAGCCTGTGTCTCAATATGTGAAGTACCGTAGCAGCAAGTATGCCCAGAAGAACGATCCTCGTCTCATCGCTAATTGAAGACCATTCGGTATCGAGGAGAAAATCCTTCTGTTTGATATAAGGGAGTTACATAACGAGTGGCTGCAATGTGGGTTAAAAAGGAAAGTTTCTTTTGTTTTTCCGAAAATTTTAATTAACTTTGCGCCCCAAATGATAAAAAGATTTTTCATTGCATATGTCAGACATCACAACGATAGCAGATTTTGAACGCATATATAAGGAATATTATATACGCTTATATCGTTATGCTTATGGCTTTGTAGGGAATATAGATATCAGCAAGGACATTGTTTCTGAAGTTTTTACCAAATTATGGAAAAAACATAGCAAGTTGAGTATAGAAAAAATGCCCAATATGCTTTTTATCTGTGTACGGAATGAATCCATGAACTATTTACGCAAACAGAAAGGAATGGATAAATATACAGAGTATTGTAAAGCATCTTTCTCGGAGGAAGATGATGACTACTGGCAATTCATGGAAGAACGTATGGATGAGATTGGTGCGGTGATAGATACAATGCCTTCAAAAACGCGTTTCGTTCTAGAACAATGTTATTTTGAGGAACATACATACAAAGAGGTTGCAGAGATGCTTGATATTTCTACAAATGGAGTAAAGAAACATATTATGAAAGCTTTCTCTATGTTACGGTCTCACTTTCAAATAAAGAAAGAATGATGATTGTTAAAAAGAAATAATCAAAGTACCCAAGTACATTCCTGAAGAGTTATTATAATAGAAAATTTTGTGTTTATGGAAAATCAGACAAGCGACATATTGAATGAAGGTGATATGCCTTCTACATTTGAGGAGCTGGAAGTAAGACGTACTTTATGTAAAAAGCAACTCAATAATCCCGACGTCAATGCGGAGTGGGAGGATTTTCTGCGTCGTATAGATTCTGAAGAGAGTTCTGCTGATTCTGCACTTATAGATGCGGAAGAAGAGCAAAAGAACGTACATCGCAAAATGATTTACGCCTTTCTGTCAGGTGTTGCTGCAGCAATATTTGCTCTATTTATTTTGTACCCATTATTCAAGCCTTCATCCTCTTTTGAAGTGATTACTGCCAATAAGAATGATAAAGATATTGTAATATCGTCAGATGATGGCGATATGAAGGTGGTAAATAATCAGAAAATATTGTCATTCAAACAAACTGTTCCTGCTGTTTCGTCTCTATTAAATAAGGTGAAGATGATAGAATTATCTACGCCAAGAGGAAAAGACTGTCAGATTACCTTACCTGACGGATCAAAAGTATGGCTGAATGCTGATAGCAAGATATCATTCCCTGAAAGATTTACAGGGAAAAACCGAAATGTGAAAGTAGATGGTGAGGCATACTTTGAAGTGAGTAAAGATCAAAAGCACCCATTTATAGTGACAACAGATTTCTTTACCACCACCGTTCATGGTACAGTTTTCAATATAAATGCTTATTCTGCAAAAACGGCAAATGTTACGCTGATAAGCGGAAGTGTTGCTGTAAAATCTGGTAAAGGAAAAGAAATCATGATTTCTCCTGGGCAAATGGCGAAATACAACAACCAGGGTGAGGTACAGGTAGATAATGTGGATACATACCCAATTACGCAATGGAAAGATGGTTTTTTCTATTTTGATAATGAGAGACTGGTAGATATTATGATGGAATTAGGCAGATGGTATAATATAAGTGTGGTTTTTGAGCATGAAAATGACATGAACCGAAGACTACATTTTGTAGCTGAACATAAGGAAAGCCTACATGAAATTATCAAGCGTCTGAATGATCTCAATTTGGTAACAGTAAAGATTGAAAATGATCATGTTTCTATCGAATAATAACCTCGCTATTTGATAATTTATTTCAAAGTGACAGGATTTTTCTGTTTTTTCTAAAAAAAACATTTTTTTAGTACCCATTCTCTTTCAATGTGTGTAATAACAATAAGAAGAGTTTATTAATAAAATGTTTTTTTATGAAGAAAGAGAGAATGAGAAGTTTCTTCTTGAGTTTTCTGTTTCTTACTGTTGCTACTATTGCATTAGCACAAGGTAAGAAAATTTCGCTCAAGTTAAACAAGGTTTCTTTGCCTTCTGCATTGAATCAGGTGGAAAGGCAATCGGGTTATTACAAGATTAACTATGATGTTAATCAGGTGGGGAAATACAAGGTTTCTGCTGAAATTAATCAAAAAGAAGCTTTGGATGCCGTCAATGTTTTACTGCATAATCTTCCTTTAAGTGCAAGACTGGATGGAAGATATATTCTGATACGCAGTGCAAAACAAACAGCAAGCAAACAAGGTCACATTAACCCAAAAGGTGTTAATGGACGTATCGTTGATCAGACAGGAGAGCCGCTCATTGGTGTAACGGTAATCGTTCCTGGTACCCAAAAGATGACTGTTACTGATAACAATGGTAACTTTACGCTTCCTGCCGCAGATGCTAATGACCGGCTTGAAATTTCTTATGTGGGAAAGAAAGCTTTGCGTCGCAAAGCAAGTAGTCATTTCTTAAACATCGTGCTTGACGATGATGAAAATCTTTTAAATGATGTGATGGTTACTGGTTATCAGCAACTTTCCCGTGAACGTGCCACAGGTTCTTTTGACAAAATTGGAGAAAAAGAACTTGCAGCTCGTCCTGCCACAGATCTTTCTGCCGCTCTTCAGGGTTTGGTTGCTGGTATGCAAGGTACAGAGATGGTTCTGTAGATTTCAAAATTCGTGGTACATCATCACTCTATGCAGATACTGCTCCATTGATTGTTGTCGATGGTTTCCCTATCGAGGGTACTTTCAATAGCATCAATCCCAATGACGTGGAGAGTGTTACGGTATTAAAGGACGCATCAGCTGCCAGCATCTGGGGTGCACGCTCTGCCAATGGTGTCATCGTAGTAACTACAAAGCACGGAAAGAAAAATAGTCGCATGGAAGTTAACGGACAGGCCTTCTGGCGCATCGGAACCAATCCGGATTTGGAATACATTCTTTCTCAGGCTGATAGCCGTACTAATGTAGATTACGAACTTCAAGCTCTCCGCAATGAATGGAATTTGGGAGAATTTGTACCAGGGGGCGTGGATGGACTTTTGACTGGGCTTACTGAGGCTCAGGAATTATATTTTAGAAACAAATATAATGGTCTGTCTGAAGCAGAGATGAATGCCGGCTTGGATAAACTGCGGAATCGTAGCAACCGTCAGCAACTCAAAAAATATTTGATGCAGCAGGAACTATTGCAGCAATATAATGTCAATATTTCCGGAGGTACTGATAAATTTGATAACTACCTCTCATTAATGTATGAGAAGAATAGTGAGGCAACTATCAAGCGCGGTTATGAGCGATTCTTGATAAACTACAATACTGCATATCGTTTTAACAAAAATATTACTGCAACAGCATCACTCACTTGGCAAAAGAAAAACCGAGAAACTTCAGGTGTCACCATCAATGAGTTCTCTAATCTTCAACCTTATGAGATGCTGAAGAATGACGATGGATCTTATGCATACAATACTGGTGGATTCAATCGCGATGAGCTGAATAATATTGATGTTTCTTCATTCCCTTATAGTAATTTTGCCTATAATATGTTGCAAGAAGTGGAAAATCGAAGCTATAAGACAAGAAGTAATAACATCCGTATCCAGTTAGGATTGAATGCGAAGATTATCAAAGGTTTGACTTATGATATGAAATATCAGTATGAACGTAATAACTCGAGTTATCGTAATCAGGATGGGGAAGGAACATACGCTACACGCTATGACGTCAACTTCTATTCTGATTTCGACGGCAACAAATGTACAAACTCTTACTTGCCAAAGGGTGCTCGTGTAGATTCTGGTAGTAATGAGAATCACAACCAGGTGTTCCGCAATCAATTATCTTACAATAATATTTTTGCAGAGAAACATGATGTTTCAGCTTTGGCTGGTATCGAAATGAGTGAGTATGTAACCAGTTCTACCACTAATCCACGACTCTATGGATATAATGAGAATACCAATACTGCTCCTGTGCCATATTATGGTTCCAAGTCAAATATTGGAAATATGTATAACTATTCTTTTTACACATCATACTATCTGATTCCATATCTCGGCTATACATTTAGAGAACGTACTGACAGATATCTGTCTTACTTCGGCAATGTAGCATACATGTATGATGACAAATATGGAGCTTCATTCAGTGTACGCTCTGATGGTTCCAACTTTGTTTCAAAAGATAAGTCACTTCGCTGGTCACCAATGTGGTCAGTAGGTGCAAAATGGAATATCAAGAAAGAAAACTTCCTAAAGAATGTAAGTTGGCTGGACCGTCTCACTCTTCGAGCAACCTATGGTTTGAATGGTAATGCAGAAAAGAGTACTTCCCCACAAACGTTGATTTCCGTTTTTTCCAATGCCTCCACAATGACTGATGTTGCTACCATCGGAAGTTATGGTAATCCGATGTTGAAATGGGAAACTACCCACACTACCAACTTGGGAGTTGATTTCAGTTTGTTCCGTAATATTCTTTCAGGTAAGATAGAATACTATAACCGTCTCAGCAAGGATGTGATAGGCGAAGTAACAATTCCTGCTGTATATGGCTCCACAACTCAGAAATTCAATAATGCAGAAATTTCTAATAGAGGTTTTGAGGCAGAGTTGACAGCACGCTATACTTTCGGTAATATCGGTTTGGGAATACGTTCTACCTTGACCTACGCATATAATAAGAATAAGGTGGAGAAATTGTATAATCCAAATATGTACTGCTATCAATATATGGATGCATATAATCCTGCGTATGGCAACTTTATTGAAGGTAGACCTATTGGAGCCATATATGCTTATGAGTATGCTGGAATAAAAGATGGCGTACCTTATGTTAAGGGTCCAAACGGAACGACTACCTCTTTTGAAGACCTGAGCTTGCATAACAGTACTTTTGGTTCTGATGAATTCCTCTCCTATAAAGGAACTACGATTGCACCAAGTACTTTTGGTTGGGCTAACGAATTTTCCTGGAAAGGTCTCTCACTCTATATATACCTTACAGGTAAGATGGGTGGTAAATTCCGTACACCAGTAGCAGGTACTCCTCCATTGGTAGGAGGCGGAAATGTATTTATCAGCAAATTTATCTCCTATTATCAGAACAGTGATGGTAGTCAGTGGCCTACATGGCCTGAAGCAGGCAACTATATGTGTTATCGATGGGATCGCTACATGTCTTATCTTTCATGCTTTGTAGAAGATGCATCATTCATTCGTCTGAAAGAAATGACTTTATCATATCAATTGCCTGTAGTCCTGCTACACAAGATTGGTTTGAAACAAGCCAAAGTTTTCTGCCAAGCTCGCGATCTTGGACTAATCTGGTCTGCCAATTCTCTGGGTTATGATCCGGAGTGGTTGCCTGGAAGTGGCATGAACAAGCCAGCTGCCAGTATCACACTTGGTGTAAATATCAATCTATAAGAAAAATAGAATATCAGTTATGAAAAGGATCAACAAATTATATATATTCATGGCATTCTCCATGTTGGGATTGTCATCATGCAGCGATTTCCTTGACAAAACTCCATCGAAGTCGAGCAACACGCCTGTTTCCACTGCGGCAAATCTGCTGGCGGTTTATGATTACTTGCCAAATCGCTATTGTAACAATTATTATGCGCCATATTCTACAGATGATGCAGAAATACCTCGCGAGATGTACAAGTCTTCACCAACAGATTTTGACATTAATAATGTAGTATCTATTTATGCTCATTATCGGGATGGTATCATCAACAATTCTACAGACGACTTATGGGCTTCTGAATATAACCGCATCTATAAGGCCAATCTCATGATTTCATCTGCATCCGAGGTGACCGGTTCACAGCAGGATATTAACGAGGCATTGAGTTGTGCCTATTTCATGCGTGCCTACTCCTTTCTGGAATTAGCATACCATTATTGCCTCCCGTGGAGTGAAGAGAATAAGAATGCCATGGGCATCCCTTTGCGAATGGGTTTGGCATTTGATGAGAAAATAGGTCGTGGAACGTTGGAACAAACCTATAACCAAATCTTCGCAGATTTGCAGGCAAGCGAGCAACATGCCGTTTATGATGCGGTTCCTTCCATTCCTTGGCGTGTTTCCAGATGTGCCATTAATGGCTTATATGCCCGTATCTATCTGTTGAGAGGCCAATTTGATAAAGCATTGGAGTATGCAGATAAAGCACTTGCTAATGCACCGGCACTGTATGATTTCAATAAATTCTCCTACAAGAATCCGCCAACCCGATATGCGGCTACTGATTTTTGGCCAGCAATGGAGCTGAAGTTATGTGAAACGGATGCTTGGACTATGCATCAGATTCTGTATAATTATACCGAATGGATTTATCCTGATTTTGCAAATGTGCGCACCCAGATGGCTTATCCTTCACAGCAGCTCATGGATCTCTATGATCATGAAAATGACTTGAGATTCAGATATTATTTTATAGAGCATGGAACTCGCCGTATGTCAAGTATCTTATACGATGCATATAGATATAATCCCTGGTATGATGGACGATACCTTAATTCCGGTCTGACAACAGCTGAAATATTATTAATCAAGGCTGAAAGTCAGGTGCGACTTGGACAATGGCAGGATGGATTGGCTACGCTGACTCCTTTGCGAGAGGCTCGTTTTGCCACAGGAACGGCTTCCGAATTGAACGCAAATAACAAAGAGGAAGCGCTTCAGGCTGTACTGAAGGAAAGACGCCGTGAACTCCCTTTCTATTTTAGATTTGGAGATATTAAACGTTTTGCCGTAACTCCAGATAATAGCGACGATGTTACAGTAGTGCGTAATTTTTATGATATGAACATTACGCATGTTGATACGGATTCTCCAAAAACCTATACCATATCCGGCAATAGTAATAGTTGGGCTATGCCTATCTATCAGACGGAGATTAATTCTTCCAAGGGAGCTATCGTACAAAATCCTGAATAAAAGAGTTTTGATTATTTAAATGTAAAAAATATGAAAAGTTTTAAGAATTTATATATTTTTTTGTATCTTGTAGCCTTGAGCATGTTGACATCATCAGCATGCTTGGCTACAATCAAAAAACAAAAATTAAACGTCCTCTATCTTGGAGGGCAAGTAGATTGGTCTCATGGTGAATATGGCTTTATTGACCATTTCAAGAGCGAGGCAGAATATGAGCAGGAAAAAATAAAACGTAAAGCCTCTTTTGAAGTTTTGCTTCGCACCTATTTTACGAAGGTGAAAACGATGGATGCCAAAGACTGGAAACCAGAAATGAGTAATGACTATGATGTCACTATTTTCGATGGTGTACCACCGGTGATGGAAGAAAAAGAAACAGAATATACCTACAATGGGAAAACAACCAAGTATAAGAAAAAATCTTATCTTCCAATGAATTTTTCTTGTCCAAGCATTACCATTTCCAGTGTCGGTTCCATTATAGGAGGACAGTTTGGCAGCAAAAACGACTGGCTTTGTCTCTGTCTTGATGCTGATGCTCATAGCATGAATTTGAATCATCCCATCTTTAAGGGTCCTTTCAAAACTAAAATTACGCTATCCAAACAAGCAACTCCAGAAGATGCCAAGCATTATGCCTATTTCCAGGATGGACATGTTCCTGATTCAGTGATGATGTGGAAGGTAAATACAAAGGGTTATAAGTCTACGCCAGAATTCAACGTTGGTATGGTATCACGTCCTTGGGGCTATCTCGATTCGCCAAATTGTGAATTCATATCAAGCGGTGTATGTGCCAAGACCCTCGATGCTGTGGCTATCGGTCGTCATGCCAATTTTCTTACGTGGGGATTTATTGGTTCTCCTATGTACATGACTCCAGAGGCTAAGATTGTTTTTGCCAATGCCGTGGCATACATCGCCAAGTTCCGAGGTGCTCCACTCGTCAGAAAGTTCAATGATCGTATTGCTACACGAGAATATATTAAAGAGGTGAAGTACTGCTGTACCCGAAAATATTGGGAGGAAAGAGCAATAAGTGATAAGCAATTTTATGCAGATTATCTAAAAAAGGCAAATGAAGCCCGAGCAAAAAAGGCAAAGGGTGAGAAATTGACCAAAGAGGACGAGTCATATATCAGTTTTACAGAAGCTGATATTCCAGCGGATAAGAGTTATGCTGCCACCCTACAAGAAGATCATCCTGAACTTTTTGAGAAGTTTGGTGAAGATGAAGCAAAATATTTGGCTTATTATGATGAAAATGCGCCTTACTTTTATGGCGGTGAAGGATCATACAATTTAGTAATTGATTCTGATGCTAAGGCCTGGGGAATTGCTAATAATGACAAAAAACTCATTGATAAAGCCATAACCTGTTTGGAAAAGAATGAAGAAACAGATCGCGCCAAACGTATTCTGAAGAGATATGCTCTTTGTGAATTCTCTACACCTGCAGAATGGCGAAAATGGTACAATACATATAAGGACAAAATGTTCTTTACTGAAAGTGGTGGTTGGTACTTCATGGTCAATGATAAAAAAGCTCCTGGTAATGATTATATAGTAGCAGAAAGACGTAAGGCACTGGAAAAGAAAGAATTGACCGATGAAAAATCTATTATAGAGGTTAGCCATCAGAATCCATTAGTAGTAAATGCTCGTGTCCAGAAATTAGATAGAAATGGTATAGACGTTGTTTTTGATATGAAACTGATGAAAGGTTATCATGTATATAAGACGGTAGCAGAAAGTGATCCATATATACCTATGAAGATTACATTCACTTTGCCCGATGGAGCAGTACTTGGTGAGTCATATTATCCAATGCCTAAACCATTCATCAAAGAAGGTACAACCATCTATGAAAATAATGCAGTCATTAGGCAAAATGTGAGACTTGCCTCTCTTCCAGCAACGATCAAATGTACATTCGAGTGCCAATGCTGCGATGCCAATGTCTGTATGCCTCCTTTCTCAAAGGAGTTCACTCTGAATGTGGAATAATTTAAATTCTCTCTCACATAGCAAGTATTAAATTCTTGCAAATAATAATTAAGAGGGTGTGTCATAATTGCATGACGCACCCTCATTTGGTCAATGTCTTATACGTAAAAAATGAAGATTATCCCAATTTTAGGGGATTATGTAGATGTTTTTGAAATTATATTTTCTTATTTGTCTGAAAATGAGTATCTTTGCATCATAAAGTGTGTCCTGAGACAGAATGAAGTCTGATATTGGCCATATTTGATAAATTTCTGTCGTAACTTCTAAAGAGATGGTGGCAGACCCACCGCATTCGGCATGCAGGTGCTGATTGCAAACCACTTTGTGCTGCTCTGATGGAAACAGATGGGTGGTGAACGACAATTGAAAGCCTTCCGTAAGGTTGGTAAGGTATGTGTCAAGGAGATGAACGCAAGTGAACCATTGATGAAGCATCGTTAGCAAAGTTAGCAAGTCACATCAGAACCAAGGGCTTTTATCTATCTTGGGATAATGGTAGAGGAAACCTGTTTACTGTCTGCTGGGTGTGCGGTGTAAAGGTGGCATGAATTTGACATGGGCTCTTTAGAGGAACAGGAGAAATAGGCATGGAATGCCAAGGGAAAATGCTGAGAGAGCCGCGACACGCAAGGCAGAAAGTACCGATGTCCATGTCTGTGACGGACTACCTCGTAGTAGTATTGAAGTCTCTGTAATAGGGATGGAGCGAAGGGGGTAGCGTGCTTAGCTAAATTTAAAGTCCAACTTAAGAAATTGAGGATGAAACAATGAACGAGGCAAAACCTTTTGTAATAGACAAACGATTGGTGTGGGAAGCTTACCACAAGGTGAAGGAAAACAAGGGTAGTGTGGGTATCGACAAGGTTGACCAAAAGACATTTGATAAAGAGATGTCCAAGAACCTTTATAAGATATGGAATCGCATGAGCTCTGGTTGTTACTTTCCCAAAGCGGTGAAGCTGGTAGAAATACCAAAATCCAATGGTGGTACTCGCCCTCTGGGCATACCAACGATTGAAGATAGAATAGCGCAGCAGGTAGTAGTATCAGTACTGACTCCAATACTAGAACCTATCTTCAAGGAAGATTCCTACGGCTATCGTCCAGGCAAGGGAGCGCACCAAGCCATAGCCAAGGTAAGGAGCGCTGCTATGTGAATCCCTGGGTGCTTGATATGGACATCAGCAAGTTCTTCGACAAATCAATCATGATTTGTTGATGAAAGCTGTCCGTAAGCATACTGAGGAGAAATGGGTACTTCTATACATTGAGCGGTGGCTCAAAGTTCCCTATCAGACATCGAAAAGTGAAGTGATAGAGCGAACGATGGGAGTTCCCCAAGGTTCTGTGATAGGCCCGGTTTTGGCAAACTTATTCCTTCATTACGTCTTTGATGAATGGATGTCGCGTAACTATCCAACGATTCCGTTCGAGCGTTATGCTGATGATACCATCTGTCATTGTGTATCGGAGAAACAAGCCCGGTTCTTAAAAGCTGTTTTAAAGAAACGTTTTGGGGAATGTGGATTGAAACTGAATGAAGAAAAGACAAAGATAGTCTATTGTAAGGATAGCAATCGAAGAGGTGACTCGGAGCATACTTCCTTCGACTTCCTAGGCTTTACCTTCAGACCTAGAGGTGCAAGAAACAGAAAGACGGGTCAAAACTTTACTGCTTTTCTCCCTGCAATAAGCAAGAAGTCGATGAAGAGGATTAAAGAAGCCGTAAGGGCTTGGAAGCTGAATCATAAGACTTTTGCTTGTCTGCTAGACATAAGCAATGAAGTTGATACGCAGATTAGTGGATGGATGAACTACTATATGAAGTTTGGTAGGTCTGAGTTCCGCAAGGTGTTAAAGTACATCAATGAGTGGCTGACCCGATGGGTGATGCGTAAGTACAAGCGCTTCTCCAAGGGTAAGAAGTTTAGCAAAGCGTATGACTGGCTTGTGGAGTATGCGGCACACAACAGAAATGAGTTTTCACACTGGGTGAAGGGATTTGTACCCTATCCACGTCTAGGTTAATAAAGAATATAAACTAATAAGCAAAAGAGTTAAGTACGAAGAGCCGTGTGATGGGAGACTGTCAAGCACGGTTCCGAGAGAAGGGAGGGTGAAATTCCCACCACTTACTCGACTTTAATAGAGTTACATAAGATGAATAAAACAAAGATTATTGCAGCATTTGCTGAGAAAGCTGGTATCACAAAGACTGATGCAGCCAGGTATTTTGATACCATGATAGGTTTAATGGCGGACAATATGGTGGAAGGTGATGGAGAAATCGCTATTCCTGACTTCGGTAGATTCTCTATCAAGCATGTAGCTGAGCGTCAGGGTATTAATCCTGCCACTAAGGAGAAGATTACGATTGCAGCCCGTGATAAGATTGTGTTCAAGGCTTCAGATTGCATTCAGTATTACTCACGTAAGCATTGTAAGGATTAAACGATAGTGGTATTATAAATCAGTAAATTAATCTAAATGGGTATAGCCACCAGATTTTCTGGTGGCATTTTTTATGCCTTTTGAGACAAAAGTGCATATAAAAAGTGTTAAGAAAAGAATAAGACGATAATCGAGGTGTTTCTTATGTTATTTCTGAAAAAGATTAAAAACTTTTGGTGTTGCCACAAAAATATTGTAGTTTTGTGGCAAAATAAAGAAGAGTGGCACAAGGCATCTATTGCTATCCAAAGATTGACACAAAATGGGGAAGCGGAGTTGTACCGCCATCCATTGAAGACATTGCCAATGGCATTGCTAAACGTGATAAAGTTAGAATTGTTCCGATAGGTGCGTATGTGTTGAATGTATTAGGACTGTCAAAACAAGTACCGGCAAATGTGGTGTTCTTTACAGATGGGTCTTCTAGCAAGGTTTCTGTAGGCAAAGGTAACGGAATCCTTTTCAAGCATACATCTGAGATGAGAACATTTGCTTATCGGTCAAAACTTATGCTATTGATAGTAATGGCTCTCCGTGAAATCAGTGAAGAAAATATAACAGAACAACAGATGAACATCATCAAAGGTCATTTGAAAAATGTCCCAACGAGATTTTCAAAAAAAAAAATTTGTTGGCTCCAGCATGGGTTCGTAAAAAATGCAACAAGTATGAATTATCAAGATATAGAAAAACTTGCTTCCTTAAAGGAAAGTAACAATTTGGAGTTTAAGGAATCGACAGGTCAATTAGACCGTTCGATGGAGACTCTATGTGCGTTTCTCAACTGTGAAGGTGGTACTATTCTTTATGGTGTAAAGGATAATGGTAAGATTATAGGTCAAGAGGTATCTGACAATACTAAACGCTCTATTGCTGAGGCGGTCAATAGAATTGAGCCTTTTGTAGAGTTGGAAATCTCGTATGTTCCTATTCTTGAGACTGACAAATATGTGATAGCCATTCATGCGGAATGTCAACGTTTCATGCGTCCTTTCACTTATAAGGGAAGGGCTTATATGCGCATTGAAAGTACCACAACCTTTATGCCACAGGAACGGTATAACCATCTCTTAATGGAAAGAGGCGGAAAATATGGATGGGAAGCAATGATAAACTCCGATTTGAAGATAACCGACTTGGATGAGAATGCCATTCTCGGTGCTGTCCGTGAGG
>ULPT01007447.1_pt1 | contig 14051 bp, 13 predicted proteins | sample 1953751 | NCBI WGS metagenome assembly ULPT01 (sample SAMEA4835636, study PRJEB28245) | human gut metagenome | biome: gut microbiome; material: fecal sample | place: Denmark | collected 2008
TGCGAAACCTTGGCTTTCTTCTTGCCGGTAGCTTTTCTTTTCCTTTTATCTTTATTTTCCTTTGTCGCCATATATATTTAAATGATCTTTATCGGCTTCTTAAGCCATTCCCAAATGGAAAGTTACCGAATTTCTCAAAGTCAACAAATAAGTACGTTCGGAAAACATTTCCATAATGTACGTTGTCATTCTGAATTTCGTTGTCTCCATTATATTGTGCAAATACTTTGCAAACGAGTGCAAAGAGAGTTTACTCTCAATTTGCCGAGTGCAGCTAAGTATTATGCAAATACTTTGCAAACGAGTGCAAAGAGAGTTTACTCTCAATTTGCCGAGTGCAGCTAAGTGTTATGCAAATATAGCATAAAATACGATTAATCGAGCGAAGTGGGGAATCTTTCTCGCTTCCGGGCGTCAGAATTTTATCCAGAGGCTGTAATTTGTTCCAGTACTCTCCGCCAGGTACTGTAGTACTCTTACGTAAGTACTGCAGTAATTTCTGTAAGAGTACTGGCGTAAGTCATATAGATACGATGCGTAAGTCATATAGATATGATACGAAAACTATAGGGTTAGACAGAATAAAAAGCGTGTTTGTTGTCTGCTTTGACTTTACCCTCCATCGGTCATTGGGGTTTAATGCCTTTTCCTGAATCAGAAGCTTGAATAAAAATAATATCCTTGAAGAAACATTTTAGATAGAAAAGCAGTAACTTTGTAGCACGAAAAAAATAAAAATGTATGATAACATCAAAGACAGTTCATTCCTTCCAACTCAGTCAGCAGCAAGGACACACGCTCCTTACGGCACAGGAATATCCTTGGAGCGTGTTGCAGGTGGTGCCTACTACTCCGGCTGATTTTGAGAGTACGATGGCAATTCTGAAGGAGCGGGGAATGGTGGCTCACCATGATACCGACCGCACATTCTGTATTATCCATTTGACGAGCGGCGACCATGACGGGCAACACCCCGAGCGGCATATTACCATCACCCAAGACAACCACATGCAGATTATCAATGACCTAAAGGACACGATGGCGCAGGCGGCTGTGTGGTATAAGACGAATGTTGTAGACTCTCTCTTGTGATTCGCTCTAAATAATATACATCTTTTGAATCATAACAATCGATCACATGTAGAGATATGCTAATTTTATAATTGTCGGCGCAATACAATCATTGGGTAGCCGTTTCTAAATTAATATCCCTGTATGTGGACGTGTAACGTACGTTTAATAAAGCGTACTTTCTAAAACCAGGGTATTGCATAATAGATGGATAGAAAAGTCAACGTAAATTTTACGTAAAGGATATGCTATGCCTTATCCGCTCGGTCAGGATTCATTTCCTTCGTCCACTCCCAGTCCGAATAGGGCGAAGTCGCCTTTTAGCGGGTCGTCGGGGAATATCTTGAGCATGGTGTCTGTAAGCCGGCGGGCGGTGGTCATTGATGCCGTGCGGCTCTGCAGCAGATTCATGCGTTGTGCCTCCTGCACCACATGCGTGTCGAGCGGCATGATAAGACTGCGGCGGTCTATGATGTCAGCCCACAGGCCAAGGTCTACGGGTGAGTCCGTGCGCACCATCCATCGCAGGAACATACACACCCGTTTGCAGGCCGATGATGTGTTTTTAGGGACAATCTTGCTTGCTCCATAGACAGAGAAGAAGCGGCAGATGGCGTCAACCGCCTCTAACCCCGTGGATGCATTCCTCCTTACGTATTCCTTCATGCTTCCGTATTCAGTCAGCATCGTTTGATATGCCGATAGCAGACAGCACATGTCGTGACAGGTGTACAGCCGGTAATAGCAGTCGGTGGAGTCGGGAAGACAGGTTTTCCATCCGCCGTGGCGCACCCAATGGTCAACATCACCTCTTGCGTCATCGAGCAGAAACTGTATCTTCGGAAAGAACTGTTTCCTCGATCCATAGCTAAGGCATGAAGCGATGAAAGCCATAGCTTCCCTGTTTGCCTTGCCCTCCACTTTGTGCATGAACGAACTCGGGTCGGCAGGCAGGAAATCCTTTGTCTCGTATTTCTCCGCGAGATACATAATCCTTTTTCTTGTTTCCTCTTCAATGATGAAATCAGTCATTTGTCGTGATATTGTTTATGGTTGCAAAGGTAATTATTATAATTTGTCCATGATGTCGTTGGCCATAAAAATCATTATTTGTGGGTATTTTAATCGTTGTAATGTAAAAATATGTCTTTCAGGCTTGTTTTATTTTGAAATAAATTGTATTTTTGCAGAAATTAAAACGTTATCGATTATGAGGAAGATTTATTATATCATTTTTGCCTTAGGGTTTATGAGCATGCCGGTGGTAGCCCATGCCGATCCGGCTATTGAGATAATAGAGACTGACTATGACGGCCAGAAGGGCGGCATTTCGCTTCGCGTCATATCCGACGGTAACGGTCAGACGCGATTGCGTATTACCAATGCTAATGGTCAGACTCTGTCTATCTACGACGTGTCGGGAGCTCCTGTCAAGCGGATAAAGGTTGACGGAGTGGACAAGACTTATGAGCTGAATCTCCGCAAGGGATGCTACATTGTCAAAGTGGGCAATGTGGTGCGCAAAGTTTCTGTCAGCTGACACATGACATTCTTTTGATAAGATTTTAAGATTAAGTGTAAATGGATGTAAAGCGTTGGACCTGTTCGGTAACCAACGCTTTTCCTGTATTCTGGGGCAGTATGTTTATTCTTGATAGAATGTATAAAATAAAAGTATTGACTTCTAACCCCAATCGGGCATTAGGCCGTTTTATGTAATATCTTAAACAGCTGTAATATCCATATTTCTGTTTTCAGAATTCAGCCAACGCTAACCTTCAATTACTGAATCTGCCACTATTCTAAAGTCAGTCTCTTTATGAAAGCCCAGCAGATTCTGTGCGTCTTGCCCTTCTTTGATAGAGAGCGTACGATGTACATGCCGTCAGGAATGTCTTTGACGGAAATCTCCTTGTTGTACGCTTTTGTAGTTAAAACCACCCCAGTGGCGGTTTCGAAAATCACGTACTGAGCATCGAGAGTAGACGGTTTTGAAGGCAATGCCAGTCGATTGCCGTCGTTTCTTATCAGCATGGCGTGCTGCAATCCCTCTTCGGCAGACAGGTCACAGTCGGATTGCAGAGCAGCGCTCTCCTTTCCGTATCTGTCCATTGCCGTCACGGCATAATGTCTGAACACGTTAGATTCCGGTACAGTCACTCCCAGATTCTTCACTCGCATTGCAATGATATTCCTTGAGTCAGTGATGTCGACCGGCGCTACGTCGCTGCCATATACATTATAATATATGTTGTCTCCGTCGGCAGGTTGTCTGTTCCATGAAATGTGGTCGACACCGTTTCCTTTGCTGATTCTCAGATCTGTAGGAGCCTCCGGTGCCTTATGTTCATACCATGTCATTTCAGGCACGAGGGCAGGGTAGGAATACATCTCGTTGGCAGTGAAGTCGAAAATCCCTTTAGTGTTGTCGGTGAAGAATTTGTTGCGGAACATTGCTGTTCCGATTCCCATCTGCCGGCAGACATTCATCTCCCTCGTTATGTCATCGATGGGCCAGTTGGCTTCGCGTGGCGACATGAAGTAGATTCCCAGTCCGGCGCTTACCGTCTTTCCGTGGCTTCGCTCCTTCCAGTCGGCAGCAAAGGGGAAGAAGTTGTCTCCTCTGAAATACATCATGGGGTATATCTGGTCCATCCATCCCTCTTTCATCCATTTTTCCACATCCTGACAACCTTTCTCCTCAGCGTTCCATCCCCGGCTCCTGTATCTGTTCAGGTCGTTTCGTTTGCCGATAGGCGAAGAGCTCATCTTCAGCCATGGCTTCTCTGCTTTCACGGCATCGTGGATGCTTTTCACTATGTTTGAGATGTTAGCCCGAGCCTGCTGACGGGAGATGTTCAGCTTCAGGTTCTCCGGATATCTTATGTAGTCGAGGTGTATTCCGTCGATGTCGTAGTTTTTCGCTATCTCCCTGCATATGTTTGCGATATATGTCGCCGTGGCAGCCTTCTCTGGCCGCATGAACATCTCGTCGCCCACCTTCATCAGTAGTTCCGGGTGCTTCTTTTTCAGAGCTTTATATCCTGTTCCCGTTGGTCTGCCCACGGGTATGGTTACCACCCAAGCGTGAATCTCCATCCCCCTTTTATGGCATTCTTCTATGGCGAAAGCAAGAGGGTCGTAGCCAGGCGACATTCCTGGGTTTCCCGATACGCATCCGTCCCACGGCTCGTAGGCAGACGGATAAATCACGGTGCCTCTGATTCTTGTCTGCAGCAGAATAGTGTTTATGTTCGCCTTTTTCAGTTGGTCGAGCAATGCAGTGAGTTCCTGTTTTTGTTTCACTATCGTCCGTGGAGTATGAGCGTAAGTCTTGGGCCAGTCCAGTCCGCCGATTGTCGTCATCCATACCGCCCTTACCTCTCTTTTGGGTGGTATGCTGCTATAGCTGTCTGTATGAAAAATCTGCGCCATAGCCATAGTGCAGATGAATAATGTCAGTGGTATCGTAGTTAAAAGTCTTCTCATCGTTTTTTTTCTAATAATGATATTTTCTGCAAAGATAGTGCAAACCGAGAGAAGAACGAAATGAATCCATTCATTTCTTCTTCCGAGGTGCCGCCTGTCTTATTCAAAGATAGTGCAAACCGAGAGAAGAACGAAATGAATCCATTCATTTCTTCTTCCGAGGTGCCGCCTGTCTTATTCAAAGATAGTGCAAACCGAGAGAAGGACGAAATGAATTTCAGCATTTTCATTCCACTTTCCTTTGTTGCGAATTACGTTTCAATTTCAAGTCTATAAGTAGTATTGCCGACTCTTTTTCGTCGTTTGCAGCCTCTTTGGGGCGCCATGCCACAACGAAGCGCACGGTGGCCCGTGTCACCAGATAACCTTTCATCTGCCATTGCAGCATTTTTTTCTGCATGTTCATTGAGAGTAAGCCGATGTCAGATCCGGTAGAGGGCAGACTGAGATGATAATCGTGGTATGCGAGGGTGTCCCCACTTCTCAGTGACAATATAGTTTTCTTATGTTCTTTGAAAGCTCCCAAGTTTACGTCCTTGTGTGACAACTGCAATTCTATCTCGTCAGGCATGGGATAATGTATTGGGTCTGATATCCGTTTGTCGGCACGTATGTCATCGAAAATCTTTCCATTGGTGTGAATCGTCAGTGATAGTTTGGTTCTGCTCATTCCTACATATAGTCTGCGCATGATATCATCGGTATAATGTTCCGGTTCGACAACAAGCATTATGACGTTGTCAAACTCTCGTCCTTTAGCCTTGTGGATGGTGCTTACCACAATGTCGGCATCGGAGACATCACAGAAGTCTTCAACGGATGACTCAAATAGGAAATCTCTCAGATCGGTGTAGTATTTCGCTTTGTTCATCAGTTCAAACATCATGATGCATCTTTTCAGATAAGGCAGACTGTTGCTCGTGCTGTATTTTTGTAAGGTCTTCGATTTCGCTTCCTCCCAGATATCCTCTGTAATGATAGGAGCCCGTGTGGTTTTCTGCATCCGGTCGATACATTTCACAAAATATCTCACCTCGGCGATGTTCCAAAAACGCAATCCGTCCATCGATTGAATCAGTTTGGCATTCAGACCATTTTCGTGGAGCAGTGCAACGGTTATCACGGCCTCTTCGTTCGTTTGCGTCAGTATGCAGGTCTTTCCCTGTCTGTTGTTCTGCAGAATGTCGTTTACGATAGGCAGAAACATATATACAGCTTTCTTTTCGCCGCTTTCCTTGTCTTGGAAGAAAGGCGGATGTTTAATGATGCTCACCATTCCCTTCTCCTTTTTCATTGAGATGATGGGGGCAGTCTTTAGTCTGTAGCTGATGTTTGGTGCGAAGTCGTTCACGGCATCCACTACATGTTCAGAACTGCGGTAGTTTTCTGTCATCTCTATGAATCTGCAGCCTTGCATCCTTCCAAGTTCTTCCATATAATGCGAATTAGAACCGCGGAATTCGTATATGTTTTGGTCATCGTCGCCAACGGCGATGACTCTCATCTCCTCGTTGGCCCTCATCAATGCATCTACCAGGGCGAAGTCGTCGTCACTCATGTCCTGTGCTTCGTCGATTACGAGCACAGCCTTGCGTATCCTGTTAGGCTCAACTTCGCCAGACCTTATCATATCGGCAGCTTTCTTCACCACATCGGCAGCGTCATTAAGGTTCCCGATTCTGCCGAGCAGGTCGAAGCTGTACGAATGGAAAGTCTTTATTTCAACGAAGTGTGCAGCGTTGCCTATCAGCTGCATCAGTCTCTGTTTGAATTCCGTAGCTGCAGCTCTTGAGAAAGTGAGCATGAGCAATTGTTCGTGTTTTACATCTTCGAGTAGCAACAGGGATGCCAGCTTATGAACGAGTACGCGTGTCTTCCCGCTTCCAGGTCCTGCCGCCACCACTATGCACTTGGATTCTCTGTCTTTGATAATCTCTTTCTGCTTCAGCGACAGATTGCCGAACAGTTGTCTGTATTTCATTGGCGTGAGGTTGTGCTCCAGTTCCTCCTTCCGTTTGCCGTTGAAGTATTTCTCCACAAACAAGCGGTAGTCCATCTGGAAATAGTCCTGTACGTATTTCAGTGCGGCATCATAGTTTCTCACCATCAGGTTGGCATATTCGCCCACGATATGTATCTGTTGCATTTTTTGTTTGTAGAATTCATTGAGCGCCTGGTAGTCTTCTTTTTTGTAGCGCATGCGCATCTCCTTGAGTCTGTGGATGTCCATGGCATTGTAGAGGACAAGAAATCCTCCCTCAAGTTTCAAGGCCCCTGTCTTTGAAAGATACAGCAATGCTTCCTCAACGTCTTCCAGTTGGACTTTCCCGTTTCCTGTAAACAGATCAGAGACTGTGCTTCTGTTGTATTCGTCCAGCATTTCAATAACGGAGAACTGTACGCTCCCTTTTTCCGCTTCCTTTTCAGAAACGGTGTTTCCACCCTCTGTCGGTTTGGATTCCTTTTCCCTTTCGTTTTTCTCGGCAATGGCATAGAGGCGATCAATGATAAAGTGGCAGATTTTTATTCTTCTTTCAAATCTTTTTATCATGAAATCCAAGTCATGCAGACGTGTAATGATGATGTTCTTTTCTTTGTCTTGTTTCTTGAGGGTATAGCCCTTAACCACGAGGAAGTAAAGCAGTGTGCGTAAGACTTTCTCTGATGACGAGTCAATCCCTTCGTTTATGGCTTCTTCGTTTAGCTGCTTGTATGAAGTGTGGAGCGGCTCTTCAGTTATGTGGCTGATGATGAATCTCTCGAGTCTGGCAAAAATGTCGAGTAAGTTTCTCGACTTCTTCTGTGTGTCGCCTATGTCATTCATATATGCAGACATGTCTCGCGTGTCGGCGAGTATTCCCTCCTGTCTCATCCTTATCACGGCAGATATTATCTCTTTCTTGCTCAGACCTAATATGTCTGCCAAATAGTCAATTCTCGATTCAGCTTCACTGTCTTGTGCTTTGGCGATGTTTTTCTGCGAGATTAGAGATTTTATGATTCTTGCCACATTATCCTTTTCCTTTTCAGTGAAGAGCGACGATTCCGTTATCCTTTTTCTTGCCTCGTCCATGTTTTTCACCGTAATACCAGTGGCATACACATGAGGAATGTTGTTGCCACGCTCTATATAGCCGCTTTGTTCCAGTGTGTTAAGGGCAGTGCGAACACGTGTCTCAATGTCGTTTATAGAGTCGTCCCATCCGGCTTGGCGTGCGATTTCTAGAGCTGAGCAGGATATGTGTTGACGTTGTTTGGTGAAATCTTTCACGGCCTGCCATACTTGCTGTATTTCACTGATGCTCAGCTTTGTCTGGTTTAAAAGTATGAAATGCTTATCCAGGTCGTTGTCGCTATACAACACGAAGCAGCGGGCGTTAAGGTTCGGGTCTCTGCCGGCCCGTCCTGCCTCCTGTACATAGTTTTCCAATGAGTCAGAGATGTCATAGTGTACCACCAGCCCCACGTCGCTTTTGTCCACTCCCATGCCAAATGCCGATGTAGCGACAATCGTTCTCACTCTGTCGTTCATAAAGGCCTCTTGGTTTTGTATCTTTTCCTCCGAGTCCATCTTTCCGTTGTATGGCAGTGCCGGGATACCATCGCGTGTCAGCTTTTCAGCAAGTTGTCTGGTGCGTTTTGTCCGGGAGACATAAATTATCGTGGGACATTCAGACTCTCTCACAAGAGTTCTAAGTCTGTTGTATTTGTCATTTTCGGTGTCCACGTGGATTACTGAATAGCGAAGATTGGTTCTTGTTGCTGAGGTGGCAAACAGTTGTAGCTCAACACCGAGCCAGTGTTTGAAATAGTCGCATATATCCTGCACCACCTTCTGCTTTGCCGTTGCCGTGAAGCATGATATCGGGATTTGTAATTTGCCACCCTTGCGCTTTTGGTATTCTTTTATGAACTTGCCGATATATTGATAGTCCACTCTGAAATCCTGTCCCCATGCCGAGAAGCAGTGTGCTTCGTCGATCACAAATCTTGTGACGTGTCTCTCGCCGAGTATTCTTTCTATAGTCTTAGACCGCAGCATCTCCGGTGCGATATATAGCAGAGAGGCGTCTCCGTTTGTCACCCTCTCTATTGCCAGCGACCTGTTTATTGGGTCGAGCAGACCGTTTATTGTCACGGCGTCGGTTATTCCCCTGTTTGCGAGGTTGTCCACCTGGTCCTTCATAAGCGACTGTAGCGGGGATATTACCACGGTGAGTCCGTGGACAGCCTTTCCCGCCATCAGCGCCGGCAATTGGAAAGTAAGGGATTTTCCGCCTCCTGTAGGAAATATCGCCAGCAGTGACTTGCCGTCAACGGCTGCTCTGGTGGCATTTTCCTGTAGCGGTTCGTTATTGTAGCTTCTGAATTTGTCGTATCCGAAGTTTTCTTTCAGTGCAGCGCCCACGTCGAGAGACTCGTTGCAGTATCTGCACCCCTTCTCGCAGCGGCAATGTCGTAGTTTCCGTATCACGTATTCCACTTCTGGAAAATTGTGTAACACCCAGCCTGGTGTGATGGAGCGCCTGTCAGTAGTGTCTATCAGCGATAGGGCATAAGCCATTGCGCATGGTTGGGATATGGCCAAATTCCTTATCTCAGCATTGCTGCAAATCTTTCCGTCGTATTCTTCTCTTATAATGTCTGCCAGCTCTTCAGTGTCCGTATATAGCCCTTGTGCTCCCATCATCGTGAGAAATCCGACGAATTCTTTCCTGTCTCTCAGCAGCGAGGCGAAAATCTTCTGTCGTTTGGGTGAGAGCGAGTTCCAGCGGGCTTCCTCGTCATACAAAAGTTCGCGGGCTTTCATGCAGTCGTTTACAGGGTTGTTTAGTTCGTCGCAAAGCAACTTGTCGTCTTTTACGAGTCTGTGGTATGGTCGTTCGGGAAAGAGCAGAGGTGAGAAATATAGCGTGTCTACTAGTAGCCATCGTCTGCTGCCATCTGTAACGGTCGCAGCTAGACTACCGTTTGCGGATGAATATGCAAACAGGTATTTCGCATCGTGGTTTACGATGTTGTGGCCACAAACGAAATGTATGTCTTCTCGTTTGAGAAAATCCACCAGTTCTTTAGAGGACGCTTCGTGGAATATCGCTCCATTGTGGCTTATTGCCCCTATGTCGTGTATCTTATGGTCCTTCAGTCCTATTTCCGTATCTATGAATGCATACTTGGTCTTGTCCCATTGCCATGAGTCCCGTCTTCTCTTGTCGGTTGCTTTGTCGTTGGCATGATTATCCTCATTACCAGCAGCTCTTGATATCTTGAAAAAACGGTTGAATATGGACATGTCAGTACGAATTAAAATGTAACAAATGCAAATGTACTAAAAAATAGTGATGCTATATCTTTAAAATATGTTTTAGTTGGTGGCGTTTATTAATTTTTGTCTATCTTTGTTTTATATATGTGTATTGAATCGACTTTTCATTGTCGTGAATTCTGAATGGCTTATGGTTTTTTGCAACCTGTATTTCACATTGCTATATAGGATTTCTGTTGCCTGCCCATATGTCGGATGATAATATAACGGAGAAAAAATGAATATTGAAAGCATAAGAACCTACTGTCTGTCGCTCCCGCTGGTGACAGAAGACATGCCGTTCGACGATACAACCGTCGTGTTCAGAGTGTTGGGAAAAATATTCCTGTTGCTCGACCTCGACCGTCCGGAATGGGTGTCGATGAAATGTGATGCAGACTTTGCCATAGAGCTGCGAGATGCCCACACAGAGATAGAAGGCGCCTTCCACATGAATAAGAAATACTGGAACCAGCTGAATCTTTACGGCTTTCTTGATGATGCGCTGATAGAGCGGCTTATCCGTCATAGTTACAGTGAGGTGGTGAAGAAAATGACGCGTAAACAGAAGGCGGAAAATCCGGAAATAACGACAGTGGAATAATGTTCAGATTATATATAGCAACATAATCATAACACGATGATATTAAAAGAAATAGCATATTTTCATTCACCGTTTACTTCCAAGTTCGGGGTACCGAAACAGAGCGGACTTGTTGACGAGTTGGAGGGCACGATAGAGTTTGCGTCGGAGTTCAGAAACAAAGACATGCTGAGAGGGATCGAAGACTTCGATTATTTGTGGATAATATGGCAGTTTTCTGCCAATCCACATGCTGCCACGAGTCCTCTGGTGAGACCACCGCTGCTGGGCGGAAACGAGAAGGTGGGAGTCTTCGCCAGCCGTTCTCCCTTCCGTCCTAATGCCATGGGATTGTCGTCGGTGCGCCTTTCCCGTGTGGACTATACTGCAGAGGGCGGTCCGCTGCTCTATGTCAGAGGTGCCGACCTGATGGACGGTACACCGATTTTCGACATCAAGCCCTACGTTAGCCTTTCTGACTGTCATCCCGAAGCCCGTTGTGGTTTTGTTGACAGTCATGCTATCCGCAGGCTCAGCGTCACCATGCCTTCTCATGTCAGGAGGCTGTTCACTGAAGAACAGTTGCTGGCGCTTGTGAAAGTGCTCGAACTCGACCCGCGTCCGCATTACCACAACGATCCGTCGAAGACATACGGAATGCCTTATGCAGGGCGGGATGTGAAATTCCGTGTAGAAGGCGACAGACTTTTAGTCGTGGATGCTTGAAATGTAGATAATATAATCTTCAGCTTGCTTGTCAACATGAAGAATATCAAAGACATGCGAAACATTAGTTGTCAATTTTCGGTTGTAGTGAAAGCCATAGTGGATGGTAGCCGTTGTCGGGAAAGTGTCAATGCAGACGCTATTTTCTGTTCGTGGCGTTGCATACTTCATATATTATGATTATTTTTGCAGAAACATTTTTCAGAAAAAACAAAAAACAGAAAAATATGATTGACGTAAAACAGACGCTGCAGGACAGCGAAGAGAAAATGGAGATGGCAGCCCTCTATCTGGAGGAAGAGTTGAACCGCATCCGTGCCGGACGTGCCAACGTTGCCATTCTCGACTGCGTGAGAGTGGAGTCATACGGCTCAAAAGTGCCTCTTAACCAGGTGGCAAGCGTTTCTGTGCCAGACGCAAGAACGATAGCCATCAAACCTTGGGACAAGAAACAGATCAGAGACATCGAGAAGGCAATCATGGATTCAGAGGTGGGCATCACGCCAGAGAACAACGGTGAAATTATCCGCCTTGCCATTCCACAGCCTACAGAAGAGCGCCGCAAGGAACTTGCCAAACAGTGTAACAAGATCGGTGAGAAAGTGAAGGTACAGGTGCGCAATGTTCGCAGTGATATCAAGGACAAACTGAAGAAAGCCATCAAGGACGGACTTTCTGAGGACAATGAGAAGGACGCTGAGGCTGAATTGCAGAAAATCCACGACAAGTATATCAAGAAGGTGGATGACCTGCTTGCTGCCAAGAACAAGGAGATCATGACCGTATAACGAAACAGAGTATAGATGAGCGACACCGAAGGATTGGTTATCAAGAACACTGGCAGTTGGTACACTGTATTGACTGACGGCGGAAATACCATTGACTGCAAGATAAAGGGCAATTTCAGGCTGAAAGGCATCAGGAGTACCAATCCTGTTGCCGTTGGCGACCGTGTGGAGATCGTGCGCAACCATGAAGGCACAGCCTTCATAACAAACATCTGCGACAGACGCAACTATATCATCCGCAAATCGTCGAACCTCTCTAAACAGAGCCATATCATAGCAGCCAACGTGGATCAGGCTTTCCTCATCGTGACGGTGAAATATCCTGAGACTTCAACCACCTTCATCGACCGTTTCCTTGCCTCTGCCGAGGCTTATTCCGTGCCGGTGACACTTGTGTTCAACAAGGTGGACCTGTTGCAAGACGACGAGCGCCGCTATCTCGACATGATGGTTACGCTGTATGAAACGGTGGGTTATGACTGTTTGAAAGTGTCGGCAGAAACGAAAGAGGGCATGGACCGCCTGTTGCCGCTGCTGAAAGACAAGATAACGCTCTTCAGCGGTAACAGTGGAGTGGGGAAGAGCACCATGCTCAACTTCATTGTGCCTGGTGCGGAACTGAGGACGGCGGAGATTTCCGACGCCCACAACACGGGAATGCACACTACTACGTTCAGCGAGATGCTTCCGCTGACGGATGGCGGCTGGGTGATTGACACACCGGGCATCAAGGGATTTGGCACTTTCAATATGGAGCCTGAGGAGATTTGTGGATATTTCAAGGAGATATTCAAGTTTTCAAAGGGCTGCCGCTTCAACAACTGCACTCATACCCACGAGCCGGGCTGTGCTGTTCGCAAGGCTGTAGAAGAGCATTATATCGCCGAGAGCCGCTATGTTTCTTATCTAAGTATGCTTGAAGACAAGGAGGAGGGAAAATACCGTGCAGCATACTGATGTGTTAGCAGTCTTGATGGGCATAGAATAATTTCGGAATGTCGTTTTCTGAAATCCGAACAGAGTGTGTCAGATGGGAAGGGAAGTTCCTCTTGACACACTCTGTTGTATATTAAAAAACACGTTGGCTTGTCTTAAACCCGAATCGGTCATTAGGGCGTTCAATGTAACATTTTACAACTGCTTGCAGTCTTTTGTCTCTTATAAGGCGTTTTGCTTGTTTTTAATTCGCAATAGCCCGCTATTACTCATTAAAAGCCAAACAAAATCAATTCTTCTAAAAATCCAAAATACAAACAAACCCTAATGACCGATTTGGGTTAAAGCATCTTTTCCAATTTCTCTTTCCATTCAGCATAGGCTTCGAGATATTCCGAGCGGAGGTTTTCGTCGGGATTTATCACAGCAAGTTTTTCCAGCGAAGTAAAAGCCTCATTGTTGTCCTTATAGTATCCGCAACCCATACCTGCGCCCTTTGCTGCTCCCACGCTGCCGTCGGTCTCGTATAGCTCTATCTGTGCTCCGCTCACTCCGGCCAGCGTATTGCGAAAGACGTGGCTGAGGAACATGTTTGCCCTGCCGGCATGAATTTTCCTGATGTCCATGCCCATCTTTTCCATTATTTCCATTCCATAGCAGAAACTGAAAACTATGCCCTCCTGTGCCGCTCGGATGATGTGGGCTTTGGTGTGCTTGTTGAAGTTCAGACCATTGACGGAACATCCTGTCTCTCTGTTTTCGAGCACTCTTTCCGCTCCGTTGCCAAAGGGGATTACCGATACGCCTTCAGACCCTATTGCTACGTTGGCAGCCATGTTGTTCATCTCGGTGTATGAAATACCTTCCGGTGCGATGTTGCGCCTTATCCAAGCGTTGAGAATTCCAGTTCCGTTGATACAGAGCAACACGCCGAGACGGTCCGTCTCTGCAGTGTAGTTCACGTGTGCGAAGGTGTTTACCCGGCTTTTCTTGTCGTATGCCACTTTTCCCAACACGCCATATACCACTCCTGATGTGCCTGCCGTTGAGGCTATTTCTCCAGGATTGAACACGTTGAGACTCAGTGCGTTGTTTGGCTGGTCACCAGCTCTGTAGCTGATTGGCGTGCCTTCTTGCAGTCCTGTTTCGGCTG
>ULPT01049636.1_pt1 | contig 14037 bp, 12 predicted proteins | sample 1953751 | NCBI WGS metagenome assembly ULPT01 (sample SAMEA4835636, study PRJEB28245) | human gut metagenome | biome: gut microbiome; material: fecal sample | place: Denmark | collected 2008
TAGCATCGTCTGCCGTAGCTGTGGACATCCTACTTTCTTTGTATGGATGTAGAATTATAAACTCCATTACAAGGAGCGCCCCCTTGCAAATCAATCATTTCAAGGCTTAGAGATTCCAAAACCAACACAAGCACATGTTCTCAGCCATGTTGTCTATGTTGAATTTGCTAAACTTTAGTAAAAATCATTATTGGAGAATCTTTAATCAATATGGTGGATGCAGCAATCAAAAATGATCTGAATATTGACAAAACAATATATTCCAATCAAAAATGATTTGAATGGTTTTGATTTACACATTCCAATCAAAAACGATTGGAAAAGGGAGTGATTATGCCCTACATATGGAAGAACCCAAATTGGCCTGACTTTAAGATTGAAATGAACTCTCTGCAAAAAGATTATGAGAGATATCTCTATCAGAAAGGCCTGACAGACCAAGCATTCAGTTTGATTTCTACAGACCTACGCAAGGTCATCTATGCCCAAACACTCACAAATGACGTTGTATCATCAAATGAGATAGAAGGGGTGTCCGTTTCATACGATTCCGTGTATTCGTCAGTGGCAAAGGCCTTAGCTATAGAAAATGCCACTACTTCCAAGCAGGACAGATACGCGCAGATGCTGGCAGAATTGTCTCTATCGGTACAGGAAAACAAAGAAATCATTACGGAAAAAACCATTCTGAATTGGCACAAACTCCTTTTTGAGGGAGTTTCCCCTGCATATCGGCCCCATGAAATAGGAGAGTATAGAAACGGCCCTGTTTACATAATGAACGTATCAGAATCGATGAAACAGGATGTACTCTATGAAGGTGTACCCGCAGATAGAATCCAAGAAAACATGGCTGCTCTCATGAAATGGATACACGATTCCCAGGATGGTCTTCCTGTTGTTGTGAGAAGTGCGGTTGCATCAGTATGGTTCGTTTCAATTCACCCATTCGAAGATGGCAATGGTCGAATCTCAAGACTTTTGGCCGATGCGATAATGGCTCAGAATGCTTCAAGTCTTAGGTATTGCAGTGTCTCATCTGCGATACTTAAGAACAAGAAGGAATACTACAGGCAGCTCTATGAAGCTCAGCACTCATCTTCGATGGATATATCCGCATTCGTGTCATGGTATATCAATCTTGTATCTGACTCTCTGTTTGATGCCGAGGAGATTTGCAAGAAAAAGATTTTCCTTTCCCAGTTCATGGCCTCATTGGATTCGTCCGAGTACAATTCAAGAGAAATCTCAATGCTCTACAAATTGGCATCCGGAAGTTTCTATGGAAAACTCACTGCTGAGAAATGGTGCAAGCTTACAAAATGTCAATCGGCTACCGCCACAAGAGACTTGTCGCATCTAGTTGAGAAAGGATTGCTTAGAAAATCAAATGAAGGAGGACGATCCTCTTGGTACTATCTGAATGATGCCATTCTTGAGGCATGAAACATAACGAACTACTTTTATCCAGGTTAATAATACCAATGCAATCATTACATGTGAAAGCAGTTGAATCTTAAACAGTTCACCGACAGTGACGAACTTATCCAAAGAGAACCCTCTTTCCTACATCAATTTGATGATCTAATAGAGGAAGTATGAAAAAAGGTATTATCGTACTTTTGATTACGGTGCTGGCTGCTGGAATGGCTTTTGCTGGCTTCAACGGCAGTGCATCCATTGGCTTTGGTGTAGACTTACACCACAAAGAATATGGTTTCATCGACCAGTCAACAAATGTTTCTGTGAGTCTTGCCCTCGAACAGGCAATTGGAAGTGCACAAGGGGAAGGGGATATCGTTGCTTCAATCAATGGAAGTGTTTCATTCCAGTTTGATACCGGTGCATACGGTGATGTGGATGTTTCTGCAAAACCTGTCTACGTTTACGCTTCAATCGACAGTGCAAAGATTGCTGGAGCAGATTGGTCCGTAAGCATCCTTGGTGCTGGTGCACCTAAGGATTTCGCTAAGTCCGCAATCGAGTCAAAGTATGTCTCTTACGGAACTAATGATTGGGGTTATCCGAATGGTGGCGGCTACTCAGCCTATTCCTATTCATTTGGATATAACGCATACGTAAATCCAATTCCAGGTGTCGAAGTTTCCTACAAAGACTACACAGTAGGTTTCGGAATCAATGGTTCCTATGCAACTGAAGGATCTAAGCCGAACGTACTTGGATACTTCTACACACCAGCATACGAAGTTGCAGAAGGCTTGAAGGTCAATGCGGGATTTGCTGGTTACAAACAGGGTGATGCTTCTACAATTGGAGGTTCCATTAATGCTGCATACGCAGCTGATTCACTCAAGGCTTCAGTTGCATCGGATATGGGCTATGATCTTGTAGCAGAGAAGTTCAATTTTGATGTTGCAGCAAAGGCTTCCCTTTCTCCTGTTGCATTGGATGTGTACTTTAGAAATACAGCTACCACAGGTTATGCTGGCGAAAACCTCCTTTCTGCAAAGGCTGTTATCGATCTTGCTTCATTCAATGTTCCTGTCAAACTTACAATCACAGGTAAGGATGTCATAAATGCTCAGAACCTTTCTGCAAAGGCAGAAGTTGCAGTTGCAGAACCAATCACGGTTTCTGTAAACGGTGGTTATGCATTCAAGAAACTTGATGCAGGTTCCTATGTTGATTCCAAGACCTGGTCTGCAGGAATCGACATGAAGTATGCTTGTGAGCAATTCACAGCTAAGGCTGGTGCAGCTCTCAGCGGTGTTACAGAAGTAACAAAGGTTACAGCAAACGCATCCATCGAATCAGAAAGCATTATCCCTGGTGCAACAATTGGTCTCTACTGGGCTGACGTTTCTGATAATGCAACAAAAAATAAAACAATGAATCTTCTCGACAAGGAGTACGGTCAGGTCTACGCTGCTTGTGAGATTGCTTTCTAATTGAAGGGCACATCATATCAAATGGAATTCAGGTCGCTTCGAAAGAAGCGACCTGTTTTTATTATCGTAAAGTCTTTATGCTTTTGGGTAGTACAAACTGTTTTATTGCTTTGAAGGCACTCGGTAGTTCGGATATCCACATTCGGCTCAAATCGAATCTGCAATCCAATAACCTTTCATACAAATTGTTGCAGGAAATAAAATCAGATTTGAAATCTTTTATGGATTTGCTCCTTGTTATCTCTCTTACACCAGTTATTTTTGAACAAGCTTTGGTAAGTTCATCTTCAAGGTTTTCAACTTGGGGAAAACATATAACCTTCGATGAGCTTACGTGTGTCAGAACTGTCTTTATGTTATTCATGAGAACATCGGAGAACCCTTTGTCTGTATCAAAGGCGAATACAATAATACTCCCAGATTTGAAGGTCGTAACTCTTGAAGCAATCCTACTTTGGAGTGCATTGAAAACCGTTACTTTCCCTGGAAGTATAAGTCCATGTCGTTTAAGTTCGTTGAACAGCTTTTCTTCGCATTGACCTTCTACAAAGTATCTAACATCCATAATCACCCCAAATCATCAAGCAGTGTATCATCAGGAAGAGATTCAAAGACATCGTTTTCAACCGCAGATCTAAGACTAAGTCTATTGTTCTTAATTATTTCAGAGGCTGAAATTGAGTCTATTGCGTGTTTTTCATCCTTGCTCCTCCTCAAAAACGTGTAGGAATGGCGTGGAAGGGACATTTCGAGAATGTCTGTGTTATGAGTGGTGAAAAACAATTGGCTATCTTTCTGGAGATTGTAAATCATGAGGGATAATATCCGTTTTTCTATGTCAGATTGGACGAATGAGAATTTTTCATCTATGTAGTACAAGCCGTATTTATGAAGCATAAGCATTGCAAGGGCCAATGCAATTGATACTCCGTCAGCTGTACCGGTAGAAAGCTTATCCCTAGCCAAAAGTTTTCCATTTTGAATTATGATTTCATCTCTTCCTCGTTTGATTATGTATGAATCAGCAAGATCCTTGGACTCAACGATATCTTCAATGGAAGGATCCATCGTGCGTACCACGTTTCTTAGAACTTTTAGCAACAGATTCCTTTGTTCGGAATCAAATGATGAAATAGTCACGTCAGGAGTCAAAACTGAGGTGAACAACATACCACAAGAGTCAAAGAGTTTTGAGATTTCATCTGTAACGTTCGAGAATTGCTTTTGGTTGAGCTTTTCGATACAAGACTCATAGGAATCCCGCTTACCAATCGGAACGATTTTTGTGGCCAAATTACAGGTTCTGAAGCCATTTGAAGTTCCTTTTAGACGTATCAGAGAACCGTTGACAGCACAATCCAATTCGAAGGAAGCTTGTGCCGATGCATCGGAAATCAAATCTTCAAGTGCATAGGCTGGATATGACCCAACAAAGCGGAATATAGATTCCAGAACCTTTCCAAAAGCCGTCTTGCCTGTTGCATTTGATCCCATGAGAATGTTTATACGTTTGTAGCGGAAATTTGGGTATCCAGTTAGGTTTTCGCAATCAAGAGGAGAATTGACAATTTTCTTTGGATAGCTGAAATTGATAGAGAAGTTGTTGAAACATAATAAATTATCAAGCTCTACGTTCATTATTACCATCTACAAACCTCTGAATATTAGATTAATTATTTTAAACTAATATACATTATAATGAGAGCGGAGAGAAAAAGCAAGTTTATTTGAATACTGTATAAACTTCAATATGACAAAACAGGCCACCTCAATCCTGAAGTAGCCCGTGGTTTGAATCGTGATGGTTCTTGGATTAGAACTTGATTCCAATAGTTGCAGTGACAGCACCGTTTGCAGCGTTTGCCTCTGCTCCGCCAAACTGAGCACCTGCCCACTTGAGGGAGAGGGAAGCATTGTTGATGAGTGTTGTGTTGGTAACTTCGAATGTTGGTGCAACAGCGAGCTTTGCAGCTGCGTATTCGTGGTCAGCACCAAAACCGCTTTCCTGCCATACATTTGCAGAGAACTTGAATGTTGCAACTTCGATTGCATAGCCAGCTTCAAGTCCAAATGCCCACTTGCTGCGGCCAGGATCTGCAACAGACTTGACTTCAACAGAACCCTTGAGTGAAGCGTCTGCAACTGCTGCTGCAACTTCACCGGAATATACACGACCTTCGTCAGCTGCGAGGATGTCTGCAACACCAATCTTTGCAGAGAGAGGCATTCCAACGAATGTATCCAACTTCACGGAAGCTTCTGCATCAAGAACCTTGTCGCTGTTGTACTTGACTGTTGCGTTCACGAAATCGGAGCCACCCTTGACTGTGAAGTCATAGCTGGTTTCCTTAGCGATAGTCTCGTATGCAACGTTTGCTGCAACGCTTGCGCTGATTTTGTCAACTGCATAGGCAATCTCTACACCGCCATTGACTGTTGCTGTGCCTGGAACACTTGCGAACTCATACTTAGCTTCGTTGTCTTCATAAACAGTGGTCGCTACACTGGATACAATACGATATGCCCTCGAGGCATCTGTTTTGTTGTTTGAAACTGTAGCCAAAATGGTTTTATCCATTTCTTTGTACTCAGCGACTGGAACGACAGAGAAATCAGAAAGAATGTAATATGATGTCTTCTCTTCTGTTACTGGAAGATCGACTACACTAATATACGTGGTTGGAATCTTTGCAGTGTCTGAATTCTTTATGACTTTCCAAGAGTCGGAAGGTTTATAAGTTGTCTTTGCAACGTACCAGCCTTTTCCCTCTTCAATTGCTTTCTTCTGGAATGCTTTGAGCACATTTGCTTCTGCAGTCTTGAGGTCATCTTCTGCATCTGCAACAGCGTTCACTGCATCATCAATTGCTTCTTTGTTTTCAGGTGTTGGATTCTTTGCGAATGCAGCTTTTGCCTCTTCAACAGCTTCCTTTGCAGTTTCGATTGCTGCCTGTGCTGCAGCGAGCGTTGCATTCATGTATGTACCATCAGCATGCTTCTTGAAGTATTCCTTTGTATCCTTTGCATCAGCGATAGCCTGAGCTGTCTCTGCATCGAAGCCATACGTGTAGTTTGCAGGATCTGCAAGGTCGTTCTTTGCAACTGCATAGCCAGCGTTTGCCTTGACTGTAAGTCCATCAACGATTGTGAAAGCCTTGGATGTAGCGCTTACACCCCAGTTGAGACCATTCTTGTAGTAGACATCAAGAGCATTGCCATCATATGTAAGCTCAACACCATTCACAACCTTTGTTAGGTTAACAGACCAAAGACCGTCAACAGCCTGGATTGTTGCATCGTCAAGCTTGAGCTCTCCCTTGAGTCCATCTTCAGTCATGTTCGCGGAATAGGAACCGGCAAACTTTGCGTAGATACCACTCTCAACTGCGGCAGTCTCGTTGCTCTCAGCTGAGAAATCAAAGGTGAAAGTTCCCTTTCCCGTTTTGCTGTTATCAATGGTGAACTGCTTCTCATCAAGGTCATACCCTGCGGAGAGGCTAGCTGAACCTGTAATGCCAGCAAAAGCCATTCCAGCAGCCAGCACCGTAATCAAAAGTACGATAATACCTTTTTTCATACTTCCTCTATTAGGCATGATGTCATTCGCGATTTGAGTAGTTTGAACAAACAAAGAAATCACATTGCAAACACCCACCAATAATGGCTGACTTTATCAAAGTATGAGTAGATATGAAATCTACAGACTCTAAATCTTGACTGTCTTTAATGTTGATGTGTAAGGTGGTTATAGGTTATTTGATTTCAAGTTTTAGTATCGAAAAACAAAACATTTAAGAACGGAAAGAGAAAACAGCTTAGGAAGCTGTGGCTTTTCTTGGTTTTATACCGTCATTCAAAGGAGGTTCACCGTGTCAACAAGTTATCATGTCGAATTCAAAAAGACAGATTCAGAAGGCAAAACTCACAGCTTGGCAGTTTGGATGCCATCTTCATTCGGCGATGTCTTGGATGAAATAGACTCAATTCGTCGTAGAACGGAAGATCAGGAAGGCTATTCAGCTGTCATCGAAACCTACAGGTTTGACGATATGGACAAGGTTCTTTCCAAACTCAAAGCGAAGTGTGCTGAAACAAACAAAGACATTGAGGAAAAGAAGAAGTCCCGTCCTCTTGCAAACTCAGCGGAGGTCTATGAGCTCATAGGTTCCGATATTCTTGAAGACGAAAGTATGCTTGAATACCTTTCAGAAAGAGTCTCGTTTCTGGATTTGATTATTCAGGGTGTGAAGTTCCATTTCCTCTATGTGGAGGATTTGTGGGATGCAAACGATATATTTCTTGATGTTCAGTTGTGTTGTTGAACCCTCCAATTCTCTACAACCAAAGTTCCGACCCAGACAATATGATTTCCATGTGGTACAATAGGGCATGACATACATCACAGGAGACACACACGGAAAGTTCGAAGATCTCAAAGAAAGGCTCAAAGGGTTGGAACTCAAAGAAGACGATATCCTCATCGTATGCGGAGATTTCGGCTTCGACTGGAATGAAGACCTCATCGAAAAATGGAAAGCCTTCGAACATCCATATACGGTTCTCTTCTGTGACGGTAATCATGAGAACTTCGACATACTCGATGACCTGCCCTCGACGGAGATGTTTGGCAGTAAAGTTGGAATCTTTGCAGAAAAAACATATAGGCTTCTTACTGGCTGTATGTATGACATTCAAGGAACCAGAACATTCGTGTTCGGCGGAGCTTCTTCGATAGACAAGGACTGGAGAGTGGATCCATGGTATGTATCAATGTACGGAAAACTTTGGTGGGAGGAAGAAATCCCTTCTCCCGAGTCTTTCTCCTTAGCTCAGAGAACACTGGAGAAGCACCGCTGGACTTTTGATCTCTTCCTATCCCATACCTGCAGACCAGAACTCAAGAGACATGTATTGGAAACCTATAAGGCCGATTTCTTTGACCCGACTGAATCCATGATAGCGGATCTTGAAGACTTGATAAAAGAAAACGGAGGCTGTTGGAAGGTGTCTTGCTTTGGACATTTCCACACCGATGTCGATTATGGAAAACACCATTGTCTATATGAGAGAGTTGTGGAACTGGACAACCTCATACAAATCCAAAACATTGACATTTACTGAATCCAAAGTATAATAATCGTAATTCAGTAACTTTGAAAAAACAATAAGAGGTTGCCTATGTTCATTGGAAGAGAAGAAGAACTAGAGCTGTTTCAGAGCCTGTATTCATCTAACAAATTCGAATTCCTAGTGCTATACGGAAGAAGAAGAGTGGGAAAGACATCTCTTCTTAGGGAATTCACAAAAGACAAGAAAGCAATCTATTTTTCCTGCCAAGAGAAGAATGACAGCCTTAATCTTTCAGACTTCTCTTCAGTCGTTCAATCTCATTTTGAAGGGTCTTCGTATGGAAATTTCTCAAGCTGGCAGTCTGCATTTGCCTATATAAGCGACAAATCAGCCCAAGAAAGAACTTTTCTTGTAATAGATGAATTTCCTTATGTCGCGTTGGAAAACCCCTCGATAAAGAGTATTTTGCAGCATACAATCGATCTTTCATGGAAAGGGAGAAACATTTTTCTTGTTCTGTGTGGCTCAAGTGTAAGCTTTATGGAAAGCGAAGTTCTTGGTTCCAAGAGTCCTTTGTATGGAAGGGCGACAGCCAGACTTGAACTAAAAGGCTTTGACTACTATCTTAGTTCGAAATTCTTTCCAGACTATTCGAACGAAGAAAAACTACTTGCTTATGGAATACTTGGAGGAATACCAAGTTATCTGGAACAATTCGATGATTCCAAGCCAATAGTCTCAAATATAGCATCCTGCATACTCAGAACAGGCTCGTTTCTAAAAGACGAGCCACAGACACTGCTAAAAATGGAAGTAAGAGATCCAGGGGTTTACAACAGCATTCTGGAAACCATCGCAGAAGGTTCAAGCAGAATGAGCGTCATTGCCGACAAGATTCACGAAGAGACCCAGAAGTGTTCAAAATACCTCTCAACATTGCAGACCATAAAGATCGTAGAGAAGATTGTCCCTGCAGGAGAATCGGATAAGACCAAGAAATCCATATATCGAATATGCGACAACTTCTTTCAATTCTGGTACAGATTCCTATTCAGGAACAACAGCCATTATGAAATCATAGGAGCAAAAGCCTCTGCAGATGAAATAATGGATGCAGATACCATTTCAACATATATGGGTTCAATCTTTGAACGTATATGTTGTGAATACATGCTAAGGATGGCCAAAACCTCGCAGTTGCCGATAGTTCCGTATCATATAGGCAGATGGTGGGGTGCAAATCCAACCACAAGAAAACAGGACGATGTTGATATTCTTGTTCTTGGAAAGAATAGGGATGAGGCTATATTCTGCGAATGCAAGTATAGGAACGTCTTGTTCGACAAGTCCGAATTCGATGATTTGCTAACAGCATCCAAAGCCTTCCCTGAAACCAAGACGAAGTTCTACTATCTCTTTTCAAAGAGCGGATTCTCTCAATGGGTGCAGAAAGAAGCAGAAAGACGAGAAGATGTAAAACTCATAGGACTAGATGATCTGTTCGCTTTTTGAGACAAGCCGTTCATTGTCGAATTCAGAGCCTTAAACCATTTCCTCAACCCAATCGTCTATGTTTCGTTTTTCAGTACTGAAGTTTACTCCAAGAAGATGAATTCTCTTTTGAGGCATCTCATTCTTCCAAGCTCTGTATTGCTCTTGGTATTCCATTTCCTTGATTTGGTCCAAGGCAACCTGAGAAGATTTGTCCTTCTTGAATTCAATCACATAGATATGGTTAGGAGTCTTCAACAGCATCGATACGACCCTTGTTTGTTGCAACTTCAGAATTCAAATCAGCACCAATGGCCTTCATCATGCAATGAAACATTGCATGGCAGTCTGCTTCAGACCTTGTTGCTTCAAGGTTATATGGAACAGATGTGAATATTGACTTGACGATTGAGATGGCTCTTTCCGTATTACAATTCTTGAAAGCTATCAGAATACGCTCTGGAGAATAGGAAACATCTGAATCCACTCCTGTATATATGTTCATCAATCTTGACGCAAAACTAGAACGAACTTCAGCATTAGGGTACTCTCTCATTTTGACCCCTATGACGCTTCACAGTAGGATGTCATCTTGCTGTGAACAGATGGAACGTTTGAAAACAAGGCAGGTCTTTCAGTGTTTGGGAGGCCCCCTCTTCCTTTTATCAAAGGAGATAGATGTTCATTGAATTGTCATCGGTGGAAACTAGAACAAATCCGAATGAGTTCCAGTGTACAAAAGTTCAAGGATCAGCTCTTCATCGATGATTCTATAGACAAGAAACCAGTCTGGTTCTACATGGCATTCTCTGCAACCTTTGTATTGTTTTCCTTTGAGAGAATGGTCTCTGTAAGCTACAGGCAAAGGTTGTTGAGCCTTCAACAAGTCAACAACCGTTACGAATTTATCCAAGGAACAGCCTCGTTTCACCATCAACTTGAAGTCCTTTTTAAAGGATTTCGTGTATTTGACTTCAAGCATTCAAAGCCTCTATCAAATCTTTCGTGGTCTTGTATGCTGGACTCAAGTTGGTTGGATCCTCTGCCTCTTTCAGCCTTTCAAGAATCTTCTCATTATACGAAGGCAACTTCAACTCAAATGGGATGCCACCATTCAAGATGCAAGCTTTGAGATAGATGTTCAAAGCTCCTGAAAAACTCAATCCCAGCTGTTCGAACAGTTTCTGCGATTCCTCTTTTACGTTTTCGTCAACTTTGAATGAAACAGTACACATAAAATAACTCCTCGAAAATAAGGTAATACAAAGAATATCAAAAGACAATACTTTTACCTAAAAGTGCAGATTAAAGTTTCTGCTGAGAAAAAAACATGAGCACTTAATTCACAAGGAGTTTTGAATGCCTAATAGAGGAAGTATGAAAAAAGGTATTATCGTACTTTTGATTACGGTGCTGGCTGCTGGAATGGCTTTTGCTGGCGTTACAGGCAAAGCTGCCACCCAGTTCACGTTCAATCTTGACGAAGGCAAAGGCTATGGATTTGGCGATGCAAACCCACAGGAGATGAAGTATACTTTCAGTTTCCAGATTGATGCCGCTACAGTCGACAAGGCCGATCATCAGACAGACATCTGGGCAGAGATTGGCGCAGAGGCAAAAGCTTCGATTGCAACAAAGAACGCAAAGGAGAAGGGAGACCTCACAGCAAAGATCGATACCCTCAAGCTAACAAAGGCAAACATCCACATCAATGACATCACGATTGACATCCTTGGGCCTCAGGGATTCTTCGATTACGCATCATCCTTCACAACGAAAAAGTATGGATCATACACAGGTCCATGCTTCGACATGACCTCTGATGATCCATTGTTTGGAACTTCCGTTGATGCAGGTGGCGTGAATGTCCTTTATGATGGCTATACATTTGCATTTGCTTTCAACAATGGTGTTTCTGCAGCAAAGGAAGCGGAAAAGAAGTACTCAGCCATTGAATTCTATGACAAGACTCCAACTCTAAAATCTGGAGTAACCTATGTTGCTGTTGGTGTACCTGATGCAACAACAGGTGCTGGTTATTACTACAGCGTAACCGATGTCGCAGCTGTTGCAGCTAAAGAAAACATGGTTCTCTACGTTGGTGCAGAGACAAAGGCCTATGATCTTGCTGAAGGTGCTACACTCCAGGCAGCAGCAAACTTCAACCTCAACAGAGACCAGCTTGCAGAGAAGAATGAATTCAAGATTTCAGGATCTGTCAAGGCTGACTACGAAGCTGACAAACTTGCTGCAGGTATCGCTGTTGATGGACGCCTCAACATTGCAAAAGACGAGTCCAAGACGGTTGCAATGGATGTTCTTGCAAATGCAAAGTACGACATCGTAAACGGTGCTGTATACTTTGGAACAAACAATCTTGGTAAGGAAGGAGCTGAGTATGTCCTCGAAGCCAAGGTTGGTGCTGACGTCCCAGTTGCGGAGGAGATTGTTCTCAATGTTGCTGGCGAAGTTGATGGTCTTTACCTCAACAAAAAGGCAGAGGCTTTCAAGAAGGCTTCATACAAGGCATCCGTTGGTACAACTGTCGACAAGCTTACAGTTGGCGCAGAGTTTGGCTGGAATGTTGGAATCAACTTCAACACGAAGGGCGAAGCAACAAAGTATGGTATGAAGATTGCTGCAAACGCATCCTATGCTCTTGAAGTTGCAACCATTAAGGGAAGTGCTTCAGTCAACTTTATTCCAAGCGCAGACAAGGTTTCGTTCTATGCAATCAGACCAGCTGTTTCAGTTGAATCCAGTGCTATCGTTGAGAACTGCACTCTTTCACTTGGTTGGAGCGGAGCTTCCTTCGAGGCTGATGATTTCGCATCACTCAAGACAGCTTCAAACGGCAAGATCGTTGCAGCAGCAACAATCGCTTTCTGATTTCAATCAAACGATTGAAATCCAAACAGGTCGCTTCGAAAGAGGCGACCTGTTTTCATATTTACGCGAACTGATAAAAGAAACAGGCCGACTCTTAAGAGGCAGCCTGTTCGTGTTTGATATGATGTGTCTTGTGATTAGAATGTAATCTTGCAAGCAGCAATGACTTTGCCATAGCTGTTGTTGAGCACGTCGTTGATTGTCTCTCCATCTTTGAGAGGAGCCCATGTGAGGGAGAGGGTTGCGTTATCAACAAGCTTCGTCGACTCGATACCAGCTGAAAGCCCAAGGTGCGCGCCATCGACATCGATTACCTTTGCGAATTGAGCTCTTGCATAAGCTTTGAAGAGGTCTGCTGTATAGTCAACCTGTCCGTAGAAGGAAAGCTCCTTGTCCTTGATGACATACTCTGCACCGCCGGCGATGCCGATGTTCTCAATGCCTGTGTACTCTACGTCAACGCCAAGATCCTGCTTGTTGATGAGCTTCTTGCCGTACACACCAATCGAGAAATCCTCGATGAGGGTTATCGTAGCCTCTGCGCTTACGTCCCTTGCATCGTTGATGAGGTCAAGTCCTGAAACCTTGACATCGACACCATCGACATAGTTGTTGTGGGCAATGACGTTGAGGGTCTTCTTTCCCTTTGCACCGCCATCAGGATCGTCGAGGAGGTCGAAGGCCTGAACGGTGACATCGGTCTTGACGACCTTTGCATCTGCAACAGCCTGTGCACCGAGGTAGTTGGTTTCTGCTGCAACAAGTTCGTCCTTCTTCTTTGCCTCTGCCTTTGTGGCATAGTAGGCATCAAACGAAGCTCCGAACTCCTCCTGTTCGTACTTCACTTTTGCAGCGACATCTGCATCGAACTTCTCTGAAGCATATCCAAGGTCGGTGGCGATACCTGCTGAGAGCATGTCCGCTTCGTATGCGGCCTTGGCAGAAGCACCGAACATCTGGTTCTTGTTCTCCGTTGTGAACGTAGCAGCGAACTGCAGAGCGAAGTCATCGAACTTGAGAAGGTCTGCGGCGGTCTCTGCGAAGATCGAAGCATTAACCTTGTCCTTGTCGCCAGTGAGACCAACAGCAACCTTGCCGTACTTGTCTACGTTTACGGTGATTCCATCAGCCATTTCATAGCCGTAGACGAAGTCAAGTGCATAGTACTTCTTATCCGTATGTTTCCTGAGGTCGATTGCAGCCTGTGCATAGTCGGAACCTGCAACAGCCTTGAGGAGGTCAATCGTCCAACCTTCGCCAACGATGTTGGCCTTTGTAATCTGAGCCGTGTATGTAAGCTTCAATGGAGCGGAAGGATCGGATGAACCGGTGACCGGATTAGTTTTCACCACTTTATTATCCTTAGTCTCCTCATTATTATTAATGGTGAACGTATATTCATTGAACTCCAAAGAAACCTTGGCCTCAACTTCTGCATAAGGGAGATTCTCACCCTTCGAACCCTTTGTAACCGAAATGGTATCGAAACGGAATGTGAATTCCGACTTCAAATTTCCTCTGGCACCCTCTTTATTGAAACCAAATTCATGGTTTCCATCAAAATCATAGCTGAACTCTGTGGAAACACTTCCTGAAAGCGTTGGCTCTGCAGCAAAGACAAAACCAGCAGCCAGCACCGTAATCAAAAGTACGATAATACCTTTCTTCATACTTCCTC
>ULPT01040344.1_pt1 | contig 13941 bp, 10 predicted proteins | sample 1953751 | NCBI WGS metagenome assembly ULPT01 (sample SAMEA4835636, study PRJEB28245) | human gut metagenome | biome: gut microbiome; material: fecal sample | place: Denmark | collected 2008
ATAGTCAGTAATCTTGAAACTTGAAAAAAACACGATTGTTTGAAGAAACGATTATTTGCACATGTTTTTAGTAACATCCCCAAAAAACAGGGCGGCTGAAAACGAGGATGGAGGACGGCGACGGTGACGAGGATGGAGGACGGGAACGGAGACGAGGAGGGAGGATGGTTCAGGTGACGAGGATGGAGGACGGTGACGGAGACGAGGATGGAGAATGGTTGAGGAGACGGGGACGGAGAACAGAGCCGAAAACGTGGACGGAGGACGGTTGAGGTGAACGGGACTGCGAGACGAATCTGATGAACAGGGCCGAATAGTCCCGGTGAAATAGTTCGGTGAACGGGAACGGAGAACGGTAACGTGTACGGAGTGTTAGTGGCGCACCGCGTAAAACCCTGTAGCACAACGATTTAACGCTTTTCAGAGTTGGCATTTTCATAACTCTGAAAAGCGTTAAACACTTATCTATCAGTCATTTACAGGTTGCGCTAAACACGTCGTCCTGAAAACAGTTTACCAAAAAGAGTAAACTATTATGGAAGCTAAATGCTATCGGGCGATGCAGCGCGCCCAGGGAAAAATGCTGCGCGAGTACTTCTCGGGAGTGTCTGTAGAAAGCCTGTCAAGGAGGTATGGCTACAGCGTGATAAAAATCAAGACGATGGCCAGCGACTACAAACAAGGAAAAATTGATATCTTTGACGATCCTCAGAAACGTAGAATAGCGACATCAATTATGACACACCAAGAAGAAGTACAGCTTCTCCAGGACAAGATCAAGGCCCTGGAGCACGCCCTGAAACTCTCGAACATCAAGGCCGAGGATTACGAGGTGATGATGGACATTGTATCGTCCTGAAAAAAATTTAGCCCAAAAAAGTGTCAGCGTCACCTTCAGCATCACGCTACTTCGCGATGAAGTCGCAGAGCTTGTTGTATCCGGTGGATTCTTCCCAGAGTTTCATGTTCGCCAGGCGGATACTGTAGAGCGGATTGTCGTGGAGAGTTGCACGTGCATCCGGAAGATTCAGATAGAGGGCATACTTGTGGCCGGTCTGGAGAGTGGACGGAAGATGAAGTGTTTCAGTAACTTCCGCTACACGACCTGCTGCCCAGCGACGTGGGTCGATATTGGATTTATAGACACTCTTCTCGCCCGTCTCAGGATCCACGATGATGAATTCAAGTCCACGAGGATTGGCCAGAGCCGCGAAACCTTCGTTCTTGATCGACATTGACACAGTCAAGTTCGCTCCTGCCTTGAAATCGGAGTAGAACTCTGCCTTGTCGAGCACGAAGCGGTAGCCGAGCCTCATCGAGATTTCATCCATACATTGACCTGCCTCCCAGACCTTGAAAGTGCCGCTGTGGTAGCCGCGGTTCTGGTAGGTCCAGTGGTAGTCCTCCATGGCCTCGATTGAAAGTGAGCAGGCGCAGTAAGTCGCGTCGCCAGAGCAGGTCTCGCCACCCATAATCGTGTAGGCAGTCTCGGCCTTCCAGAGAGCACGGTCCTTGCCGCTGCTGTAAGTTCCCCAGTCAGAGCCACTTGAAATGAAGCAGTCATTGTGTCCGGCTATACGTGAAAGGTCCGAGCCGTCATAAGCTGTCTCGACAGTTATAGTATCACGCAACTTGGTCTTGAACAGGCCGAACTTCAGCATTGGTGTACGGACTGCAACCTGCCTGTCCTTAGGCATTGCATCCAACAGAGCGTATATGAGCTTCCTGCGAGGTTCGTATGCAGCAGAGTTGCTAAGGCTCTGGTTAAAATGTGTCGTATAAGCCCATTCTCCCCACGAGCCGCAGAAACCGGCCTGGAGAACAAGGATGATGTCGCTGTACTCCTGAAGTATAGGTTTGAGCTGCTCCACGTGGCGGAGAACGATGTCCACTTCCGGGTCATACGGCTTGGATGCCTCATCGTTATTGTCCTTGTAGGCAAAGCGCACGATGGTTTTCATGCCGGCATCACGATGTGCCTGAAAGCTCTGTCGAATGATGTCGAGAGCTGCCGCACTGATGTCGCCTTCCATAAAATCAGTGAGATAGAACATGCTCAATGTCAATGTCTGACAACTTCTGCGGTTCAATGAAATCACCGATGAAGAAATCGCCTTAGGCATCTTGCCGCCGCTGAATCTTACAGTATATTGGGAATAATATCCTCTCTCGGGATTGCAGAAATTGGTTTTTGACGGTCTGTATGTCACTGTTTCCGCTTCCCTGGTGAGGACAGGTTCCTTATCGCATCCGCAGTTCAGTACACAGGCGAATGACAGGGCACAGAGGGTGTAAATGTATCCTTTAACTTTCATAGCACATATTATTTCTTGTCGATTGTAACTGCAAGTTTCTCGGCTGCGCCGCCTTTCGCATTAGGAAGCACTCCAGAGCTTATCCAGTTCTGCTGAAGGTCAACGCCCACCGTAAATGTGTCCGCAAATGGCACGTCCATCATCAGACGCATGATCTGAAGTTCATATTTCCCTGCCTTTCCGCTGCCGCTGCCGATACCTGAAGCGGAAATGTTATCCCACTTCCATTCGACAGCACCGACTTTGCCGCTGTATTGCCAGAATGTAGGACTCCACGATGAGTAGCCACCCGGCTGATAACAATATCCCTGAAGCATGTAGTCCACGTCGTTCCCGAGATGCTCACCGAGCGGATTTCCTCCGGTAGAAGGGTCATTGTCAGCATTGAAGAAAACATTGAGGACCGCGCCGGCATCCGTCTTGAGCATGGATTCGTCAAGTTCGAAATACATCCAGATATAGTCGTCATTGGCATATACTCTCATCTTCTTGAGAGCCTTCCATTTCGCATCCTCCGCACATACGGTTTCCGCAACTTTAGACGCGTCTAGTGCATCCCAATCTGAAAAATCGGCGTCAATCTTGATCGGCAGCAGTTCGCTCGGGTCCGGCTCAGGCTCTTCGTCAGTGCCGTCATCCGGAGAAATCACAGACGGGGTGTTGTCCACGGCCGGGGCATCTTTCTGACAAGACACCGCGCCCAACAGCACAGCCGCCGCCACACATACGGGATAAAGAATCTTTTTCATACAAGAACAACTAAGGTTATAGAGTATATATCGCTACTGTTTCTGGAAAAATTGTGGAGGATGGCTATCAATCCACATTGATTGGCAGCCATCCTCTGGATAATTAAAGGCTATTTGAGTGTAAGCTTGATGGAAGTGCCGTCGGATGGGAGGATACCGGCATTGTTCCAGCCATCATCTACGTACAGGGCAACAACTCTGACTTGTTTGCCGAGGTCAGGAACATTTGTCTTGTCAACTGCATATTCAACGCCATAGAAGCCGCCCTTGACGAGAGAGCCTGCAACATTTGCTGCAGATACTACCATATTGTCCAAAGCCACATTCTGCTGGCTTGTAGCAGGACTCATTCCCAGGAACTGTTTATTGGCTTCCGGATCAATGTAAGTCCAGCATTCGCTCCAACCGAGCTTAATCTTACCGGCATTAGACCAGATGTATGAGTCAACCAGGACATCATAGCCATTAGGCTCCTCAGAGAATTCAGGCATCTTTCCGCCTGTATCTTCATTATTGTCAGCATCAAACATAAGACGGAGGGTACGAGGCTGGCTCTTGCCACTGTCCCATTTCTCAGCCTCTGTATAGGCTGTTCCGATTACAGCAGCATCAACCTCCGCATAAACGTAAAGAAGTTCATCCGTGTCATAGAATTTTATGAGTTTGACAGCTTTCTTGTCAGCATCAGACTCAACCTCTTTCATCACGACATCAGCCTCCGGAAGTTTTGCCCAATCGTCGAAGTTTCCGTCGATTACGATTCCCTCAACGTCGGCGTTGCTGTCATCGTCATTGTTGTTCTTGTTGTCGCCGTTGTCCTTGCTGCAGGCAACAGCTGCGAGTGACACCATCACTGCCGCAGCGAAAAAATTCATTGATTTTTTCATATTTTCACTTGTATAGAACGTTATTTCATAAGTTCAAGAGTGATGTACTGCTTGTCACCGCCCTGAGGGAGATAGCCATAAAGCTCTTTAGCATACTTCTCACCACCATAAGAGAGGACGCTGATATTGACCTTGTTCTGTCCACGAAGCTGGTCCATGGCGTCACGGCTGATGGCAAACTCTTCTTTTACTACAGTTCCGACAAGTCTTGCCTGGAAATCACTTCTGACAACAAGAGTATTGTCGAGGTTTCCTCCATTATCGGTTCCCCACATATAAGGAGGCCAAAGGTATTCGTCACCATCTTTTGCTTCCCACTTGCTGTTAGCCCACTCTGTCGTCGGGTCCCAATAGTTATACTGAGTCCAGCCGAGATTGATCTTACCGGTCTCTACAGCGATGTACTGATAGAGTTCACAGCCGACTTCAAATCCTACCTGATTGAAAGGGCCGTCCTCCCTGAATATCATACCGGTCTTAGGATTAGCATCCGTATCGATAAACAATGTAAGTTCTTTGGCAAGACCACCTGTATTCCAGGCACCATTTCCATCCCAAGACGGATCTATCTTTTCAAGAGCAGGAAGATTGTTTACAAACTCGGCATAGCAATAGATATAGTCAGCATCAGAAGTGAATTTAACCGTCTTGAGACCAACCTTCTCCGTGGCATCAGCAGGAAGAGTTGCAACTACAGCTGTCTTGCAGGCATCCCAGTCCTCGAAGTTTCCGTCAATAGCGATAGACTCTGTAGGAACCTCGCCTTCACCTTCATCACCACCGTTATTGTTTGTGGAAGATGACTTGTCGCAGGAAACGACTGCAGCACCCATCATGATGGCGGCTGCAAAAAACATAAATGTTCTTTTCATGTTGTTTGTGTGTTTGAATTGTTAAAAAAGTGGTTATTGTTTCTTTTTAGTTCCCCAATTAGGGTTCTGCTTGAGATTCTTGTTGAGCGCCAGGTCCTCAGACGGCAGCGGCATCAGGTAATCACGGGACTCGTCGAAGACATGCTGAGTCTTCTGATGAGGGTCCACATACCCATTGGTCTTGCCGCTGAGAGTGATGGTCTTGCCGACCTGAAGCACATTGTAAGTGACCTTCTCGTCCAGGTCTGCAGGCTTCTCCTTCGTGTAGATCCAGACTTCATTCTGGCCGTCATGGTCGAGGTCGAATCCGCGGTCAACTCCAGGGAAATACATTCCGTAGAAGTTCTGCTCAATACACTTGCCTGCCTTCCATCTCATCAGGTCATACCATCTGAAGTCACCTTCTTCCGCAAGTTCAATCGTCCTCTCACGACGTATCTCGAGGATGACACCCTTGTTCGCGCCCTTCACATTCGGATAGCCGTATTCTGCACTTGACATATAGGAACTCGGAGAGTCATTCGCATCAGAGAGTTTCAGATTCGGCATTCCGACGCGGTCGCGCAAAGGTTTGATACTCAGATCAATGTCATCCTGAGTGATATTTACATCGGTACGCTCAGCCATAGCCTCGGCATAGTTGAGATAGACCTCGGCAGCACGGAAGATAGGCATATCATTGTCAGTAGCCATCCAGCGTCCTGTCTCGAGAACATTGTTGCTCTGCGCGTACTTCACGACCTGATAGCCGGTGCAGCTGGTATTGAAATCGCCGACCATGAGGGAATCCGCGTCAATGCGGTGGTAACCCGGGCAGCGCATGGTCTGGGCCAGGCGCGGGTCACGGCCGGTCATCTCCTCATAGTATTCCTTTGTCTCCCAGCCGGCATTGGCAGTGAACTCAGTTCCGTCAGCCATAAGATAGCTGTCCACGAACTTCTTGTTGAAGGCAAACTGATTCTGTCCGAAAGTGTTGTAGGTGGCGAAGTGTGAAAGGCCGAGAGAATAACTGTAGGCCTTGGCGAGGATGACCTCGTCGCTGTTTGCCACCTGTGAGGCGAAGAGCATCATATAGTCCTCGGCAGGTTTCCCTGTGCTGTAAATCTTGTAAGGTGAGGTAGTTATGAACTCCTTGGCCGCAGAAGCCGCCTGCGCGAGCCAGTAATTTCCGTCGTGCTCGGCGCCGTCATTGCCATGGTAGTTGCGCCATGTGCCCTCGAAAAGGCAGAAACGGGATTTGAAAGCGAGCGCTGTCCACTTGGAGATTTTGTACAGGTTCTTTTCTGTGGAGAGGTGAGCGACGGCAAAGTCTATGTCTTCGAGCATCTTGCCCATGACATAGTCCCTGGAGTCTCTTGCCTTGTAGAGCTCGTTGTGTTCCTTGACGCTGAGTTCGTGGTCATACCATGGAACGTCACCGAAGTCGCGTACCTTGAGGAAATAGAAATACGCCCTGAAGAAACGTCCTACCGCCTCGTACTCAGCTCTGACTGATTCATCGGCACAATTGCCGAGATTGTCGAGCATATTGTTTATGTCGCGGAGAGTGCCCCAGTCCCAGCCGCCGCCGGAAGACGGAACCACACGGAGCTTTCCGCCACGTATCTTCATCGGAAGATTCGTCTTGAAACAGATGTCGCTCTCTTCGTCGAAGAACGGGCCTTTGAAAAGGTCGGCATAGAATGTATTGGAAACGTTCTCGAACTGAGGCGCATCCTTAAAGTAAGAGTCTGAGGTTTCCTTGTCGAGAGGGAACTTGTCAAGACTGCACGCAGAAATGCCGAATGCGGCAACTGCGGTAATATAAAGTATATTCTTGATTTTCATACAGATTCCTCCTTTATTAGAATGTTATGTCCACACCGAACACAAATGACTTCTGGTAAGGATAGTAGTAGCCGAATGAGCTCTGCTTTGCCATCGCTTCAGGGTCCATGTAGCGTGAGACTTTGGTGAGCGGCGAGAGATAGCCGAGGTTCTCACCGGTGAAGTAAACTCTCAATGCGCTGATGAACGTCTTGGAGAGGACCTTTTCCGGAATGGTGTATCCGAAAGTGAGGTTCTTCAGACGGCAGTATGCGAGATTCTGGAGATAACGGTCATTGGTCATCGTCAGATAGGTAGTACCCTTATTGGCCTGAAATCCTCTCGGACGCGGGAAGTATGCGCCGGTATTGTCGTCGCTCCAGACATTGTCCATATAGTTCTTAGGAATATATGTCGCCTGAGGGCGGTTATATGCTACCCAGAACGCCTGGTTGTCTGCTGGCGGATACCAGTTGAGACGGCCGATGCCCTGGATGAACATGGAGAAGTCGAAGCCGAGCCACTGTGCAGTGATATTGACACCGTACTGGAAGCGCGGAAGCGAGTTTCCTATGATGGTGAGGTCGCCTGAGTTGTCCACAGTGTAGGCTCCACGTGAAATCACGTCATCTCCGTCGAGGTCGCGGATACGCAAGTCACCGCCTTTCCAGCCGCCTGTCAGGTTTCCCTGAAGATAGGACTGGTCGATCTTGGAGGTGTATTCCGCTGCCGCAGCGTCAGACTCGAAAAGTCCGTCAGTACGGAAGCCCCAGATCTCACCGAATGTCATGCCCTCATAATAGGTTCCGAGCACCTTGGAAGGGTTCTTGTATTTGGTAAGTTTAGTTATGTAATCACTGTAGTTCACGCTCACGCCATAAGTGAAAGGACTGCCTGCGAGAGTGAAAGTATCTTTCCATGACAGGGTCAGTTCAATACCCTTTGAACGCAGATTCGCAGCATTTGCGCTAGGCGCTGCCGCTCCATAGACTGAAGGGACTGCCTCACCGGAAGTAATCATACCTTTGGTATCACGGATATATGCGTCGCCTGTGAAAGCGAGACGGTTTCCGAGGAAGCCGAGGTCGATACCGAGGTTGTAATGATAGGTGGTCTCCCATGTCAGGCCGTCCATACTTGAAGAACCGACTGTGGCTCCGTTAGGCTTGTTGGATGCTCCGTTCTCGAAAATATAACCGAGATTGTAGGTGGAGACGGAACGGATGTATGCATAGTCCGAAACCTGCTGGTTACCAAGCGCGCCATAAGAGAATCTGAGTTTGAAGAGGTCCCAGGAGGACTTCAGCGGCTCCCAGAATTTCTCCTCAGAGAGTTTCCAACCCACTGATGCTGAAGGGAAGAAGCCCCAACGGCTGTTGCGCGCGAAACGGGATGTTCCGTCGTAACGTCCGCTGACCTCAACGAGATATTTGCCCATATAGTCGTAGTTGAACCTTGCGAATACACCTGCGAGAGCATATTCTGTCTGGTTTCCATTGACAGTGAATTCCTTGCTGCCCTTGGAGTTAGGCTGCACGAGATTATACTCGCTGAGGTATTCTGAGGACAGGTTGTTTCCGCTGGTGTACGTGTAGCGGTAATGCTGGGTCTCGTAGTTGTAACCTGCAGTCGCATTGATATTATGCTTGCCTTTTATGGATGTATGGTAGGTAGCATAGACATTGGCCGCGATGTAGCGGGTGTAGGCGAAACTGTCCTCGAGCTTGTTCTGGAAACGGCCGTAGTCTTCGGTGAGAATCTCGCCCGGATACATGCTGTAAGTACAAGGCACCCAACGGTTTGTAGAACGGTCGTTGTTGAAGGTATAGGTAAAATTCGCACGGATGTCCAGTCCTTCAATCGGATGGATGCCGAGTTCTGCTGTGTTGGAGAAGTTGTATTTCTTCTTGTTGTTCACCTTCTTGTCGTCAAGCAGCTCGATGTGGCAGCCGTTGGTGACATTGGAATCGGTGAATATGGTCTTGTACACATTGGTCCCGTCCGGGTTGCGAAGCGGAATGCTGGCAAGTCCGTGAACCTGGGAGTACATGAACGTGTAGTTGTAGTTTCCGTTGCCCGGCCAGTCGTAGTCCGATGTGTAGAAGCCGAGGTTGTCGCTGAGCGTGATGTATTTGTTTATCTTGAACTCAAGCTTGCTGCGGAGGTTGTACTTGTTGTACTTGTCCGGACGCACACGGAATGTTCCTTCCTTGTGCTCGTAGCCGCCGGAGAGGTAATATTTGAAGAACTCCGAACCGCCTGATACTGAGATATTGTGCTGGGTGAACGGATTCACTGTCGTATAAAGCGACTTGTACCAGTCTGTGTTGCAGTAGTAGATATAACTCATTCGTCCGTTTCGCATCTCCTGGACAACCCAAGGTCTTTCAGGATTTTCTGTCTTGTCGTTGCGGCGGATGTAGAGCTGGTGCATATCCTCCTCGGTGTAATGGGTGTAGTTCGTGCCGTTGGTGGCGAAAGTGAAGAGGTCATTGATATAGACGGAGTCATAACCTCTCGACTCATAGTCGGTACGTGTTGTCGGGACAGAAAATCCGCCGTTGCCGCTGTAGCGTACGACCGGCTTTCCCTTGCTGTCCTTGCCACTCTTGGTGGTTATGAGAACGACTCCGAATGACGCGCGTGCTCCGTAGATGGCTGCGGAAGAAGCGTCTTTCAGAACGGACACGGACTCCACGTCATGAGGATTGACCTTGGCCATGTCGCCCTCGACACCGTCGATGAGCACGAGCGGAGAGCCGCCGTTGATGGAGTTGTAACCGCGGATGTTGATGGAAGCGACATCGTCAGGCGAACCGTTGGATGTGGACACGAACATTCCAGGAACAGAGCCCTGAAGCATGTGGGTAAGTGTCGGAGAGGTCCTGTTGTCGAGTTCCTTGGAAGTGACGGTGGAAACCGCTCCGGTAAGATTTACCTTCTTCTGCACGCCGTATCCGACCACGACGGTTTCCTGAAGGTTCATCGCATCCTCGGTCATATAGACCGTAATATTGTCCTGCGCCGGCTGCACTGTTTGTCTCACTGTCGAATAGCCGAGGCAGACGAATTCGAGAGTCACGGCTTCCGACGGAACGGTCAATGAAAATGCTCCGTTCATGTCGGTCACGACTCCATTCGAAGGAGACGACATCACTGTAATGCCCATAAGAGGCTGCTTTGCAGCATCGAAGACCTGTCCGCTGACAACTCTCGTCTGAGCAAATGCCCCAAGACTGCACAGAAGCAGTGCGGACATCAGGAAGATTTTATGTAACGCTTTGTGGTACATATAGTTATTTGTTTAGTTATAGTTATTCTGCTATAAATGAAGCCACTCTGTTGTAGCCGAACGCCTCGTCCCAGACGCCCTTGTTCGCGAAACGCACGCTGAAATCAGGATTGTCATGAAGTTTCGGATCAATGTCGGGAAGGTTTATGAAGAGCGTGTAGCTCTCGCCTTTTTTCAGACCTTCCGGCAGCACAAGTGTCTCATCATATTCATAATGCCTGCATCCCTTCCAGTCACGCGGATCCTTTTTCGAGACATAGACATATTTTTCCGTCCAGTCATTGTCATTGCGGAGAATGAATTCGAGTTTGCGTTCATTGATCAGAGACGCGAAGCCATAGTTGGTCAGACAGTATTTCATCAGGAACTCTCCCCCGGCGGTGAAATGTCCGAAGAACGATGCTCCGTTCAGCACGAAACGGTAACCGACACGTGAGGTGAGGTCCGTGTGGCACTTGTTCTGCTTCCAGTAATCCACGATTTCACCATTCCATATGCGGAGATAGGAAAGATGGAAATCGCGCATGTGCTTGTTCGCATAACCGCACTCGCAATATGTATAGTCACGCTGAAAGCAGGACTCGCCACCGATGGTCGTATAATTGCCCTCGGTGCGGAGCAGCTTCTTGTCAGGCGTGCCGCCGTATGTTCCGCCGTCCGTGGAATTGACGAAATAACAGTCGCAATGGTTCGTAAGGCGGGAGCCGTAGTCACCATTGAAAGCGGTCGTGACGTTCACGGTGTCGGCAAGCTTATACTGGCGGCCGAGAATGTAGCTCATGGCGCTGCGTTTCTGGCCGACAGTGCGGACCGCCACCATCCTGTCTTTCGGGAAGCTGTCCAGAAGCGCCTTCACGATGGTGCCCTTCTGCTCGTCCGTCTTGATGTTGGTGGTAGTGTGCCACTCTCCATAGACGCCCACAAATCCGGCCTGAAGCACATAGATCACATCCTTGTACTCTTCCCAGATAGGAGCGAGCTGCTGGATATGCCTGAGAAGCTGAGGAAGATCAGGTTCCATCATCTCTGCCTTGTCACTCCACGAATAAGCGTGGCGCAGTACGACTTTGCATCCGGCCTCACGTTCACGCTCGAAATGGGTACGGAGAACGGCGAGGGCCTCTTCCGGAATGTCGCAACGCAGATAGTCACAGAAATAGACTCCGAGATAATGCAGGGTGCAGTTGAGACTGCGGCAAGTCTTGAGTCGTGCCACAGTGAAGGGCTGAGGGACATTGCCGTCCTTGAAATGGTATTCCATCTGCTCATAGGAACCTCTCTCAGGGGAACAGAATTCCGCTTTCTCATACTGATAAGTCAGCGTGTAGTCAAACGGAGGCTCAGGAGCCTTGAAACTCTCCACCGTCCCATCGAATTCGTCAAGACGCCAGCCTGCGAACGGGTCGAAGTCCAATGTGGTCTCTCCCCCATTCTCAGGATTCACGTCCTTCTGACACGATACACCGATGAATGCCAGCGCGATGAGCAGAACCGCCGTCGCTATTTTATTTGTCAATGTCATATTTTATTCAGCCTTGAATGCTGCAATTCTGTTGTATCCTGTAGTCGCATCCCAGACGCCACGGCTCGCAACCCTCACGCTGTAGGCAGGATTGTCATGAAGATTCGCGGCAATGTCAGGAAGGTTCAGCCAGAGGGTATAGTTCGCACCCGGCTTCAGGGTTTCAGGAAGCGTCAGTTTCTCGTCCCATTCGTAATGATGACAGCCTTTCCAGTCACGCGGATCCTTGTCGGAGACAAAGACATACTTCTCTGAAGGGTCAGCGTCATTGGTCAGAATCAGCTCAATCTTCCTTTCATTGATAAGAGACGCGAAGCCATAATTGGTCAGACACATCTTCATCAGGAAGTCGCCGCCGGCAGTGAATTTGCCGAAGAAGGACGAGCCGTTGAACACGAAACGGTAGCCGATACGGGTAGAAAGGTCCTTGTTGCAGCCGTTGTTCTTCCAGTAGTCCACGATGGCATAGTGGTTTGAGAGGTAGGACCAATGATACTGGCGCAGGTGCTTGTTGGAATACTCGCAGTCGCAGTATGTGTAGTCTCCCACGAAACATGACTCGCCACCGACAGACACATAATTGCTCTCGGTACGGAGAAGTTTCTTGTCAGGTGTTCCGCCGAATGTTCCAGCATCATTGCCATTCACCAGCACGCAGTCATTGTGGTTGCCGAGACGGGAATTGTACGAGCCGTCAAATGCGGTCGCAGCCGTAATCGTATCGGCGAGAGAGTATTGGCCGTCATTGATATACTTCATCACGAGTCTCTTGTGACCAGGGGTGCGCAGGGCAATCTGCCTGTCCTTCGGGGTATGGTCGAGGTAGCACTTCACCAATTCGCCTTTCTGTGCATCCTTGGTGATGTTGGTGAGCGTGTGCCATTCTCCATAGACTCCGATGAATCCGCCCTGGAAAACATAGATCACGTCCTTGAACTCGTTCCAGATAGGAGAAAGCTGCTCGATATGGCGCTTTATCCACTTGAGTTCAGGCTCCTGCACAGGCCATTTGTTGTCCCATGAGTAGGCATGGCGGAGAATCACTTTCGTTCCGGCCTGACGCTCGAGAGTGAAATGAGTGCGGAGAATTTCGAGAGCTTCCTGAGGAATGTCGGACTCGAGGTAATCACAGAGATATACTCCGAGGTAGTGCAGCGTACAGTTGGTCGTCTTGCAGGAGACGAGACGCTCGAGCGTATATGGCTTAGGGAAGCCCTTGGTAGCCACGTCCTTGAAATGGTACTCAAGCGGGGCATATGGTCCGCGCTCCGGGTTGCAGAACTCGTCCTTGTCGTACTCATAGGTGATGGTGTACTCGAACGGCGCCTCAGGAGCCTTGAAGCTCTCCACCTTGTTCTCCAGTTCGCTGGCAATCTCCCACCCCGCCTTCGGATCGAAGCCTCCCGTCTGGGTGCCGTCACCTTCAGTAACGCTTTCTTTCTGGCATCCTGAAATCAATGCCACGCTCAGCAATGCCGCTATATAAATTCTTTTCGTCATTGTTTCAATGTTGTAAATTATTATTCTGCAAGTCTGAAATATGGAATCCTGTCAAGTGGAACATTTATCTTGACTGTCTGTCCGCCGGTGTATTCCTTTCCGTCATCCGCAATCCATCTGCCTTCAGGAAGGATGACTTCACGCTCACGTCCCGGATTCACCATCGGAGCCACGAGAATGTCAGAGCCTATCATGAACTCGTCCTTCACGCCCGAGAGTCCCTGGTGAGGGAAACGGAACTCGAGAGGAGTCACTACCGGCTCCCCCGTCTTGGAAGCCCTGATTATCAGAGACTTGATTTCAGGCAGGAGTTTTTCCCTGATCTTCACCGACTTGAGCACTGCATCGAGATGTTCCTTGTCGAGAATGCGCCACGGAGCCACGGAAAACTGCATCATCGGCATCAGGGCATGAGTCTGTGCAGAGCGGACGATGAGGTCCTGATCTATCGGACATCCAGGAAGGAACGAAGCGAAGCTGCCGCCTCCGATCATGTCCGGACAGGAATACCAGTAACCCATAAGGTTGGTCGCCATCATCTCAGGAATGAGGACCTGGACCGCTTCCCAGTTGTGGGCCTTGTCATGAAGACGCTGTACGATGGCCTTTCCGCCGTCACGCCAAGAGGCACGGTATTCATTGTAAGGATACTTGTCGGCATAGTCAGCAAATGCCTGGCAATACTCGTAGGCCTGCAGGTTGCCCATTGTACGGGAATCCTGCGGGAAGAGGTTGAAGTCGCCGGCATCGAACTTGAATCCATCTACGCCATAGTTCTTGCAGAGATTGTCAAGCTGTCTGTCGAACCACTTGACAGTCTGAGGATTGGAAAGGTCGAGTTCGGCAGAATAGCCGTTCCACCACTCCACAGGATAGACTCCCGCGCCTTTCTTTCCGACAAATCCGCCGAAAGAATTGATTTCAGCCCAGATCTGATACTGGTCCATGCTGACAAACGGGCACACCCAGAGCATGAGTTTGAATCCCATACGGTGAAG
>ULPT01017791.1_pt1 | contig 13862 bp, 16 predicted proteins | sample 1953751 | NCBI WGS metagenome assembly ULPT01 (sample SAMEA4835636, study PRJEB28245) | human gut metagenome | biome: gut microbiome; material: fecal sample | place: Denmark | collected 2008
AAATGTAGCCTTTGTCCGCCCTGCAAGCGTCTACAACATCAGAAAGAGTACGATTTAGTCCACAAATGGGCTAAGAATGAAGGGGAAGCAAAGAAAAAAGGCTTTGACCAGCCCGATGCTCCGCATGAGCAGTGGCATACAGATATTTGGACTGGGCATTATGCGAAAACATGGATGGAATAAACATTGAGCTTCTGGTTGCAAGAGTAAAGGAAAAGTATCCGAAAGCAAGTGCAAGAGTTTTCCATCCTCAGAGCAACGGCAAATTAGAAAGATTTCATTCAACGCTGAAAACTGAACATGTCCGTAAGACTCCATACTTCAGTTATGAAGATGCAAAAGAAAAGATGGCACAGTGGATTGATTTTTACAACAACGGGCGTCTTCACGGCGCTTACGAATGTCTCACAGGTCATTCCCGCCCTCGCCGTGATACCGACAGTAATCTTCAAGGTGTTCCCCTACGCGGTAACACTTGTCGCGCTCGTCTTCTCGTCAAAGAAAATGACCGCCCCCGCCGCGAACGGAATTCCGTATTAGAAAACTGAATTTCCAGTTCTTAGCATTGCACTGGGAACTGGAAATTCTTAAAGAATGATGCTAGTCGTCCCATCCTGGTTGAGGTTCAAATCCTGTGTAGCTATCTGTAGTACTACCAGAAGAACTGCTTGATGGGCAGACAGTATTTCCTACTGCTGTTCCAATAACAGTGCCAACTGCACATCCTTGGAATCCTCCAAGGGATCCTCCAACAGCACATCCGATACCTTGTGTAATTTGTACACAAGTATTATCATCTGCAAAGACAATTCCAGTTCCAAGTGCAGATAATACCACTGCAATTGCCAAGATCTTTTTCATAAGAAACCTCCTAAATTTTTTTCAGATGCCAGAATAACTTTTTATAAGAAAAAATTTCATAGTTTAAATTTTGATTTAACTATAGACTTTATTATGATTTATTTTCTTATACGTGATATAATCATATCTGTATGCTTTCATTAATTTTTCTCATTTTAGCCGCTTTGTCCGGCGTTTATTTTGTTTTGATTAACATTGCTTCTCCGGGAACTTTTTTGGGGACGATTTTTAGTTTTTCTGCGGTTTGGCTTTGGATTGCTGTTTTCTTTGTGCTTCTTTTTGTGCTTGAAAGACGTAAGGTTCTGAAAATAATTTGCAGCAGGATTTCAAAGCGTATAAAAATAATTTTGATTTTTTTATTTTTCGCGGGAGTTTTTATTTCCGGATTGAATCTATTTTTTATCTGCAATCCAAGGCTTTCTGATGGAAAAGAAAATGTGCGCTACGTGATTGTTCTTGGTGGCGGAATCACAAAAGATGCCAAGCTTACAGATTCTGTGAAGAACCGTGTGCGTGTTGCTTCCGAATATTTTAAAGCTCATTCGGCAGCTCTTGTGGTTGTTACAGGCGGAAAAGGAAAATTTTCTCCTTGCCCGGAATCTGATGTTTTAAAACCTGCGCTTGCTTCTTATGGAATTGATGAAAATCGGATTCTTGCGGAAAACAAAGCGAAAGACACAATTCAAAATTTTATGTTCAGCGCAAAACTTTTTGCAGAGTATGATGGAATCAGCATGGAAGAAGTTCTTGCTTCTCCTGTTGCGGTTGTAACAAGCGACTTTCACATTGCGCGTGCTGAACGTCTTGCTTCGCGAATGGGATTTTCAGATGTGTATGGAGTCGCGTCAAAAACTCCGCCGCTTTTTGTCCTGAACAGCTACTGCCGTGAAATCTGCAGCTACATAAAACTGAACTTAAGAATTTTGCTCACAGGCAAGCCAACGCATCTGTAGTAAAGTTACGCATTGTGATAGCATTGAATAAGATTTATTTTTGAGTCTTTGCTGGAGAAATTTATTATGAATAACTTTTGGGAAAAGATAAAACTGTTTTTCATTGATGCAAAAAATAAAATCGTTTCTTTTTTTGAAAAATTGAAGAATTCTTTCTGCGGATTTTTAAAATCACTACGAAGCAAAATTTTAAACTTTTTTGAAAAACATAAAAATTCAAAGACACAAAAAGATTCAAATTTAAAAGATGAATATGAAGAGACAACAATAAAAAAATCACTTGGTAAAAAAATCGGTTTTGCATTTTTGAATTTCTTTGATATTGTTTTTGATTTAGTTTTTGCGGCAGTAATTATTCTGATACTAAAACCTGAACTTATAAATGACAATTCACTTTGCAATAAAATTTCAATCATTGATTTTGTGAAAAATAATTTGCCAGAAAATTTTTTGTTTTTAATTTTTCTTTGTGCATTGTTGGCGGCATATTTTATTTTCAAATTGATTTTTTCATTTATTTATGTGCGCAGTTTGCAGAGAATTTCTTGCGCAATGATTGTGGTGTTGAGCATTGTTTCAATTCTTCTTTTGCCAACAAATATTCTGTTCTTTCTTTTGTTTTATTTTCTTCTATATATTACGTTTCAGATTTCGTGCGGAATAAAACCTAGTTGCGCTATTTACAAACTTATTGCAGTGATAGTTTTGGACATCACGCTTTATTTTGAACTTCATCTGATTTGCATAGATGAAATATGGAAATTTATAAGAGATATTCAGAATTCAATTTTTGAAATTATTGGTTATCTTAAAATTTAGAATAATAATAAAAGGGAATTTATATGAAAATTAATTTTAGCATTAAACAGTTTTTTCCTCAAAAGTGGCAGGTAAAACTTCCGGTTATGCTTTTTGCGGTTGTGATGATGGGAATTACGCTTTCAGTTCTTATTGAAATTGGCTGGGGAACTGATCCTGCGACTTTTATGAATTATCATGTGGCGGCATTGCTTGGAACTGATAATATCGGCTTGATTCAGATTATGGATTACGCGGTTTTTCTTGTTTTTGTAATTTTGTTTGGGGCGCAGCATATCGGTTTTGGCTCGATTGCGAATATGTTTTTTATCGGATTTGTTTCTGATTTTTCACGCTGGATTTGGAAGTTGATTGGATTTCATCAGTTTTTGCAGAATGCGGAACTTTTGCCAAAGGCTGGAATTTTTGCTTTTATTTTGCTTCTTTTTGTAACTGCTTGCGCGATTTATATGAATTCAGAATTGGGAATTGCTCCTTACGATGCGGTTCCTAAAATTATCAGCGATAGATTTGTTAAGCTTCCTTTTTTTGTTGTCCGCATTATTTTTGATTATTCTGCAATTACAATTGGACTTGTGGCGGCTTGCTTTGCAAAAAACAACATTCCGAATCCAGTTGCGACTTTTGCCGGAGTCGGACTTAGAACAAATATTTTCGGTTCAGTCTGTATGGGACTTCTTTTAGGACCAGCCATTTCTCTTGTTGGAAAATTTATGAAAAAAATTATTCCAGTGTTTCGTGAAAATTAACCTGAATGTCGAATTTTGAAAAGGACAGGCATTTATTTGTCATTCCCGTGCTGCGACACTGCGATGTTTACGCAGTAAACTCGGTTAGGAATCTGTTGTAAAACTACAATAGATTATAAATCGAGTTTCTTTTAGAAACATCGCAGGGGCAAGCCCTATAATGACATTAAACTATAAAACTCGAATTTAGGGCTAATTAAGAAAATAGTTCTTTATTTTAAAATCGCTTTCATTGCGCAGAGGGCGGCTAGAAAAATAATGTTCATCAGCGTAAAGACTGCGAGGAATTTTCCGGTGCCGCCTTTTTCCTGCGTGTAGAGTTTTAGGCTTATAAGGCTTGCAAGAGATGCCACCGGTGTTCCAAGCCCGCCGATGTCTACGCCAAGCAGAAGCTCCTTTGTATTCCGCGCGAACGGATGAAGCAAAAGTGTTGCGGGAACGTTGCTTATCAACTGGCTGAACGCAAGGCCTGCGGTAAATTCGTTTCCTCCGGTTATCCGTTTTAGAAAAGTGTCCACGCTTTCCAGCCTCGCGATGTTTCCTGTGAAAATGAAAAACGCCGTGAATGTCAGAAGCAGCATAAAATCGATATTGCAGAAAATTTTCCGGTCGGAAACAAGAACGCAAATAGCGACAAGGACTGCCGCCGCCCATTTTGGAACTACGTCCGCAACTGAAAGCAGGCACAATATAAAAAGGGCTGTGTACAGAATATTTTTTCCTGCGCAGCTTGTGCTGTCTTTTTCGGCTTCCTGCTGTTCAATCTGCGTTTCTTCATTTTTTATTATCAGAGTTGAAAAAATCAGAAGTACAAAAGAAAGCAATGTGTACGGAAAAAGAATTTTCATAAACTGGACTGTGCCGACTGGCATTTTTGAAAACAAAAATATATTCTGCGGATTCCCAATCGGCGTAATCATGCTTCCAAGGTTTGCCGCAAGAGTCTGAAGAACGACGGTATATAGTAGAAGAAAAGTGTTGCTTTTGAAAAGAAGGACAATCGCGAACGGAACAAATGTAAGGAGCGCCACGTCGTTTGTAATAATCATGCTTGTGAAAAAACAAAGCATAACAAGCGTAAGGCAAAGTCCGCGCTGATCGTGAACTTTGCGGCAGACGGTTTTCCCAAGAACGTCGAAAAGTCCTGTCCGCCGCCAGCCTGAAACGACCGCCATCAGCGAAAAAAGAGTCAGAAGCGTTCCAAAGTCGATGTACGAAATATATTTTGCATCCGGCTTTACAAAAAACATTGAAACGAGTGCGAATAAAAATGTGATGCAGAAGATAATTTCCTTTTTGCACCAGATGAATATTTTATGAAAGATTTTTCCTGCCGACATTTTTTTACCTTTTTGAAGATTAGTATATTTCCCTTTGAAAAAAATGTCAGCAGTTTTACATTGCAAAAAAAATTATTTTATTGCAATGTAAATAAAAATTGTTCCTGTTTTTCCGTCGCAGTCTTCCTGGTATTCTTCAAAGTCGCCAGTGAATGTGCGTTCAAGCGGAGTGTTCCAAATTTCAGCCCAAGTTTTGCCAACATCTTTTGCAACGTCGCCTTTCACCGTGAACTTTGCATATTTTCCGCTTGGAATTTGTTTTACTGCAAAGCTTTTTTCTTTTGCATCTTCAGCTGATTCATTTGAAATTTGGACTCCAACAAGAACCGTGTAATCCTGTTCTGTCGGCATTCCGTAGTCGCAGTAAAGACCCACTGCTTTTTGGTTTGTTCTGCCCGTGAACTTTGACTGCATGTTTCCAAGTTTCTGCCAAAGTCCGCCAATTTTTTGCGTCATATTCGGCGAGCTGTTTGATGTTACTTCTGTAAGTCCTGCGAATGTCATTTGCGGCAATTCTACGATTTCGTATTTCATGTTTTCTCCATTGAAAAAAAATTATGCCTGAATTATAAAACGGTTAATATGACAACAGCATGTCATGTTTTGTTTTAAATTGCATTTATTTTTTTTTGCTTAAATGCTATGATGAAAATGTCTGTGAAAAAAATTTTTTTCTTGTCTTTATTTATTTCATTTTTCTCTTGCTTCAAGTTCAGTGCTGAAACTTTTTCATTTGCGGCTTCCGTTGGTTTTCAGTCTGGAAAAGTTCAGGAATATGTTTATGATTCTGGCGATATTCTTAGCCGGCTTGACTGGAAAACTTATTTTATTCCTGTTGCGGATATTTCTTCTAGGCTGAATATTTTTCACATTGTTACTGATGTTGATTTTCTTTGCGCATTGCCGATAAAGTACGGAACGATTGAAGACTGGGACTGGCTTGGAGAGGATAAAACAAGAGCAACAAATTTTTCAAAACATGATCTTTCAGTTGAAAGAAAATTTGAAGTTGAAGCAAAAAGCGGATATGAATTTGTTTTTGAAAAAATAAAACTTGTTCCGCAGTTTGGCTTGCGTTATCGTAATCAAAAGTTTAAGGCGCACGACGGATATTATAAGTATGCGGATTATGAGAATGGAGAGTATTTGAGCAGTTCAATCGAAAGAAAAAAAATTAATGGAACTGGACTTTCTTACGAGCAGCAGTTTGTACTTCCGTTTATTTCTCTTGAAGCCGAATATAAAATTTTTTCTAACTGGAATTTGATTTTAAATTGGCGTTGCTATCCTTATATTTATTGCTTTGCAGTTGACAGACATTATTTTAGAAATACAGATTTCCGCGATGCGATGTATGGCTCTGGATTTTTGTTTGGTGCGGAATTGCGTTACAAGTCTTTTTCAATTCTGGCAAATTATGAATTTCTTGAATGCAAAAACGGAATATCAGAATATAAAGAAGACGGAAAATCCGCAGTGAAGCTTTATTCTGTGCCTGGAATAAAATCTTCTGTTGCTTCTGTCATGGTGCGTTATAGATTTTAAAATAAAAATATGTCGCAGAAAAATCTTTTTGAGCTTGTTTACATTCTCTTGGATAAAAAATCGGTAACTGCAAAAAATCTCGCGGAACATTTTGGTGTTTCTGAAAGAACAATTTTGCGTTGGGCAGAATCTTTGGCAGAAGCGGGAGTTCCTGTTTATTCTACACAAGGAAGGTACGGCGGATTTGCGATTGCAGAAAATTATGTGCTGGATAAAACTATTTTTACTGATGAAGAAAAATGCTCTGTTGTTTCAAGTTTGAAGGCTGTTGCAAAACTTACAGGCAGTGAGCATTCTTGCAAAAATTCTGCGGAAAAAACTGCGGTGCAAAAACTCAGCAAGTTTGCTAAAAAAAATACTGACTGGCTTGAACTTGATTTTTCTCCATGGAATCCGCAGGGAAAAAATATCAACGGAATATTTAACAAACTTAAAAATGCCATAATAGAAAAACAGCAAGTTGAGTTTGATTATTTTTCACTTAACAAAAAAACTGAGCATAGAACTGTTCAGCCTTGGAAAATTGTATTCCGCGGTGTTGGCTGGTATTTTTACGGTTGGTGCAATGTGCGTTGTGCTCCAAGATATTTCAAGCTTAATAGAATCTGCAATCTAAAAGTACTGAATAAAAAAGTTTTTATGGAAGAAAAATTTGGAGCTGAGCAGAAAAATTCTTATAGTGCGGAAAAAGAAATTTCGATGATTGAAATAACTGCTCAAGTTTCAGACAATGAGCTTTATAGAATCCTTGATGAATTTGCAGTTTGCAAAGTTGAGAAGTTTTCTTCAGAAACTTCAATTGTAAAATTTAACGCGCCGGAAGTCAGCTGGCTTATTCCATTTCTTTTGTCATTTGGCTCAGCTATAAAAATAATTTTTCCTGAAAAAATAAAAGAGCAGTTTTCTCTTGAAGTAAAAAAAATGTCAGCGCGCTTAAATGAAAAATAAAAATTCAATTGAAGAAGATAAAAATATTTGTATAATAAATTTTAGTTTTTTGCGAGGAAATATTTTTATGAAAAATTTTTTGTGGATTTTGTTTTCATCTTTTGTTTTAGTTTTGTTTTTGGGATGCATGGCAACAACGACTTCAGCAGGAAATGTGGGAGCGGACAGAAATCAGCTTATGATTGTTTCAGAAGAACAGATGGAGCAGAGCGCGAATGAGTCTTATGCTCAGGTTATTGCCGAGGCAAAAAAGTCCGGCACGTTGAATGTTGATGCTACGACTGTTGCCCGCGTAAGAAATGTTGCAAAAAATTTGATTGCGCAGGTTGGGGCTTTTAGAGAAGACGCGCTTTCTTGGAACTGGCAGGTGAATGTAATCAGCGACAACACTGTAAATGCTTGGTGTATGCCTGGCGGAAAAATTGTTGTCTACACTGGAATTATCCAAAGCCTCAATTTGACAGATTCGCAGCTTGCCGCTGTAATGGGACACGAAATTGCGCACGCGCTTAGGGAACACAGTCGTGAGCAGGCTAGCAGCGAAACTTTAAAAAACGCCGGAATCGCAGTTGTTTCTTCCGTTGCAGGACTTAATGAAACTGGAAACTCTTTGCTTGGTCTTACGGCTCAATATACTTTGACTCTTCCGTTTTCACGTTCGCACGAAACAGAAGCGGATCACATTGGAACAGAACTTATGGCACGCGCTGGGTACGACCCTAATGAAGCTGTTGCAGTTTGGGAAAAAATGTCTGCGCTCGGTGGAAGTCAGATTCCAGAAATTATGAGCACCCATCCTTCCAACACAAGCCGCATAAAAGACTTAACCGAAATCTCTAAAAAAGTTTATCCACTTTATGAGGCTGCAAAAAAATAGCGTCTAAATACATTTGGACAAGGCACGCTTACAGTCAATGTCTTAGCCGTTTTTATGGTTTGAATATACTCTAAATGAAAATTGACAGAACAAGTCCGGTAATGGTTGTTTGTTCTAGTTATAAAAGTGTCCTCAAGTTTTGCAATCTCACCATCTATGCGGTATAGATTTAAACTATACTAAAAAGCTAAAATGAAACAAATGACACTACAGCAGCTAAAATATGCAGTTACAGTCGCCGAGTGCAGAACAATCTCAAAAGCGGCTGAAAAAGTCTTTATCTCGCAGCCGAGCCTCACAGCCGCAATCAGGCAGCTTGAAGACGAAATGAACGTGAAAATCTTCTCGCGCACAAACAAAGGAATTGAAATCACAAAAGACGGCGAAATTTTTTTATCTTACGCGAGGCAGGTTCTTGAACAGGCAGACTTGCTCGAGGAAAAATTCACAGGAAAGCGAAGTGCAAATCCGTTTTTCAGCGTTTCTTGCCAGCACTACTCGTTTGCGGTGAATGCTTTTGTTGACGTAATCAAAGAATTCGGCGGAAACAAATACAATTTCACGCTCAGGGAAACTCAGACTTTTGAAATCATCGAGGACGTTTCGTTCCTGAAAAGCGAAGTCGGAATTCTCTACACAGACTCAAAAAACGAGGAGATAATCGGAAAACTCCTGAAAAAAAACGAGCTTGAATTCTCCGAGCTTTTTACAGCAAAGCCTCACGTTTTTATAAGCGACAAAAATCCGCTATGTAAAAAAAGCAGAATCACCGTGAAAGACCTTGCGCCGTTTCCGTATCTCGTCTTTGAGCAGGGGGAGCACAGTTCATTTTATTTTTCCGAAGAGCCTTACCCTGCAATTGAGCACAAAAAAACAATCATGGTGCGAGACCGGGCGACTCTATTTAATCTTCTTATTGGACTTGACGGATTTACAGTGAGCTCTGGTGTAATCGACGAGGAGCTGAACGGAGATCATATCGTGGCGCGACTGCTCGAACTTGACGAGAAAATGCGGATTGGAATCATCACGAAAAAGAACGTGATTCTTTCAAGATACGCGGTAAGTTACATTGAAGCGGTGAGAAAGTATATTTAAGATGAATGCGTGATAAGGGTCAAGAAAAATGGGAAATTAACGTTTTATGAAAGTGCAAAGTTTTGCGAACGTTACTGTAACGCTTCAAGAAATTACGTGCTGACGGCAAACGTTACGGTAACGCAAAGAGAAATCAAGCAAATTCGGTGAACGTTATTTTAACGCAGGCAGAAAACAGATGTTGCCGGAGAAAATCAAAATAACGTTTGTCAAAAGCGCACCAGTTCACGGAATGTTACCGTAACACAACAAGAAATCAATTGAAGATGAAACATTTCCGTTTGACACCCTATCAGTCGGTCGGATATATTGTCAGTGATATTTTTATTCAGGAAACTCTATATGGCGGAAAAAGGTAACACAAAGCAGGAGATTCTGGAGGCGGCGCTGGATTTGTTTTCGGCGCAGGCAGGGATTCGAGGCGACTTCCATGTAGCAGATTGATGACTTGAAGCACGGCATGAATTTCCGGGTGATTGACGCGAAGACCGAAATATTCAGCCGGCAGGGACGCGTTTACAAAACTCCGGCCGCGATTCTGCGCGCGGAAGAATTCATTCTAGAATATCCCGGAAGTACGGATTTTTTCTCATGGATTCCTAATGTATCACTCAGAAGCAACTGAAAACACATTCACAGACATTGACAGAATGATTGCTTCTGCATGCTGATGAAACAAACACGGCTTAGGCATTTTTCATACCATGGGTATACTGCGAGATTTTGCTGACGCAAAATCTCGGTATTTTACGTGTGCGCTCACGCGCACGGCCTAAGCCTGCGGCTTAGGGATAGTAGCACCTGCGGAGCAGTTCCGGAACGAAGTGAAGGAATGAGCCGCGAAGACGGCGAAGTGCGAATAGCCCGGCCTGCCGCAAGGCAGGAAAGCTCCTGAAAAAAAATTTACCTGTGCTTTTTTTCTGTAAATAGTTTCATCGCAAAATGCGAAAGCACAATCATTCCGGTGGTCATTCCCAAATATTCTGACACGCATACAAAAATGTTCGGAGCGGAAAGTTTCCATGCGTTCTGCCAGAAAAGATAGACATAAAGCTGGCTATGAACTATACAGAAGATTCCGAGTGCGAAAATTAAAATCCACAGAATTTGAAGGATTGCAAAACACGCGGAATTTCTGCCGTCCGCTTTTTTCCCATTCGCCGCCGTTTCAAGTTTTTTCAACTTTGAATGAAGATGAAGCCCCAAGTGAAAGTCCATCACCAGAAATCCCCAGGAGCATGAAAAAGTGTGCAGCGGTCGGCTCCAGGAAGTCATGTTGATAGAAGAAAACGCAAAAACCGCGCCACTCATCATAACCGAGCTGAACGCCATCAAAATCATAAGCGCAAACAAAAGCCACGCAGTCGCGCTCAGCAAAATCCGCACGGAATTATATTTTCCGCGGTTCAAAGAACGGTAAAAGCCGCCGTTCAAAATGTGGTGCAGAATGAAAAGTGCAAAAAGCGTATCCCCGAAAATTCCGTGAGCCGAAAGATTGCGCACAACCTCATGGCTCATCAAAAATATAAAGTCCGCAAACATCAAAATATCGGTTATTATTTTTAGAAGTTTTCGCATTTTCATATTCAAAATAGCTCACAGTCCGCTTGATTTCAGCCATTCGTCGATTCTTGCATTCAGGTCGCGGCCGCCGGAATAGAAGAACTCGAACGGAAGCCCCAGGTAGCTTTTTGGCAAGCGCTTTGAAAGGTCGCTCACGCTGTCGCCGAACATTGTTCCGCCGTGGCTCGAAAATGAAATCACGGTTTTGCCGAAAAAATCGCAGCTTTCAAGGAATGTGCAGACCGGCATTGGAAGAGTCGCCCACCAAGTCGGGTAGCCGAGCAAGACAACGTCGTATTCCGCCATTTTTACCTCGGAGATTTTTGTCTTTAGCGGAGGACGGGTTCCGCTCATCAAGTCGCGCTGGCTTGCGTCGTAGATTCCGCCGCGGTACGGATTCTGCATTTCAAGTTCCACAAGGTCAACTTTCTCCTCGCCGAATTTTGATTTCAGGTTTTTTGAAATATATTCAGCCGCGCTTTCGGTGTTTCCAGAATAAGAAAAATACGCGACCAGCACGCGAGGATTTTTTGGAATAGAAATTGAAGCGACTTTTTCATCGTATTTTGTCTCAAAAACGCCGTTTTGAATGGCAGGATTTTTTCCGTTTCCGTCCGCCGAAATCGCATTTCGTTTTCCGGCGTTCCGCGCGATTCTGAATCCAAGATTTCTGTCTTTAGTGAGCGGATTTGAAGCCGAACGGTATGCGCTCCGCAAATGCTTTCCAAAATCATTGAAGCCACCTCCACGGTTCACACGGTAAATACCAACCGCAGAGCCGAGCGGATTCAAAACAGATTTTCCGCCCATGCCAGAAGCATTTTTTCCGCCCGAACGTCCAATTCCAGCCGCGCCAGCAACATCTGGAGAAGAAATCGAATCGTCATAACCGCCGTAATAATCAAAAACCCACTCGCTCACATTTCCGTGCATATTGAAAAGCCCGAATGCGTTCGGCGCGAGCGAATCCACAGAAATCGTTTTTCCGCGGTTCAAGCCCGGCTGAACATTCGGATTTGTGCGCCGAACGTAATTTTCTTCTATTAAATACGGATAGCTTCCCTCATAGTTCGCGTCTTTCGGATTGTTCCAGTTGCCCGTGCTGAAAATCGTCGTTGTTCCGGCACGGCAGGCGTATTCCCATTCAGCCTCAGTCAAAAGCCGGTAGCCGTCCGCCGCCAAATCCACAGATACATCGGGGAACTTCGCGTTTTTTCCACCAATCTTGTAAAACGCCGTCAGCCCTTCAGCCGCAGATTTTTTGTTGCAATATTCAAGCGCGTCATAAAACGAGACGTTATCAACCGGCAGATTCGCGCCCTTGTTCCAGCTCGGATTTTCTCCCATCAGTTTTTCGTAATCCGACTGCTGAACCTCGAACGCGTCGCAATAAAAATCGTCCACCGTAACAGAATGTTGCACCTCGTCCGCATCGCGCATCCGTTCAGACGCAGGACTTCCCATCAAAAAAGTCCCGCCTTTGATTAAAATCATTTTAGATTCCGAAAAAACTGAGCCGTACAAAAGGCAAGCGGCAGCCACCGTAAAAATAATTTTTTTCATTGCAATATTCTCCAAGTTCTTCCCTACTTCAATTCCACGAGCCGATAGTTTCTTGTGCCACCGCCGAGTTTTTCAAGCTGCTCGACCATTCCTGTGCAGTGAGCGGATTTCCATTCGGATTTTGCGGCGTTGTCAACATCGGCTTTTTCAATCACAAAGTCCAAAGTGCATTGCTCAAGGGCTACAATGTCGTTCGAGGCGATGATTCCGATTTTTCCGAGATTTTTCGCGCCACGGCAGTTGTCATTCGGCTCGATGTCGTCAAGAACGTTGATAAACACCCAGTTTTTCTTGTAGTCAAGCGCGGCTTTTGCGGCATCGGCAAAGCTTTTTTCAAGAACGTCCGTCGGAGTGCTGTGGTAATAATTTTCGTCCGTGCCGCCTGAATGGATAATGCATTTTCCGCTTCTATTTGCAAGGCAGAGCGAAATATTTTTGATGTTTCCGTCAAACGCTGGGAGCATGTGAAGCCGGACGCGGAAAACTGAAATCATAGTATCAAAGCCGGCGAATTCTTTTCCAGTTCGCGCGTATTTTAAAAGATTTCCGCCAGTCAAAGGCAGATTGATATAGTCGCTGTCGCTAACCATCACGCATTTTCCAATTTCCGTGAATCCGTGCCGCCTAGCATGCGAAAGATTCATCTCCGAAGTACGCCTGTTGCCCGACAAGCCGTTTCCGTCAAACATCGTGCCACCAGTCGTCCTCACAAGCTCACGCAAAAGCTCCGGCTGCAAAACTTCCTCGTCAGGTCCGCCAAAGCTCACCTTGATTCCAACGCTCCCCTCGATTTTCTGGTTCAGAGCGCGGTAAACTTTCATAAGCCCCGCGGAAGAAACATCGCGCGTAAAATAGACAATGCTCTGATTCTGGGCAAAAATTCCGGCAGAAGCAAAGGCAATCAACATAAAAAACAGCAGAAGTTGTTTTTTCATTTTGTGTTTCCTTTCAAAAAAAATTAGAGTGAGAATTTTCAGCAGACTCCAGTTCAAAGCAACATTAAAAATCAGTTATTGCCAATATTTTGTTTTTATAACTTGATATGCAAATTTTGAATAACTAAAACCTACTCCGTCCAGACCTGCTTTGCCAGATTGAAGACCGCCCAGGCTTTCGGCCAGCCGGCATAAAACGCAACGTGGGTAACAACCGCGGAAATCTCGTTTTTGGTGACGCCGTTTTTCTTTGCGTTCTCAAGGTGATATTTAAGCGAGCTGTCCGTAATTCCCTGCGACATAAGGGCAACCACCGTGATAATGCATCGGGTTTTGAGGTCGATGTCGTGATTATTCCAGTTTTCACCAAAAAGAACATCATCGTTGAAGCGCGCAAAGTCCGGCGCAAACTCGCCAAGAGCCGCACGCCCAGCCGTCTGAACAATTTTCTGCGGGTTTTGATTTTCTGAATTTTCATTTTGTGGCATAATTTTCCCCCTCAAAATATTTGTTTAAGCTTTCTAAAAAAAGAGATTCCCATGTTGTTTGCCTGGAAATGGCACACAGTCCGTTTATTTCAAAATTCCATCGATGTATTTTTTCACATCTGC
>ULPT01017775.1_pt1 | contig 13792 bp, 17 predicted proteins | sample 1953751 | NCBI WGS metagenome assembly ULPT01 (sample SAMEA4835636, study PRJEB28245) | human gut metagenome | biome: gut microbiome; material: fecal sample | place: Denmark | collected 2008
GCTAAACAGCTTCAATCTTCTTTAGCTTATTATAACTGATTAATTTTTCCGGTCAATCTGCAACCTATTGATTTGATTCCTGTTATTCCCGGTGATTATAACTGATTAATTTTTCCGGTCAATCTGCAACCTAACTTGGAGCGACTTAAAACTTATCATTATTATAACTGATTAATTTTTCCGGTCAATCTGCAACTATGAATTACGGTCTTGATTCTGCTGATTCATTATAACTGATTAATTTTTCCGGTCAATCTGCAACTCAAGATTCTTAAGAGCCTCGGCAATAGGAATTATAACTGATTAATTTTTCCGGTCAATCTGCAACTGATTTATTTAAGGATGCAGGTGTTTACATATTATAACTGATTAATTTTTCCGGTCAATCTGCAACAAAGATGGATAACAATTAACCCTTTTGACGATTATAACTGATTAATTTTTCCGGTCAATCTGCAACTGTAACTGGTGTTGGTGATAGCACTTCTTTATTATAACTGATTAATTTTTCCGGTCAATCTGCAACCGAATCTCTTCGCCTGAACTATCCTCAGAGATTATAACTGATTAATTTTTCCGGTCAATCTGCAACGGTTGCACTGAGTATGGCGATAGTTTTAACATTATAACTGATTAATTTTTCCGGTCAATCTGCAACCTAACATGTTGTCGGGTCTTAGTGACGGAAATTATAACTGATTAATTTTTCCGGTCAATCTGCAACTGTACACACCTGATATTCTATTTTTCATATATTATAACTGATTAATTTTTCCGGTTAATCTGCAACACTGAGAATGCTCGCAAGATGTTCAAGGTAGAAGTTCTTGTTTGCCTTGAAAGACTAGAAAAAAAATCTTGCAGGGTAAAGTATTTACTAGGTTATAATATATAATAACGGAGGAAAAAAATGAAAAAAAATCCATTTTTCTTGATTATTTTTTCAGTTCTTTTTTGTACAAGTCTGTCCGCAAAACAGATGGTCTTGGAACGCAATGTAACTAACCACGTTCAGCGTTACCACGACGAGAAGTGGTTTGATGAGTCTGGTCTTGTACGCATTTATTTAAATGAGTTTACGAATAAGAATGACCCTGAAAAAAAATTCGGTTGGGCTTTTGCAATCAAGTCCAACATGTTAGGGGGCTATAAAACACTAAATGGTGAAGATAAATGTCCTTTAATGTATTACATAGATGGCGACCACTTTTACATTGGAGAAGTATGGACTAATGGCTATCAAACCGAAGTAACTAAGACTCACGTATTCTTTGATTTCAATAAGGAAGACGGTTATGGTGTGTTATTCATGTATGCATATGCGTTGGCTGTTAATAGACTTTTAACTTATGGCAATAACATAACATTCTGCGTACCAATTGACAAAGATGGACATAACAAGTTTATTACCAACGATTCCGAGAATGATGTAGATGTGTCTTTTAATACTGGCGACTTCCCAGAATACAGAAACTACTCCAAGTTCCGTATGGAAAATGGTGATGTAGATGGTGAAAAGGTATACCTTGACGGTGAATGGCGTAACATACTGAACAAGAAGTATGTTGACCAGTCTGGTATGACTTGGAAGGCTTTTTATGACGAAATAGGATTTCACGTACAGAAATCCCGTAACTGTATAAACTGGGCTGAACCTGTCGTTTTCCCTGCGTTCCGAACTGTCCGTATGAGACTGGTTAAACCCATAACTAGAGTTGAAACCAAGAATGGAGTTGAAATCAAGATTGGAAGTAGTCAAGACGCAGGCATTGAAATTGCTGCAAATTTAAAAGAGCATGGACTATGGAAGGCACGAACACCTATGCGTCAAGGTGATGGTACACTACTTGGAGCAAATGGTGGTACTGAAGGCGTTATCACTTGTTGGTATGAACCATTTACTGACAGTGAAGGTCCAAGCAAAGGTCTTGAAGAAAAAGAACAAAAAGACCAACTTATTAAATACGAAAAAGTAGTTCCTAAAAAATTAGATTAACCTTAAAGTTGTATCCCCTTTAAGAAAAAAAATCGGGGCTGTCCTAGAAGTTATTAACAGACTTCAAAAAGGGCGGCCTTTTTTATGTTAAATGAATTTTGTAGATTTTCGTTTATTGTTTTTTTTCTTAGGTGTTCATTAATCGAATCAGTTGCTTGAAATCATATCCCAGCATCAGTAATCCCCATTCAATTCCAACTTTTTCTTTTCCCCGAATCTGAATAATTCTTTCCATTCCAGTAAGGGCTTCCAGAATTGTCTGTGCAGAACTTTCTACGGTTGGTGTGCCTTTGTTAAGCCAAGCTAAGAACTTATGAATAAGTCCCGCTTTCTTAGCATTAGGGTTAGCTTCTGCCTGGGCTTCTTTAAGGAATGCTTCAAAGAATCTATTCTTTGCACCATCACTAACATTAAGTGATTCGTAAAGACTCTCCAAGTATTCTAAATCGAAATTATTTTCCATCGTCGTTAAACCTCTTTTTAAACTTTTGTGCCCCTATACGTTAAATAGAGGCACAAATGATTTATTAAAGTAATCCCATAGAAGCCGCAACGGAATCAATCTGGTTTTCTGTTGCATTTCCAATATAGAAGTCGGATGTCTTTCCTTCTGTTGGAACATATTCTACGCTTTCATCAAGTTGACCTTGTGATTCAAGCTCACGTGCAACTGCCATGAACATTCTCTGAGCTTCACGAAGTGAGCGTGCCTTCAAGAATGAGCTCTTGTAAGGCTTAATAGCTTCGCCATAGCGGGCTTCAAGGTCGTTGTAGTAAGTGTTCAATAATAGGATTTGCATAACGATGGACAGTCTTGTAAATAGCCAATTGTTTCCATTCCATTAAATGTTGCTTCCTGTTATTTACAAAATCAGAAGAATGGACTTGTACATTGTTCTTTTGGAATGAGCATTTTGAATTTAAACTAACAGGAAAGTTATCGGCAGCCTGATGTTAGAAAACTAATCAGGTAATTTAATATTATTTTCCCGATTATAGTTATTGAAGAATTCTAATATTGTCAGTAAATAATTCAAATTATTTGAATCATCTTTATCAAAAGAATTCCAATAATTGTTTTCATCTCCATCGTCAAAAAGTTTCATCTGATGAGTAGCAGCGTTTCCTGATTTTCGAATTTTATGCATTGCATTAGCAATTCCACCAGATATTAGTTTTCTTGCTTTTAATTCATTTATTATATTTGCTAATGAATAATTTTGTTCATATATATATTTTTGTACAGTTTCATGGAATGTGCTTTTAATCTGTAACTCCAATACAGACCTAAAATCTACTAAAGAAAGTGGCCATTCTGAATCAGCTCTAGAAATTGCGGATAAACAAACATATCTTACAAAATCATCAAGGTATACATATTCATAAACTTTTTGATATGTGTACCAAAGTAAATCTTTAAAATTATTCTTATCAAAAAAATCTTCTGCAGTTTGATTTTGTGAAACTCTATCAATAGTTTTTTGAGCAACTTCTTTCCAGTGGTCCACAGGGAATAAATCTTTTGCTAATTTATATTTTTCTAAAGCTTTATCTAGTTCATGTCTATATTCATAAGCCTCAGCAATTGCATAATGAATCATTCCATCTTTTTTCTTTTTTTCATATTCGTCTTGCAATTCAGCAAATGCATTATTTCCTTTTTTAGGATCAAGGGAATACAAACGATTTGCTTTTAATGACTTTTTCCAAATATCACGCCAAGTAGACATAAAGACCTCATTACACATTATTATACATTGTTTTTCTATATTTTTGGAAACTTTCTGCCTGATTATTCCCCTACTAATAGATGTAACAAATGGAGGCAAATATGAAATATTTTAATATAACTGTAAAATTCGGACATGTAGGAAAAAGCAATTTTTATAAAGGCTATTTATATCTTAAAGCAGAATCCAAAAAAGATGCTGCTGAAAAAGCAAGATATTGTCCTCGTGTAAAACATGACCATAAGGATGCAATCTTAAATGTAGAAGAAATTGATAAAGACTTATACTTTGAAGGCTTAGAAAAGAACCGTGCAATTAGGTATTTTTCATGTTATAATGTTCAAGAACAAAGAGAATGTTTTTGTGAAATTGAAGATTCCATCTTCAAAGAAAATGACGTTGAATGCAAACATGCAAGGCATTCAAAAAAACGTTCTCTCAGAAAAAACTACAATGATGATCCTGAATTTGATTATTACAAACATAATAAAAACTTTGATTTCTTTGTAGCTTAAGAGGCATTCGTTTATGACTAAAATAGTATTTGTTACTTTGATGATGGCAGATGACATGCATAGACGTCATTTTCCAGTTGATGGTGATTCTTTGATTGAATATCCTGGTGAGACTTATTATGCAATCAATTCTGTTTTGGCTCAGACCTTAAAAAAAGAAGATAATGTAAAAGTAATTCTTCTTGAAACAAATGCCGGAGAAAAAGCCGGAAAGAAAAATGCCGAACTTTTCAAAAATGAATTAAACGAATTAAACCAAGCTGGTGCCTCAATCTCTTATCAGGTAATTACATCTGAGTTTACCGGCGATAAATCTAAGTACAAAGAATTATATAAGTCCCTTGTAAAAAATCTTACAGAAGGTGCTGAGTTATATGCAGATATAACCTTTGGAATAAAAACATTACCTATCTTAATTCTTAATGCTCTCCAGTTTGGAGAAAAGTTTTTTGACTGTTCTATTGGTAATGTAATCTATCTCAAAACAGAATTCAAAGAAGGTAAAATCGTTGAAGGCTCTCAATGCATTTTTGATATAACACCTTTATATATGCTCTCAAGCTTTACAAACAATATTGAATGTTCTTCTGGAGAACGAGCAATTGCTGCTCTTGATGCATTGTTTGAGAAATAATCCCAATGGACAAGCAGCAGGCCTATTCCAAAATAGATGAACTTTTTTCTCAGTATATAAATTGCGAAGAAGCTTTCAGAAAAAATACAATTAAGTCTAAGCTTCTTAAAGTAATTTGTGATGTAGTTAATTCTGATTACAAATATAAAGCACATATCGAAAACGGCGATTTCGACTATCTTCCTGTATTAAATGCAACGAACGAAGCTCTTAAATATTTTAAGCAAGAAAAAGAAGGTAGTTTTCATTCATATCTTTTTACTTGTATACATAATGCCGTAATAAAAGATATTGAAGGAGCTATTGCCCCTATTGTCTTAAACTATGCAAATATTAAATTAAAAAAGAAAATCAAGAAATTACTTAAAGTCTATAAAGAAAATAAAGAAGCTGTAGCACAAGCTCTTGATATATCTGTAGAAAAATTAAATGCCCTTTTGGATTCCGAAAAGACCACTTCAAATGTAAGGAAAAATGAAGATGGAACAGAATCAAATGTCTGGGACTATATCAAATCGGAAATCATTAACGAAGATCAAAAAATAGAAATTGAAAAACAATATGACAAAATATTTAATACCATTGATGATATTTGGAAAGATATAAAATCAATTCATCAGGTTGTTATTTCAGATTGGCTCACTGCAACATTTCTATCTTATGTTGAGACCAGTAAAAGCCTCCCTATATTTAATGATAAAGAAGAAATCATTAAATATTTCAAAAGATTTTCATTTGTCAGCCACAAAATTATAAATCAGTTTTTTAATTATAAGAATTACGAACCACCAGTCACCTATGATGCCATTGCAGAAATTCATGGTATAACAAAAAGTTCTGTCAGTAAAAAAATCGACTTCTTCTTGAATGATATAAGAATTAAAACACTAAAAGAAATTTTTGAAGAAATGAAATATTAATTCAAATTTTGGAAACAAACAAATCTGGCTTATCCCTTTATATGTGTAGAAAGCATTAAAAGGAGTCAGATTTATGAAGACAATTTATTTAATTTCATGCTGTAAAGAAAAACTCTCACATCCTGCAAAAGCTGTAGACCTTTATCAAAGTGAAGGTTTCAAAAGAAGACTTTCAATCGCACAGACACATAATCCAGATGCAATTCTCATTCTTTCTGCAAAACATCACATAGTAGAACTTGAACAGGTATTAGCTCCATATGATGTTTGCCTTTCAAATCAAACAATCGGTGAACAAAAAAAATGGGCAGAAATCTGTATTGATTCCCTTAGTAAAAAATTTGATTTAAAGAAAGACAAATTCTTTATTCTCGCTGCAGAAAATTACTATAAAAATCTGATTGGCCAGTTCAGAATTGAAAACTATGAACTTCCAGATGAAGAAATTAAAATCCCAGTTCCAAGCAATAATTCAAATTTTGAGCTACTCAAATCCTTTCTCACAATAAATAACAAAGCTTATTGTGATGACTGCTTGAGTAAATTAACAGGAATAAGACCTCGTCAACAGATTAACCAGTTATGTAATAAACATCTTAATGTAATTCATCGCATTGATTACGGCATGTGTACTAACTGCTGTAAATATAAAATCGTTCGAAGTTGTTAAAAATCTTCTTCAAAATGGAAACATTTAGAAGAAAGTTATCCCTTATTTTAATAGAGTAAGATATGGGCGGATTAATATTTTTGTTTATTGTAATTTTTCTTTTTTTAACTTTTTTACCATCAATCATTCTTTGGTACAAAAGAAAAAAATGTCCAAAGTGTGGAGCCTGGGGAACTCTTAAGTTTGTAAAAGAAATTGTAAAAGACAAAGTTGTCGGACATGACAGAAATCGTTATGGCGGCGGTGGCGGTCATTACAGATATGGCGGTCTGGGAGGTTTTCATTCTTCCCATACTTCAGATCAGCCTTTTATCAGGTACTGGGTTGAAGAAAGATATATCTGCCAGAAATGTGGACGTCATATATCAATTCATACAAGGAAGGATATGAGATGAAAGAAGAGATTTATCCATCATCAAATAAAATGCAAGCAAAAGTCATCTTAGGACGTTGCCCGTATGCACCAAGCAAGTCAGAAAACTTGTTTGGAATGAGAATCCAGAAAATGGGTTCAGATTGGGTCAGAACATGGGCTTTCAAAATTGATTCTGAGCGCGCCCATAACGAAGGTTATGACAGAGAAACTACACAAGGATCTTTTGTTCCAGCTAGTGAATATCCTGGTTGTCCTTATTGCGGTTCAGATAATTTCTGTGTACTTGCGGGAAAACATTCTGCTTTAAGAAGCCGGAGTTTGAAACAAAAACAATCAGGCTTACTTGTCCCTGGTGTGGTCAGGTCGGAATGTATAACGCAGCAGAAACCTTACAAGTTCAAGGAGGAGGTTTTTAATTATGGAATTTAAGAATGGACAGATTATTCCGCTTGAAGGCGGTAAAAAAGCAACAATCATTAAGAAGCTCGGCGAAGGTGGTCAGGGAATAGTTTATTCAGTAAAGATTGACGGCAAAGACTATGCCCTCAAATGGTACACTTTCCGCTTTCAGAACAAGAAAGGCTTCAGAAAGAATCTGCAGGAAAACATCAAAAATGGTGCTCCTGATTCAAAGTTTCTCTGGCCTTTGTATCTGACAGAAGAAATTAATAACAGTTTTGGTTATGTTATGGAGCTTAGACCAGCTAAGTTCTCTGATTTCTCAGACATCTTAAACGACAAAGTTCGTTTTAATTCTACAGAGAAACTGATTACAGCTGCTTTGAATATTGTAAATGCTTTCAGAACTCTGCACAGAAAAGGTTTAAGTTATCAGGATTTGAATGACGGTAACTTCTTCATTGACGTAAATACAGGCGATGTTCTCATTTGTGATAATGACAACGTAACTCCAGATGGAATGAAGAATCCTGGCAATATCGGCGGAAAGCCTGGATATATGGCACCAGAAATTGTGTGTGCAAAATCCTATCCTAATTCCCTTACCGATAGTCATTCACTTGCAGTAATTCTTTTCAAACTTTTCTGTAGACATGATCCATTGATGGGAAAGCTTTATGTAGACAGTGTATGTATTACAGAAAAACGAGAATGGGAACTTTATGGAAAAGCCCCTGTGTTTATCTTCGACCCTAACAATAAATCAAACAGACCGGTACAGGGTGTACATCCAAATCCTATAAAGCTCTGGCCACGTTATCCAAAGTTTTTGCAGGATGCATTTATAAAATCATTCTGCGAAGGATTAAAAAATCCTAATCAGAGATTGCCTGAAAATGAATGGCAGAAACTCCTTATAAGATTCAGAGGAACATTACTCCGTTGTCCTCATTGTTCTTCAGAAGTCTGTCTTGCAATGGTACCGCGTGGCACATCTATAAAGTTTGATTGTGGCAGTACCTACAGTTATCCATTCATATTGGAAACAGATAAATATAAATTACCTGTTTTTCCAGGAGCAAAGCTTTATAAGTGCCAGGTCACAAAAGACAATGATGATTATTCAACCGTTTGCGGTGAAGTCATTATGAATAAAAAAAATCCTGCATTATGGGGAATAAAAAATAATTCAGATAAAGACTGGAAGTTAAAAACCCTAGATGGAGAAATAAAGGAAATCGCTACAGGCTCAGTAGTTCCTGTTGCTAATGGTATTGAGGTTATTTTTGACGGTATTACCGCGAAGGTTAGTAAATAAGATTTTTATGGAGGTATCAAACTATGGGAATGTTCGACGATGTAGAAGGTATTGTTAAGAGACAGATGGTTTTGTTTTTTGTTGTTGATACATCAGGCAGTATGCAGGGAACAAAAATTGGCGCAGTAAATACAGCAATCCGCGAGGTTCTTCCGGAATTAAAAGACGCTGGTGGCTCAGATGTTGATTTGAAAGTTGCTTGCCTTACTTTTTCAAGCGGTTGTAAATGGATGTATTCTACTCCTATCGCTTCAGACAGTTTTCAGTGGAACAATGTTGATGCAGATGGTGTTACAGATTTAGGAAGTGCCTGTCGTGAACTCAGCGAAAAGCTTTCAAAGAATGGTTTCTTAAAAGCTCCATCTGGTTCAGTTGCTCCGGCTATTTTCCTCATGAGTGACGGTGAACCAACAGATGATTTTGAATCAGGTCTTAATCTTCTGCAGCAGAATAATTGGTTTAAGCATGCAATTAAAGTTGCAGTTGCAATCGGTGACGATGCTAACAAAGATGTTCTTGCAAAGTTCACAGGAAATATTGAAGCTGTTATTACAGTTCATACTCCTGAATCTCTCAAGAAATGGATCAGAAAGGTTTTTATTACCTCTTCGCAGATTGGCAGCCGCAGTCAGCCGGTAAATGACGGTCAGATTCCTTCTAAGCAGGACACAATGATTGATGAAATCAAAGACATCCAGCAGGAAGAACCTGATTTAAGTTCTACATCAACCAGTGGAGATGACTGGTAAGGGGTTGGCTTATGCTTATAACATTAGCCGAGCGTTGTATAGGTACAGCTCACATTAAGCAGAATAAGCCGCTTCAAGATTTTGCCGCAGCAACAAGTGACAGATTAAGATCATATGCATATGCACTTGTTGCAGACGGCCACGGCGGAGATAAATATATCCGCAGTGGCAAAGGTGCCGAGATTGCTGTTCATTGTGCAGTTGATTCAATCAATGGAGTTTTAAAAGAAATCCTTTGGGATGTCGGTAAGAAAAAGCGAAGCCTTATAGAAAAGAATCTAAAATTAATCTGTATAAAGACTTCTTTGAAATGGAAAGAAGCTGTAATCAAGCATTACTCTGAAAATCCATTATCCAAAGAAGAAACAGAACTATTGGAATTTTTGAATATAACTTTGCCTTTACAGGAAGATGATATTGCAACCTTATACGGTTCAACCTTACTTGCTGCAATCTACATTGAATACCTTAATTTTTGGTTTGCAATTCAAATCGGTGACGGCAAATGTGCCGTTATCAAAAAGGATAATACTGTAGAATTTCCTGTAGAACTTGAAAACGACAAATTGGGTTTTGGAGTTACGACTTCACTTTGCAATAAAGATGTGGCAAATGAATTCCGTTTTGCTTATGGTTTTGAAAAGATAAACGGAATTGCAGTTATGAGCGATGGTCTTGCAGATTCTTTTGATTCAGAAAAGCTTCCTTCGTTTTTGTTGAATATCAATGACAACATTGTAATTGATTCAGAAAAAACGTCGAATGAATTAAAAGAGTTTATGCCAAAACTTTCAGAACAAGGAAGCGGCGATGATATTTCATTAGCCGGAATCTTTACCAAAAGGAGAATCCAGTGACATTGTATGAAAAATTTGATGAACTGATTTCACGACATTACATTACAATTCTGGATTCTCCCAGACTGGTGCAAGGTTGATTTTCGTAAAAGCGGATTTACAGAAGAAGATGAAAATACAAGATTGTTTTTCTTATTGCTGGATAAGAATATTCCGTTAAAAATCAGAATTGTAACACATGGAAAAAACTTAAAAACAGACTATGCAATCGCAGTAGCTGTTTATGCGAACGTTTTCCAGGGTGAAACTATTCCAAATAAATATGAAGAAATATTAATTGAGCATATAGAGGCAATAATTAATATCTTCAAAAAATATGAAATCATCGAATATGAATATTCAGCATTAAAAGATAAGCAATACATTACAGATCTTGAACCTGCGGTTACAAGCATGTTGAAAGTTTATAAGACAGATGTTCTTTCACAATATAAAAAAGTTGAAGCTTATCTGAAAGATGTTTCAGGTAATGAAATTGCAGATTATGACATACAGGCTTTTATTGTTTTCCTAACAGCAATAAATACTGAGAATATTGTTCTTCCTTTCAAAAATGAAAGAAGCTTTTATTTTATGAAGGTTCTAAGCAACTCATTACAGAAATTAAATCTCTGGTATGAACCTTTATATGCTCATAATAAATGGAGTTAGAAACCATGTTAGATACAAACACTCTTCATAACATTATTAAAGAAATTTTCAAGTTGGATGATTCTTATATCATTCCAATTAATTCAAATTGGTTCATAGCTGTTCTTTTCAAAACTCGAATTTCAAGCTAATTACATCCCGAATATAATTATGTTGTGTCAAAAAATGTGCGTTTCCTTAATTGTATATATGCCATTTTGTACATTTCTTCAAGATTATATATACAGTATTTGTGCTTTTCTTCAAGAAACAGACATCCTTTGATTTCTACGAGAAAACCGCCGCTTCCGCAATCCGCATTGTCTTGTATTCAATTCCGTCGGGCGAGACCGCGTCGCGCAGCTTGAGTGTGCCGCTCACTGTGATTTTTTGTCCCGGCTCAATGCCTGAAACTTTTGCGCTTTCAAATTCAAGTCCCTGGGCGCAGCACGCAAGAACGTCGGTGATTATGCAGTAGTCGTGCCGTCCGTAAGGAGCGTTGTCGTAATATGCCTCGTAAGTTCCGCTCATGCGCACTGTCTTTCCCTCGTATTTTTCAGGCTCGACAACAATCTGGAAAATAAAGGCATAAGCAAAGTCAGCGTTCATTTTTGAAAGGTCAAGCTCAACGTCGGTTTTTGGCGCGGAAATTTCCTCAAAGCTGCTTCCGTAAAAGTCGTAATTATCGGAATTTGAAGATGAATCTTGCGTCGCGCTCTCAGTTTTTTGCGGGGAATCATTTTCCGTGCCGCTGCCAAAATTTTCGCCGGATTCATAGTTTTCAGAATTTCCAGTTTCTTCTTGCCGGGCTGAATCCGACGGTTTTATTTCTGATGATTCTTCTTCCTTGATTTTTTCTTCTATTATATTTGCAACTTTGTTCTGTTTCGGAACTCCGCCTGCGCTGTAGGATTTTTTTTCAGAGCATGACGAAACTGCAAGCAAAATCAAAATCGAGGATAAAATCTGAACAATTTCCTTTTTCATAAGAACCTGCCAATAACGCAATGCAGCGCGAAAATCATTATATCGATTATCACGATTGTGGCTCCAACCGGTGTTGAAAGAACAATCGAAATCATAATTCCCAAGAACGACGAGAACGCTCCAAGCGCGGCGGAATAAATCACCGTGGACTTGAAGCTTTTCATAACGCGCATTGCGCTTAAAGGCGGAAAAACAAGAATCGCTGTTATCAGAAGAGAGCCTACAAGATTCATCGCAAGCACAATCACAACGGCTGTGATTACGGCGACTAGAATGTCGTAAATGCCTGCGAATCTGTCTTCCGTGCGTAAAAAGTCCGGGTCAAAAGTCGCGGAAAAAATCCTGTTGTAGAAAAAAATGAATGCGGCAATCGTAACGCAGGAAATGAGGACCGAGACTGCGACCTTGCCTTTTGTGAGCGTGAGAATCGAGGTTGAGCCGAAAAGCGTTGTGCAGACATCGCCCGAGACATTCGCCGAAGTTGAAAAGACGTTCATCACAAGATAACCGAACGCAAGCGCGCCCACGGAAATCATCGCAATCAGGGAGTCTGACTGTACTTTTCTTTTTTTGTCCATGCACAAAAGAAAGACCGCGCAAAGAACCGTAACCGGAATTGTAAAAAAACTGTCGCTCACAAGCTTCATCGTAACGGCAACCGAATACGCTCCGAACGCGGCGTGCGAAAGTCCGTCTCCAATCAGCGAGTAGCGGCGCAGAACAAGAATCGTTCCCAGAAGCGACGCGCACAGAGAAACCAGAATGCCGACAATCAGCGCGTATCTCACAAACGAAAATGAAAGATAATAAGAAAGTTTTTCAAGAATTTCCATCGAAGTCTCCAGTATTTACGGTTTTTCAGTTGCGTTTTTCATCAGATTTACCAGACGATGTGTCTTTGCAAAAATCCGCGCGGCTTTCAAACTGAACTTTTCCGCCTCTGAACGAAAGGATATGCGATGCATAATCAAGGCAGTCCAAATCGTGGCTCACCATTACAACGGAAAGCCCTTCATTGTTGAGTTTTTCCAAGATGGCGTAGAATTCCTTTGCGGCTGCCGGGTCAAGCGCGGAAACTGGCTCGTCAAGAAAAATAAGCTTTTTTGCGGCGCACAAGGCACGTGCAAGAAGAGTCCGCTGCTGCTGTCCGCCTGAAAGTTCCGTAAAACGCCTGCGTGAAAGAGAAGAGATTCCCACCTTTTCCATCTGCTCTTCCGCAATCATTTTCTGCGCCTTTCCGTAAAAAAAACGGTTTTTAAACTGGCCGAGCGTTCCAGAAAGCACAATCTCGCGCACTGAAGCCGGAAAATCCGCGTCCACCGAAAGTTTCTGCGGAAGGTAGCCGGTCTCGTTTTTGCAAAGCCCGTCTCCGAACAAAATCTCTCCGCTGATTTTTTTCTGAAGTCCAACAAGAGTCCGCATAAGAGTTGTTTTTCCGCTGCCGTTTTCGCCAAGAATGCAAACGTGGCTTCCTTTTTCCACAGTAAAACTCACCGGCGGCGAAACTGCCTTTCCGTTATACCCGACAACAAGATTCCCGCAAGAAATGTACGCCATTTTTTCCTCCTCAGCAGTTTTTCCAGCAGTCTATAAATTCAAGCATGAACTGCTGGATTCCGCCGAACCACTTCTGCTGAAAACGGCAGGCGTTTTTTCCTATGTAGCGGAAGTGCCAGCATTCCCAGCGGTAGCCGGTAACATCTTCATAGCCTTTTGGAAACGAAAGAGACCAGCCGTAATCAGCGGCATTTTTATAGATCCATTGTCCCATCTGGGTTTTGTCAAAATCATCAGAAATCGATCCGAAGTCAACCGCTGTTCCAAGCTGATGTTGGCTTGTTCCGGGGCGCGCGCTTTCTCGTTCAGCCTCTTCAAGTCCGTCCACGTTTACGTAGTGGTTAAAAAGATTTTCCTGATAAGAATAAGAGCGGTAGGCGGAGCTTACCAAAAGCCTGATTCCGTCATTTAATGCGGCCTGCGCCATTTCATTTAAAGCAGAATAAGCTTCCGG